>JAEEGL013909741.1_pt1 | contig 10880 bp, 7 predicted proteins | sample 9134231 | NCBI WGS metagenome assembly JAEEGL01 (sample SAMN16246548, study PRJNA631951) | gut metagenome | biome: gut microbiome; feature: rumen; material: fiber-attached | host: Bos | place: Iran: Karaj | collected 2018-10
TCCCGGCGGGAATATTTCCTACATGCCCGGGGTTTACGGGCAGGACGCCGGATCCACCTGTACCCACGTGGAACACATCATGACAATTACCTCTCTGAGAAGCTGCTATGATGCGATTGAGTGCATGAAAAACGAGGAAACGCTGATTGTAACCCTGGATGTGCTGGGCAGCGACAGCGAACGCATCCGGTGTCAGGATATGCTGGCCGGAGCGGCCTTTACGCTGGGCTGCAGCGTCCGGAATCTGCAGAGCGTCGGCGTGGTCATCATCGCACCGGCAGGAGTCAAGATTCTGCCTGAACGGCAGGTTCGGACCATGCCGGAGCCTCAGGGAATACCGCAGCAGGCCCCGGTCCAGGAGGGATACATTCCGCCGCGGGAACGCCGGAGCAGCCAGAATGCGATCGGGTGGGAAAATGCTACCAGCGGGATGAGCACGGGATACAATCCATATACAGGCTCCATGCCTGCGGCGGCAGGAGCGTACAGCGCCTACGGAGGATACTGAGTCCGGAGCCGGAACAGTGCAAGGAAGAACAGCTCTCAATGAGCTGAAACAAATGAAAGGAGCATGGAAAAATGGAACGGATTACGGTGGACCTGATCAGCAGCAAGGAGTTTACGATTGAAAACCGGGGATACAGCCGCCAGGAGGTGGATGAGTTCCTGGATGATGTCTGCGATGAGATGGAGCGGATGGAAGCGGAAATCCAGGAGCTGAGGCAGAAAAATACAGCGGTGCGGGAAAGTGCGCCGACCGCGGCCCCGGCAGCTGCGCCCAGCTCAGAAGAGGAAAGCCGTTTCCGGGAAATTCTGGAGATGGCCGCCCGTGTAAAGGAAGAAACCATCCGGAAGGCCAAGGAGGATGCGGAGGCGATCCGTGCGAAGGCTGAGGCCGAGGCGACCGAGCGGCTGGACGGGCTGAACGAGGAAAAGGATGCGCTGACCCAACAGGTTTCCCAGCTGAAGGAAACGGCAACGAACTACCGGAAGCAGTTTGAGGAACTGCTGCAGGCCCAGCAGGAAGCACTGGAAAAAGCGGCGGACCTGTTTTAAACGCTTTTCCGGAAGCCGGCATGACCGACTGCAGATTCCGGAGAGATAGATATCAGAAGACCGCAGGAGGACTTCCATGTTTGGATACAGACCCGACGGCAGACGACTGAAAGGCGTGGATCCGGTCGTCCAGATCACACCCTACATCATGCCTATGCGCTGCGATGCACAGGTGTTCCTGGAACACAAACTGGATTACGAGATGCTGAGCCGGTATATTGCGAAGAAAGGCGTGGAGGGGCAGAAAGTCACCTTCATGCAGATCATCGTAGCAGCATATGTCCGCGGCGTGAGCCAGCATCCGGAGATCAACCGTTTTATTAAGAATAAGCAGTATTATGCCCGGAACAACCTTTCTGTTGCTTTTACGATCCTGAAGGAAAGCCAGAATCATGACAGCCCGGAATCCGTTGTAAGGATTGAATTTGATCCTACGGACACGCTGTTTGATGTCCGGGACCGGATGGTTGCTGCGGTGGAAGCCAACCGTGGAGAAAACAGCGACGGAGATGTATTCGTTGACAAGCTGCTGAAGGTTTTATTCGCACTTCCGGGGCTGCCCAATCTGGTTGTGCAGCTGGTGCGGGCACTGGACCGGTACGGCCTGGCGCCGGGAGCGCTGATTAAGGAGCTGCCCTTCTACAACAGTATGTTCATTACCAACAACGCTTCCATCGGGCTGCATCATGTGTGGCATCACATCTACAACTTTGGAACCGTAAGTGCATTTTTCGGCATGGGCAGCATCCTGAAGGAAGCCACGGTGGATGCCGAAGGCAAGGCCCGGATGAAACGGTGGCTGCCGATCGGCGTAACGGTGGACGAACGCGTGACCAGCGGAGCTCATTACGCAGCGTTTTTCGCGGATGTGGTGCGCTGCCTGAACCATCCGGAAACGCTGGAGAACCCGCCGGAGACAGTCCGGTACGATCAGGGTGTGGAGTATCATGTGCCGAAGATCGGCACAGCCCGGGGATAAAGAACCAAACAAAAAGCCGGAGGACGGAGAAGCCCGTCGTCCGGCTTTTTCTGTTTTTCAGATAAAGCTTTCCGTCTGATTGAAGAGGGGAATGAAATCCGCAGAGACGGAGGCGGATTCCTGAAGGAAGCCGGGAAGATCCAGGGCGAGCATATGATCCCGAACCCGCCGATATTCCGCTTCCGACACCGGGCGCCGGAGGCCCGGTATCTGAACATCATTGCATGGAAGATACTGCCGCATGAGGCTGACCGGTGTGCCCGGAGGGAGGGTATCCTTTACCCAGGTGAGCAGTTTCATGCTTTCACCGGTGAGGGAGGGAAGTATCAGATGGCGGACGAGGGTTCCCCGGAGCATGATGCCGTTTTCGTCATAAACCGGCGAGCCGGTCTGACGGCACATTTCCGGGATCGCCCGGGAGGCAACAGCGAAATAATCCGGCGCTCCGGCACAAAGGGCTCCCATACGGGAAGAATAATGCTTTAAATCCGGCAGATAGACATCAATGATGCCATTCAGCATCCGCAGGGTTTCCAGGGATTCATACCCGGAGGAATTCCAGACCAGGGGCAGGGAAGGCCGATACAGGGACAGGGCATCCAGAATGGCTGGAACGAAGGGCGTGGCAGTGATCAGGGAGATGGACTGCATCCCGAGATCCTCCAGACGCTTCAGGCTGTCTGCCAGACCGCGGGGAGTAAAAGGACGGCCCTGATTCCGATGAGAAATCTCTCCGTTCTGGCAATAGGCACAGCGCAGGGTACAGCCGGAAAAGAAAACGGCGCCGGTACCCCGGGAGCCGGACACAGGCGGCTCTTCCCAGAGATGGGGAGCGATTCGGGCAATCAGCATATTTTCCCCAAGGCCGCAGAAGCCTGTCCGGACAGAACGATCCACCCCGCAGCGACGGGGACAGAGGATACAGATCAAAGGGTTCCTCCTCCTTATTCTGCGGAGAATGTGATGCTGACATCAGCGCTGACAACGAGTCTGGCTGACTGCACCACTGTCCCCGGGGCCTCTTCCGATGCCATCATGTCCAACCCCTTCGCATAGACGTTTCCGACACTGTTTTCATAGCTGCGAACGCCGTTTTCGGAGATGGTGCTGATGCCGGTGATTTTCAGCCCCCCTGCTTCCGCCAGGATTTCCGCTTTCCTTTTCGCATTTTCCACCGCTTTTTTTATCGCTTCGGCTTTCGCTTCATCCGTGTCGGAGGCAGAGAAAGAGACGCCGTTCAAAGTGTTGGCGCCGGCTGCAAAAGCAGTGTCAATCAGCGCGCCAACACTTTGCATGTCGGTCACTTTAATGGCCAGCGTTGAACTTGCGCTGTAGGCGGCAAGCTGTTCCTGATCCCCCGAATAATCATACAGAGCATAAATGTTGATCAATTCCGTGTTGATATTTTCCTCCCGGATTCCCTGCTCAATCAGTGCCTTCCGGATGGCAGCGATGGTTTCGTTGACCGCCTGCTGTGCTTTCAGCACATCCTTGTTCCGGGCATTTACGCCCAGGGAAATAACAGCGGTATCAGCGCTGACGGTCGTTTCTCCGGTACCGCTGACTGAAATCCGGGTTTCGGCCGGAGCAACGGAACCTGTCAGTACCATCATAAGCGTGATAAGGAGTGCGATCCATTTTTTCATGTTCATCTTCTTCCTTTCCGCGGCTTCAGCCGCACTCTGTCAGACGAACCGAACGCATGAAAAGTTCCATGCTTCCGGCTGCTTCTATTGTGGCATATTTCCCCGGGTTCCGCAAGAAAGAGGTGACGGAACCGGCGGCAACCACCAGCGGGGTTGCGGTAAGCGCGATTTGCGCATATAATAATTATGTAAGAATATATGCTGCAACAGGCAAAGGAGAAGCGCCTTGGATAATATGGAACGCATCAACGAAGCAGACCGGGAGCAGACAAAGGCCATGACTGCTCTTGGAGATCAACCGGCCCCGGCACCGCGGCGCAGACGGTCGGACCGGTATCACACTTCGGAGACAACGGAAGGCACCGGAAGTGCAATCAGCGGGGAAAGCCCGGAGGAGAACAGGGCGGAGCCCCCTGTTCTTCGGGCCAACAGCGAAACTGCCCGGGAGATTTCGCGGCGATTTCAGCTGGAGGAACGGGATGCCAGCGAAAGAGGAAATGCCCGGGGTGCCACATCAAGAGCAGGAATGCTGAATGCTGCCCGGATCCGTGAGAGCGGAAGAACACCCGATCCGGTGGGAATGAATCCGGGAAGGAAAGTCCCGGGGCAGAACCAGATCGGATATCCCCCGGGAAGAATGGGTGCCGGGAACACAGACCGGGGCCGGATGAGCGAAGAAAGCAGGGCCCGGCTGGCGGACGCGAACCGCAACGCACTTCGGGCCGCATATGGGAACAGCCAACGGGAAACCGGTGAAATCAATTCAAACGGACGGGAAAACCTATCAGGAAAGCGGTATGGCCAGGAATTCTACGGCCGGAAACCCAACGGCCGGGATCCCCGGACGCAGAAGAGCCAGCCGGAGAGGGAAGCAGCGCGAACTTCACGGGGAGGACGGCTGCTGACCGGGCTGACGATCGCTCTGCTGATTTTGGGCCTGCTCCTGATTGGCATCATGATGATTCCGGAGGATGCGACGGGCATTCCCGGTACGGTTCGGACTCTTCTGCGCGGGGAATCCCGGAAAAAACAGGATCCAGCCAGTCTTGTTAAGATTTTTTCCGCTGACGGGGCAGAATATCCTGTTCCGACGGATATTGTGTTCACCATTGCAACGGAGCCGGGTGTCACGGATGTCCGCATTGTGGACGGAGAAGGGGAAGAGATTCCTGCCACCCGGGATCAGGAAGGAGAGAAGGTTCCTTCGCTGTGGCAGCTGAGCTGGCATGTCGAAAAGGCGTGGGAAGGTTCCGTATGGCTGCAGCTGAAGACGGGCGGGGAATGGATGGAGACGGGACGGAGCGCAGAGATCCGCGTGACAGTCCCGGCGCCGACTGAGACTGCAGCGCCGGTATCTCCGGAGAGCGTTGAGTTCACACCTGCCACAGAAGCCCCGGCGCCGGAAAAAGAAGATGCGGAACAAATGACCGTCAGTACGGAAACAAATGCTGCCTCCAAAGCCCAGGAAAAGGACGGGGACAAGGATACTCCAGCGCCTGAAGAAGCGGAAGAAACGGAAATGTCCGAAACCGAACCGGCGAAGGAGCCTGAAGAAGCGGAAGAAGCAGACCCGGATGCCCTTTCTGAAGAAACTGAAGATGAGGATGATCCGGAACGGGGAAACAGGACCGCAGATACCGGGATGGAGCAATCCGAAGAAGACCTGACCGGAGAGGAAATCCCGGAGAATTGGGACGGGGAGGCTCCGGAAGAGGGGACGGAGGAAACCACAGCATCCGAAAACACCGGTTTGCAGGGACAGGCTGAACCGGGGACAGGTCCGGAAGCGAACGGCACAGGAGCGACTGCGGAGGAGACGGATCAGCCGAAGATGACCGTTACCGCAGCCGAAAGCGCGGATCCTGCCCTGATTGCGACGACGCAGATCTATAACGGGAACAAGAAGGTCAAAGAATATGCCCGATCCGCAGCGGATCAGATCCGGATGCCAACCCTGGGAGAATATACCAGGACGAAGATGGGCATTCTGACGTTCCGATCGGATGCTTTCCGGCAGAATGCCGCCACCGGCACTGTGGAAGGAATGAACGAACTTGAACTGGCCTGGACCGCAGAAGCCGGGAGCGCCAAAGGCAGTTCGGGCACAATGTACTACGGCGTCGGATGGGTCGGGCAGCCGGCTATCGTCAAATGGAGCAAAGAGGTCCGGGAACAGAGCGAGATGTATGATGCGAAGAAAGAGAAAACGGGCCTGCGGGAGGTAATCGTAGCCGGGCAGGACGGAAGGATCTACTTCCTGGATCTGAGCGACGGAACGGCAACACGGAACAGCATCAAACTGGGATATCCGATGAAGGGCAGTCCCAGCATCAGCCCGAGCGGAGCGCCTTACATGACGGTGGGGCAGTTCGCCAGAAAGATGGCGCGCGGAACCGGGACGATCGGGCTGAGACAGTACAACCTGTACAAAATGAAGGAGATGACCCTCATTGACGGGCTGGACGCGAAGAACAACCGGCCTTTCAACAATATCGGCTCCTTTGAAACTTCCGCGCTGATCGACCGGCGTACCAGCACACTCGTGACCGCGGGAACAAACGGGCTGCTGTACATCATCAAACTGAATCCGGAATTTGACTATGCCGCCGGTGTATACCAGCAGAGCCCGACACAGGTTGTCCTGCGGACCCGGGCAAAGGGCGAAAAGGATGCCAGCACGGCTGTGGAGGCCAGTGTAGCCATGTATGACCGCTATGTATACTATGCGGACATGGGCGGATACCTCCGGTGCGTGGACACCAACAGCATGGCTGTGGCCTGGGCCGTTGCGCTGGGGGACTCCGTTGAATCCACTCCGGCACTGGACTGGCACGGAACGGACGGCCTGGATCTGTACACGGCGACGGAGCTGAGCCTGCGGAAGAAGGGAGAGGCGGAGATCAAGTGCTTTGACGCGCTGAGCGGCGAGGAGCGGTGGAGCACGGGGATCGGCGTACAGAAAGATAAGAAGGGCAAGACCATCGCCGGGTTCCGGGCTTCTCCGGTGATCGGGCAGAACGGCCTGAGCGAGTACATCTACTATACAGTCAACAATCTGAACGATGCGGGCAGGGAAATCCTGAACCTGGGCGGAGATGTGGATAACGCAGTCATTGCGCTGCGGAAAGAGGACGGGCGTATTGTGTGGAGCTTCGGGCTGAGCGGACGCGGGTATTCCTCTCCGGTCGCAGTATATGACGAGAAAGGGAACGGTGCGATTATTCAATGCGCCGGGGACGGCAGCATCGTCATGCTGGACGGAATCAACGGCAAGGAGAAGGCAAACTACCAGATTGACGGGACGATTGAAGCCAGTCCGGCGGTCTACAACAATATTCTGGTCATTGCAACAACAGAGAAAAACAAGAATAATATTTACGGTATTCGCATCCAATAAATCCGGATGCAGCCTGACGCCGGAGACGATCCCCGGAGAAAGGAAAGCAGGAAGATGGCCAAATATCTGGTGGCACTGGATCAGGGAACAACCAGTTCCCGGGCAATTGTTTTTTCCGCGGACGGGAAGATCATTGCTTCCCATGCCGTTGAGTTTCCCCAGCACTATCCGCATCCCGGATGGGTCGAGCATGACCCGGAAGACATTCTGGAGAGCCAGATTGCCGCACTGCAGGAGGCGGTGCATCTGAGCGGAGTGGACGCCGGGGAAATTGCTGCGATCGGTATCACCAATCAGCGGGAAACAACCCTCCTGTGGAACCGGCAGACGGGGAAATGCGTCGGAAACGCGATTGTCTGGCAGTGCAGGCGGACGGCAAAGATCGTTGAGCAGCTGATGGCGGACGGATATGGGGACATGATCCGGAAAAAGACGGGACTGATTCCGGACGCTTATTTTTCCGGGACGAAGCTGAAGTGGATGCTGGATTACTACAATCTGCATGAAAAAGCCGCCAGCGGAGAGCTCTGTTTCGGGACGGTGGACTCTTTCCTGTGCTGGAATCTGCTGACGGGGCGCCCCCATGTAACAGATGCGACGAACGCCGGGCGTACAATGCTGTTCAACCTCATTTCCCAGGACTGGGACGACGAGCTGCTGGGGCTGCTGGGAATCCCCAGGGCATGCCTCCCGGAGGTTGTGGATTCTTCCGGGATGATCGGGATGCTGGATCCCGCCATTCTGGGACGGCCGATTCCCGTGACGGGCATGGCCGGGGACCAGCATGCAAGCCTGTTCGGGCAGGCCTGCTGGCAGGTGGGGGATATCAAGAACACCTATGGAACGGGATGCTTTATGCTGATGAACACCGGGGAACAGCCGGTGCGAAGCGAGAACGGACTGCTGACGACGATGGCCTGGCGAATCGGCGGAAAACCGACCTATGCGCTGGAGGGCAGCGTGTTCATGGGCGGAGCCACGATCCAGTGGCTGCGGGATGAGATGAAAATGCTTACGCGCGCCTCTGAGAGCGAGAGGCTGGCGGAGAGTGTTACCAGCACCGGCGGGGTTTATCTGGTGCCGGCAATGACCGGCCTGGGTGCGCCGTGGTGGGATATGTACAGCCGGGGAACCCTGGTGGGCATGACCAGGGGTACCGGACGGGCCCATATCGTTCGGGCGGCCCTGGAGGCGATTGCCTACCAGAGTGAGGATCTGATGCAGGCCATGATCCGGGACAGCGGCAGGCAGCCGGAGCATCTGCAGGTTGACGGCGGAGCGAGTGCCAATGCCTTCCTGATGCAGTTCCAGGCGGATATCAGCAATATCAAAGTGATTCGCCCCCGGGTGCTGGAAACCACTGCCCTGGGCGCGGCACTGCTGGCAGGGCTGGGATGCGGACTGTACAGCGGAACGGAGGAGATTGCCCACCTCTGGGAGAAGGATCTGGAATTCACACCCCGGATGGACGAGGCGACCCGCAGAATGAATCTGAAAGGCTGGCATAAGGCCGTTAACCGGGCTCTGGACTGGGCGGAACACTGAGCAGGCAGGAGAAAACCCGAAGCGGTCGGAGAACGGAAATCAGTTTAGAGAAAAATCGAAACGCCCCGGAGAACGGAAATGAATCCGGAGAAAAACTGAAACGCCCCACAGAACGGAAAAGAAACCGAAACGGGCAGGAGGACGAAAGCAACCAAAAATGTTTGATAATAATAACGAAAACAACCCGGTGCGGAAGCCGCTGATGTTCTATGTGCTGACGGCTGTGACGGTGATTCTGCTGCTGAACATGTTCATCTTTCCCCTGCTGATGACCCGGCAGGTGCAGGTGATCGGATACAGCGATTTTATCACCTGGGTCGAGGAAGGAAAGGTCAGCGAGGTTTCGCTTGCGCAGGATTCAGACCAGATCATTTTTGTGGCGACCAATGACATCGGTCAGGAGGAGCTGTACAAGACCGCGGTGTTCCCGGATGAGGGGCTGATCGAACGGCTGCAGAAGGCCAACGTCAAATTCAGCGCGGAAATCCCGACTCAGAACAATATGCTGCTGAGCTTTGTGCTGAGCTGGGTGCTGCCCATTGTCATCTTTATGGGACTGGGCCGGCTGCTGAGCAACCAACTGGGAAAACGCATGGGCGGCGGGATGAATGCCCTGAGCTTCGGGAAAGCAAACGCGAAAATTGTAGCGGACAAGGAAACGGGGGTCACCTTTGCTGATGTGGCCGGAGAAGAGGAAGCAAAGGATGCGCTGAAGGAAATCGTGGACTTCCTGGAGCACCCGGATAAATACGCCGGGATCGGGGCGAAGCTGCCCAAGGGAGCGCTGCTTGTCGGCCCGCCCGGAACCGGCAAGACCATGCTGGCCAAAGCGGTGGCGGGGGAAGCGAAGGTTCCCTTCTTCTCCATCAGCGGGAGCGAGTTCGTGGAAATGTTTGTGGGTATGGGTGCCGCCAAGGTGCGGGATCTGTTCAAGCAGGCGAACGAGAAGGCGCCGTGTATCGTTTTCATCGATGAAATCGATACGATCGGCAAAAAACGGGATGGCGCCGGAGCCATCGGCGGAAATGACGAGCGGGAACAGACACTGAATCAGCTGCTGACGGAAATGGACGGCTTTGACGGGAAGAAAGGCGTTGTGATTCTGGCGGCGACCAACCGGCCTGAATCCCTGGATCCCGCGCTGCTTCGGCCGGGGCGGTTTGACCGGCGGATTCCGGTGGAGCTTCCCGATCTGCAGGGCCGGGAGGCGATTCTGCGGGTCCACGCCAAGAATGTCCGGTGCAGCGGAGGAATCGACCTGAAGGAGATCGCGCGGGCAACCAGCGGCGCCTCCGGCGCGGAGCTGGCGAACATCATCAACGAAGCCGCCCTGCGGGCGGTGCGCCTGGGACGGAACGAGATCAACCAGAACGACCTGATGGAAAGCGTGGAGACGGTCATCGCCGGGTACCAGCGGAAGAACGCCGTCATGAGTGAGACGGAGAAGCGGATTGTCTCCTACCATGAAATCGGTCATGCGCTGGTGGCGGCCATGCAGACCCACAGCGCGCCGGTTACCAAAATTACGATTATTCCACGAACCTCGGGCGCGCTGGGATACACCATGCAGGTGGATGAGGACGAGCACTACCTGATGAGCAAAGAGGAGCTGCGAAACAAGATCGTGACTCTGACGGGCGGACAGGCGGCTGAGGAGCTGGTCTTCCACTCCATTACCACGGGGGCCTCCAACGACATCGAGAAGGCCACCAAGCTGGCACGGGGGATGATTACCCGGTACGGCATGGGGGACTTCGGCATGGTGGCGATGGAAACCGTAACCAACCAGTATCTGGGCGGAGATACCTCCCTGAGCTGCAGCGCAGCCTATTCGGAGAAGATTGATGACCAGGTGGTGGCGCTGGTAAAGGAAGCGCGGGCAAAGGCGGACACCATCCTGCGGGAGAATGAAACGAAGCTGCATGAACTGGCGGAATACCTGCTGAAGAAGGAAACGATTACCGGAGAAGAGTTTATGCAGATACTGAATGCAAAACCGGCTCAGCCGGTACTGACCGCTGAGCAGGAGACTGCGGAAAAGTAAAGGCCGCAAGAAGCCCGGCCGGAGTGCTCCAACCCCCGTTTTCCTGCGGGGAACGCAATGAAGAACGGCACAGCAGGGAGGAAAAGATGAGAAAGGCAATCAAACAGATCGCGGTCTGTGCTGTATTGCTGCTCCTTTTCTGCCTGGTATGCCGTTTTGCATTTTACCGAAGCTATACCGCATTTATCCCGCTGCAGCCGGGGACTGAGGAAA
>JAEEGL014952463.1_pt1 | contig 10880 bp, 8 predicted proteins | sample 9134231 | NCBI WGS metagenome assembly JAEEGL01 (sample SAMN16246548, study PRJNA631951) | gut metagenome | biome: gut microbiome; feature: rumen; material: fiber-attached | host: Bos | place: Iran: Karaj | collected 2018-10
ATCAACAGCAGCGGACAGGAGGTCCTCCGCTTCGAGGAGGAATGGAAACGGTATGTCGGTGCGGAACACGCGCTCCTTATGACGTCCGGATCCGCCGCACTCGAGTGCGGACTTGTCGGGATGGGAATCGGCCCCGGTGACGAGGTGATCGTCCCGGCCTATACCTATATCGCGACCGCGCTTGCCGTTCTCGCTACGGGCGCGATTCCGGTCATCGCGGATACGGACGATACGCTCACGCTTTCGGCGGAGGACACGGAGCGGAAGATCACGCCGCGCACGAAGGCGATCATCCCCGTGCACATCCAGGGATTCCCCTCCGACATGGAGGGCCTTCAGGCAGTCGCGGCGCGTCACGGCGTGCGGATCCTCGAGGACGCGTGCCAGTCGGCGGGCGGGACCTACCGGTGCAGATCGCTCGGATCGATCGGTGACGCCGGGGCATTCAGTTTCAACTATTTCAAGATCATTACCGCCGGAGAAGGCGGGGCGCTCACGACGAACGACCGTACGATCTACGAGAGGGCGCTCATCTATCATGACGCCTCCGCCGTCGCGTTCTTCGGTTCACAGCTGGACGGGATCTCCGAGCCGCTCTTCGGCGGCCGGGAATACCGGGTGTGCGACATCACCGGCGCGATCCTGCGGGAGCAGTTGCGCCGCCTCCCCGTGCTCAGCAGGGACTTGAAGCGGGTCCGCCGCATGGTCGCGGATCGGATCGACGGGTTCCAGACAGTCGCCCCTTCGCACGACTTCGACGGCGACGCGGGCAAGACGCTCGCGCTGCGATTCGGATCGGAAGCGGAGACCCGCCGCTTCGCCGCCCGCTGTGCCGAGCGGGGGATCGGACTGACCATTCCGATCGATACCGGCAAGCACGTCTACACCCACTGGACGCAGGTGATGGAAAAGCGCGGCGCGCTTCATCCCGGAATGGATCCCTACAAGATGGAGGCGAACCGGGGAGCCGCATGCGACTACACGCCTGACATGTGCTCAAAAACCCTCGACCTGCTCGCGCGGACCGCCTATCTCGGGATCGGGCCCGACTGGACCGAGGCCGACGCGGAACGCGTGGCGAACGTGCTGACCGGAAGAGGATGATTGCACGGCCCGGATACGTCCGGGCCGTTTTTCCCGCCCCGTGATTCGCAAGAAATTGCGAAAAAGTGTTGTAATCGGGGAAGAAATCGTGTACAATACCCGGTAGTGAGATCTGACGGTGAGGGGAGGATCATCATGTTCATTTCATATAACAAGTTGTGGAAGCTCCTGATCGACCGGAATATGAGCAGGGCCGAACTGCGCCGCGAGGCCAGGGTATCGCCCAACACCATGACGAAGCTGTTTCAGGACAGGGAAGTGTCGCTGGACGTGATCCGCCGCATCTGCGAGGTGCTGCAGACGGACATCGGCAGCATCATGGAATTTGTCCAGGAGAAGACGGACATCCAGGTCGTCCGCCGCGGCGCGAAAGGCCGTTCATGACCCGGCCCGCCGGTCGGCGGAACAACAATTACTGAAGAAAGAGAAGAACAGCGGGATGCCAACTGAAAGAATCGACAGCCGGACATACCGGACGCTTCTGGCCGGCGGCCTCAGGCGCCTTGCAGACGAATGCGACCAGATCAACAAGTTGAATGTGTTCCCGGTGCCCGACGGAGACACCGGCGATAATATGCTGATGACGCTCCAGAGCGGACTCGACCAGACCGCCGCCGCCGAGGACATGAACGGATTCTGCGAATCCATGTCGAAGGGGATGCTGTATGGCGCCAGAGGGAACTCGGGCGTGATCCTCTCGAGATTTTTCTTCGGGATGAACAGTTATCTTTCCGGCTGCGGTGACGCGGTCAGGACGGACGCATTCGTGGACAGTCTCGAAAAAGGCGTCACGAAGGCCTACGAGGCGGTCTCAAGTCCGAAGGAGGGCACGATGCTCACCGTCATGCGCGAAACGGCCGAGGCAGTCAAAAAGAGCGCGCCGGCCGATTTCGAAGCGTTGTTCCGGACGGCCGTTCCCGCCGCGTCTGAATCGCTGGAGCGGACGCCGGAGCAGCTCGAAGTTCTGAAGAACGCGGGTGTCGTGGATTCCGGCGGCGCCGGATTCCTCTGCATCCTTGACGGCATGAGAAACGCGCTCGAGGGAAGCGGTACCGCAGAAGCGACCGCGGCCCGGCCTGCGAAGGCAGCATTTAGGGAACTGACCCCCGACGATGAGATGCTCGGGTACTGCACCGAGTTCATCCTTCAACGGATGAACGGCGATCCGTTCTCGCTCGATGCGTTCAGATCCTTCCTCGAATCGGTCGGCAACTCCGTCGTGGCGTTCGAGGACGGAAACATCGTGAAGGTCCACGTACACACCTTCCGCCCGGAGGAAGTGCTCGCCGCCGCCCACCGGTACGGCGAGTTCCTCACCCTGAAGATCGAGAACATGACCGTCATGCACAGCGAGCCGGAAGCGGGAACGGGATTCGGGATCCCGGCAAGAAAGGTCCGGTACGGTCTTCTGGCGGTGGCGAACGGCGACGGAGTGAGACAGATGCTTGAGCGGGGCGGATGCACGGTCGTCGACGGCGGCCGGAGCATGAACCCGTCCGCCGAGGAGATCCTCCGCGGCGTCCGGAAGACCGGCGCCGAAACAGTCTTCGTTTTTCCGAACCATAAGAATGTCTTTCTGGCGGCGGAACAGGCGAAGGCGATGTGCGACTTCGCGAAAGTCATCATCGTCCGCTCGGAGGATGTCGGCCAGTGCTACCACGCGATCGCCTGTTTCGACGGGTCGCTGACGGAGGAGGAACTGACCGGACGATTCGGTCCGGCGCTGACGGAAGGCGGGACCGTCCATGTCGCCCGTGCGATCCGCTCCTGCGTGGAGAACGGGATCAGCGTCACGGAGGGAGACTGGATCTGTTTCGACCGGGACCGCATCCTTGTTGCGGATGCAACGGAAGACGGAGCGGTCGTCAAACTGTTCGAAGGATACGAGGATCCGCCCGACGTCGTCATCGGCCTCTATGGCGAGGAGGAGACGGAGGAGGGAGCGGACGCGCTCGGTGAGAAACTGTCGGATCTCTTCCCGGATACGGAATTCATTATGACGCCCGGAGGACAGCCGGTCTACCGCTACACATTCATCTTAAGCTGAGGAGAAAAGAATATGGTTACACTGTTTACGGACACCGATACCGACATCACGCCAGCCCAGGCACAGGAATTCGGCTACAGACTGATCAGCATGCCCTATACTGCGGACGGGAAGACCGTTTTCCCCTATGAAGACGAGGATTTCGGGACGTTCGACGCTCACGCCTTCTACCAGAGGCTCCGTGACGGCCTGCTTCCCACGACGAGTGCGATCAGCCGCGAGAAATACATGGAATATTTCGAACCGGAGTTCGCCGCGGGCAACGACATCTTTTACGTTCATTTCTCGCGCGCCATGACCGCCACCTTTGACGCGATGGATGAGGCGGTCGCCGCACTCCGGGAAAAATACCCCGGGCGGAAATTCTATGAGGTCGACACGAAAGGCATTACCATCATCAGCCTGAACATCGTGCTGGCGATCGGAGATCTCTTCAAGGCCGGCAGAACGCCCGAAGAAGTGCTCGAATGGGCTGAACGGGAGGTCGATCATTTTGCTGTCTATTTCTTCGCAGACGACTTGAAGTTCTTTGCCCGGAGCGGCCGCGTCAGCGGCATCGCCGGTACGATGGGCTCCATCCTCGGCATTCGTCCGATCATCTATATGGACGAGAACGGAAAGATGGTCAGCATCGGCAAGGAGACCGGCCGGAACAATGCGATTAAGAAACTGATCGCCTATGTCGACGAGCTGGGCGACGATCTGTACAGCCACCGCGTCATCGTCGGTCATGCCGACGCTCCGCGGATCGCCGAAAAGGTCGTCGGCCTCCTGAGAGAGAAGTACGGCGAGGGACTGGATATCATCCTGGCCGACGTCAATCCGACGGCCGGGAGCCACTGCGGTCCGGACACGGTCGGTGTCTGCTTCCATGCGAAGCACAGGTAACGGCATGATCAGGGTCGAAGAGGTCAGAACGCGGAAACAGCGGAAGGAGTTTTTGGATTTTCCCCTCAGGCTGTATCGGGACAATCCGTGCTTCGTACCGCCGCTTTACGGCGACGAGAAGAAGATCTTCCGTGACGACTATGTATACAGCGACACCTGCGATTCGGTCTTTTTCCTCGCCACGGACGGAGAGAAGACGGTCGGCAGGATCTCCGGGATCATCCAGCGGGCCTCCAACGAGAAGACGGGCGAGCGGCGCTGCCGCTTCATCCGGTTCGACACGATCGACGATCCCGCAGTAACGGCGGCGCTTTTCGGTGCTCTCGAGAAATGGGCGGCGGAAAAGGGCATGGACACGGTGTGCGGTCCTCTCGGCTACTCCGATCTGGAGCGGGAAGGTCTTCTCGTCGAGGGATTCGACCGCCTGTCGACTTTCGAGGAACAATACAACGCCGAATACTACGGGCGCCATATCGAGGCGCTGGGATACGAAAAGGAAGTCGACTGGCTGGAATCCATGGTCCGCGCGCCGAAGGAAGATGACGGTTCGCTGGAGAAGACGGCCGCGTTCGTCATGCGGCGCTATAACCTGCATTTCGGCCGGGCCAGGAACGTCAACGACTTTCTCAATAAGTATGCCGATGCCTTCTTCGAACTGCTGGACAAGGGATACGAGGATATCTACGGGACGGTCCCGTTCACCGACGGCATGAAGAAGATGATGATCTCGAATTTCCGGCTGATCATCGACTTGAAATATGTTGCCGTGATCCTGGACGAGAATGATAAGCTCGTCTGTCTCGGGATCTGCTTTCCGTCGATCGCCCGTGCAGTCCAGAAGTCGGGCGGCCGTCTCACGCCGGCTGCGCTCATACGTCTCCTCCGTGCGATCAAGAAACCGTCGGTGCTGGATCTCGGCCTGATCGCCGTGGATCCCGAGTATCTGAACCGGGGCGTCAGCGCCGTCATCGCGGCGGAACTCGCCCGGATGCTCCGGGAGGACGGCGTCGAACATGCCGAGACCAACCTGAACCTGGAAAACAATTACGCCATCCGGAACCTGTGGAAGCGCTTCGACTCGACCGAGCACAAGAGGCGCAGAAGCTATATCAAGAAACTGAGCGGAGATCCAAGTGAAACTGATCATTGACTGTTTCGGCGGGGACGGGGGCTGCGCCCCCTGTGTCGAGGCGGCCGTTGCGGCCGCCGGACGGTTTCCCGATACCGAATTCGTACTCGTGGGCGACGAGGAGCAGATCCGCGCCCTGCTGCCGGATATGCCCGGGCGGATCGAAGTCGTACATGCGCCCGATACGGTCACCGGAAGCGACAAGCCGACGGATGCCGTGCGTCTCAAGAAGGACAGTTCCATGATGAGAGCTGTCCGGCTGCTCCGTGAGGACGAGGAGGCCGACGGAATGATCTCGGCCGGTCCCACCGGCGTCCTGATCGCGGCTGCCACGCTTCGCATCGGCCGGATCGAGGGGATCCGGCGCCCGGCATTCTGTCCGATCCTTCCCACCATGAGCGGCGGGATCGTCGGGATCTGCGACAGCGGCGCCAACGTGGAATGCACGCCTGAGATGCTGCGCCAGTTTGCGATCATGGGCAGCGAGTACCTGAAAGCCGCCTTCCGGATCCCCGAGCCGCGCGTAGCGCTGCTCAACGTTGGCACGGAAGCTGAAAAGGGCGATGTCCTGCACCGGGACGCGTACAAACTGCTCGAGGCCGAATCCCGGATCGCGTTCGCCGGTAACATGGAGAGCCGCGACCTGCTCTCCGGCCGGTACGATCTCGTGGTCTCGGACGGTTTTTCCGGCAACGTGCTCGTCAAGACAACGGAGGGCACCGCGCTCGAACTGTTGAAGAAGATCAAGAAAGACATCTATTCGAAGAGCGTCTACAAATTCGGAGCCCTGTTCATGAAGAAGATGTTCGAAGAGGAAAAACGGTTCATGAACTACCAGAATTACGGCGGCTCGGTGATGCTCGGGACCGAGAAGATCATCATCAAGGGGCACGGATCTTCCGATGCGTCGGCGATCATGAAATGTATCGAACAGGCGGCCGCCATGGCGGGAAACAGTCTGAACGAAAAACTGAAGGAAATATTCGAAAGCGAGGAGTCTGCAAATGTTTGAGAAAGTGGAAGAAGAACTCAGAAAGCAGCTGAAACTCGGAGACAAGGAGATCACGATGGAGTCCGGGATCATGGGGGACCTCGGAGCCGATTCGCTCGATATCCTGCAGCTCCTGATGACGATCGAGGATACCTTCGGCGTCACGGTCCCCGACGAAAGTCTGGACGAGTTCAATACGGTGGGCGACATCGTCCGGTTCCTCGAGAGCAGAAAATAAAACAGAAAACCGGCCGCCGGTTTTTTGACCATACCGGAACGTCAGCGACGTTCCTTTTTCTGTTTCGGACGGGAGCACCGGGGCAGTCCTTCATACCGTCTGTTTTCTTCCGTCTTTCTTCACGCGTTTCGCCAGTTTTTTATTGGAGTACCGGCTGCCGCCGGTGATCTCTTTCTCGACGGAGAGAAAGGACGGTAGGCTGAACGGTTCATCCCCTTTTTCCAGTTCCACTTCCAGGACCGCCAGTCCCTCGAGCTTTTTTCCTCCGATCTCCGGGGGATAGACGTCGATCTCCATCGTGTGTCCGTCATAGGGAAACCGGTAACGGGTCTTGGCCAGTTCGGAATACGCTTTCTCACGCATCGCGAGGTATTCTGTCTCCGGGATCTCGTATTCGGTCTCCTCCCGGCTGACAGCGGCCCCGTCCCGCTGCAGTTCCGTCTTCTGCGTAAAAATGTAGGACGTTCTGCCGTTCTCCCGGATCAGCCTGAGCCGCCGCTCCGGCGACACGCCCGGACCGGTCAGATAGGTCTGGACGATCTCCAGCACGGAAAGACCTTCCTGCGCGAAGAGGACGTCCTCCTCAGGACGCCGGATCAGAAATTTTCTCTCGGTCTCGATTTTCATGTTTTCCTCCTGCCCCGACGGGCCAGAAACGGGCCAGTCTTTTCCCCCATTATACCACCCGGAAGTGAAAATGAAAAGGGCTGGAGCCTCGGGGCCCCGGAATGGCGGAGCCTCCGTTTCTCTTGACAAATCGGCCCCGGTGGGGGATAATATGAAGCGGAAGAAACCCTATTTTTCAGATCGAAGGAGCGGCCCATGTCCCGGATCATCCACAGTAGCGCCGACCTGGCGCAGAACCCGGCATACGAACTGGTGAAGGAGGAGTATCTGGATAGCCTGAAGTGCCCCGGCATCGTCCTGCGGCACAGAAAATCCGGCGCCCGGATCTTCCTGTTCCCGAACGGCGACGAGAACAAGCTTTTCTGCGCGGCGTTCCGCACGCCGCCGTCCGACTCCACGGGCGTGGCCCATATCATCGAGCACACGGTGCTCTGCGGTTCGAAGAACTATCCGTCCCGGGACCCCTTCATGCTTCTGGCCAAGGGATCGCTGCACACGTTCCTGAATGCCGTCACCTTCCCGGACAAGACGCTCTATCCGGTCTCCTCCGTGAACGACCGGGACTTCAGGAACCTGATGGGCGTCTATCTTGACGCGGTCTTCTATCCGAATATCGGCCGGATCCGCCAGATCTTCATGCAGGAAGGATGGCACTATGAGCTCGAGGAGGAAGGTGATCCGCTCACGCTGAACGGCGTAGTCTATTCCGAGATGAAGGGCGCTATGTCCTCGCCGGAACGCAGGATCTGGGAGGACGCCGCCCAGGCGCTCTTCCCGGATACGGCCTATGGCTTTAATTCCGGCGGCGACCCGACCGTCATCCCCAGCCTGACCTATGAGGACTATCTCGAATTCTACCGGACGCACTATCATCCGTCGAACGCATATCTGTTCCTCTACGGCAACGCGGATCCGGACGAGCGGCTCGCCTTTCTCGACGAGGCCTACCTGTCCGCCTTCGACGCGATCCGGACCGATACGGCCGTCGGGCGCCAGCCCCGCTGGCACGAGAGGAAACTCCGCCGTGTCACGAGCCGGTATTCCGTGAACGCGGGAGAGGAGACCGAAGGGAAGGCCTATCTGGCCTGTGCGGCCGTCGGGGCTGACGCCCTCGATCCGATCGAATGCAGAGCCTGGGACGTGCTCTCCGAAGTGCTGCTCAACATGGAAGGCGCCCCCGTACGCGAAGCCCTGAACGAAGCGGGAATCGGAGAAGACATCTACGGCGGGAACGACAACGGCATGATCGACGAGATGCTGATCGTCGTGGCGAAGAACGCGAAGGCGGAGGACGCCGACCGGTTCGTATCGGTGGTGCGTGAGGCATTCCGCCGTGCGGCGGAGGAGGGCATCAACGAAAAGGCGCTTCTCGCGACCATCAACCGCGCGGAGTTCAGGTTCCGGGAAGCCGACTACGGCGGCGACCCGAGGGGCCTCGAGGTGGCCGTGAACGCGCTTGGCAGCTGGCTCTACGACGAAGACGCCCCGTTCGCCTATCTCCATACGCTCGACGAGTTCGAAGAACTGAGACGGCGGATCGGGACCGGCTGGTACGAGGGCCTGATCAGAAAACGGATCCTCGAATGCGAGCACGGGATCCTTCTGACGCTTCTGCCGGAGGAAGGGCTGATCGAACGCGAAGAGGCCGCGCTGGCCGGAAAACTGGCGGAGAGAAAACAGTCGATGTCTCCGGAGGAGATCGCCCGGCTGGTCCGGGAGACGAAGGAACTGCGGGACTATCAGGAGCGTCCGGAGACCGAAGAGGAGCGATCCTGCATCCCGGTCCTCCGGCGGACGGATATCCCGGAGGAGGGGAGACCGCTGTCGAACGAAGAGATCTCCCTCGCCAACACGCCGGCCGTCCTGCACCGGATTGAGACGAACGGGATCGTGTACGCGGATCTGATCTTCGACCTGCCGCGGCTGCCGAAAAAGATGGTGCCCTATCTCGGGCTTCTTGCCCGGCTTCTCGGACGGGTCGGAACGGCCCGCCGTACCTACGGCGAACTCGACGTGGACATCCGTCTGAACACCGGCAGCCTGGACTTTACCTCGGTGACGGTCCGTCTGTACGGGACGGAGGACGACTACCGGCCCACCTTTGCCGTCTCCGCGCGGATGATGCCGGACAAGGTCGGCTGGACGTTCGACACGGCCCGGGAAATCGCTCTGACGACCGATTTCGCCGATCACAGGCGGATCAGGATCCTGCTCGCTGAGATCAAGTCGGAGCTCCAGATGCAGATCATGTCCCGGGGCGACGCAGTCGCGGCGGCACGCGCCCGCTCCTACTACTCGAAGACCGATTGCTACCAGCAGTCGCTCGCCGGGCTCGATTTCTATTTCTTCCTCACGGATCTGCTCGAACATTTCGACGAGCGGGCCGAAGAGATGACGGAGATGCTCCGCCTGACAGCGGCCGCCGTTTTCGACCCGTCCCGCCTGACCGTCGGTTTGGCGGCGGATCCGGAGGGAATCCGGGCGGCGGAGGCGTCGCTCCCGGCGTTCTGCCGCGGACTCGGGACCGGTCATCCGGTCTTCGAAACGGAAGAGTTCGCGCCCGTCATCCGCAACGAGGGGATCATCATCCCGTCCCAGGTCCAGTACGTGGCGCGGGCGGGGAACATGCGGAGAGCGGGCCTGTCCTACACCGGCGTTTGCCAGGTGGCCAGGACGGCGGTGAACACCGACTGGCTCTATCAGGAGATCCGGGTCAAGGGCGGCGCCTACGGGTGCGGCGTTTCCTTCAACGGCCCGGCCGGCGACGTGGTCTTCACATCCTACCGGGATCCGAAACTCCGGGAAACGGACGAAGTTTTCCGCGGGACGGGAGAATTCATCCGGAACGCCGGACTGGAGGAGGAAGAACTGAACCGGCTGGTGATCGGGACATTCTCGGCCTACGAGCGTCCCTATTCCCCCGCAGGACTGGCGTCACGCTCCATGTCGGCCTGGCTGACCGGCCAGACCTACGAGGACCTTGTCCGCTTCCGCAGGGAGATGCTCCATGTGACGCCGGAGGAACTCCGGCGGACGGCCGACGTCTTCGATTCCGTCCCCCTCTCCGGCTGTTTCTGCACGGTGGGCGGAGAGAGCGCAATCCGCGCGAACGAGGAGCTTTTCGGAACGCTGGTGCGGATCTGATGTCCGGGTTGAAAAAAAACTGCCGGTATGATACAATATTTGTAAAAAAAACGACGGCCTCGGGCCGATCACGGGAAAGGGACTGCCGACCATGAAGAAAATCATCGCACTGCTCATCGCGATGCTGCTGTTCGCGACATCCTGCATCGCGCTGCGGGACGTGGATCCGTCTGGCGAGACGCCGGCGGAGGACACGCGGACGAAGGAACCGGAGACCGTGACGGCACCCGAGACCGATCCAGAGCCGGAGACCGGTCCCGAGCCGGAGACCGACCCCGAGCCGGTCGAAACGGTCCCGGAGAAGACGGTCCCCTTTGCGGGCGTCTCCGTCAGTTTTGTCGCGGCGGGCGACAACCTGATCCATCCGAACATCTATGAGGACGCTTCGGCTCGCGGAACGGCGGACAAACCGTATGATTTTCTGCCCATGTACGCCGATGTGGCCTCTCAGATCGCCGCGGCGGATGTGGCCTTCATCAATCAGGAATCGCTGATGGCCGGCGCTGATTTCGGCTATTCCGGCTGGCCCTGCTTCAACTGCCCGCAGCAGCTGGGGCTCGACCTCGTCACGCTCGGTTTCGACGTCGTCGGCATGGCGAACAACCATATGCTCGATCAGGGCGGCGCGGGGCTGGAGGCGTGCATCAAATTCTGGAAAGACCAGCCGGTGCTCGAGATCGGCGGCTACACGAGCGAAGAGGATTTAACCGAC
>JAEEGL015768074.1_pt1 | contig 10880 bp, 9 predicted proteins | sample 9134231 | NCBI WGS metagenome assembly JAEEGL01 (sample SAMN16246548, study PRJNA631951) | gut metagenome | biome: gut microbiome; feature: rumen; material: fiber-attached | host: Bos | place: Iran: Karaj | collected 2018-10
AGGACGCAGACCAAGTTTAAGGTAGAAAGATTGAATAAAGGAAGGCAACACAAACAAAACGAAAAGGTCTGCACCGAGTAAAGAAAAGAAAGGAAAAAGAAAAACAAAAAGATTGTTTTGATGGTAGTAGCCATGATGACCATGACCATGAGCTTCGCTGAGAACGAGAACACGAAAGCTGTGAAGGGTATTGAGGCCTACGACATGACGGTCAATATGAAAAAGCTGGCCGTTACCCTGGGCCTGACCTACGATCAGGTGGAGGCTGTGGAGGACATCCATCACCAGTTCTCTCAGGAAATGATGATGGCTGCAACAGCCGAAAGCGACGAGCGCGAGGCTCTGATCGACCAGGCCGTGAAGAAGGACGTGCGTTACATGCACTACGTGCTGAACGACAAGCAGTACAAGACTTACCTCATGCTGCTTAACGCCACACTTCATAATCGTGGTCTGAAATAGGGAAAGTTCTTAAATAATTAGGTTGGAGGATGCTTCTTCGGGTGAAGGGGCATCCTCTTTTTCGTGCATGTAGGTAGCAAACCTGAAAAGCCGTTCTTGCGAATCATACTGGGTGAAAGGCAAAAAAAGTAAAAAATTACGATATTATCCTTTGTCATTTTGCAGAATATGCCTATCTTTGCATCGCAGAGTCAACATACGACGTAAATTGGATATTAACAAATAAATATTTTATGGACCAAAACAAACCTTATTCACCCTATTTTAACCCAGAGCTGGAGACGATGCCCCGTGAGGAGTTGGAGAAGCTTCAGCTGGAAAGACTTCAGAAGACGGTGCGCCATTGCATGAACGCAGAGTTCTATCGCAAGCGCTTCGCCGAGCTGGGCATCACGCCCGATGACATCAAGACACTCGACGATGTCAGGAAACTTCCCTTCACCACAAAAGAGGATCTGCGCGAGAACTACCCCTTCGGCCTTGCGTGCGTACCTATGAAAGATTGTGTGCGTCTGCACTCGTCGAGCGGTACAACGGGTAACCCCACCGTCGTGCTGCACTCTCAGAAAGACCTTGACGAGTGGGCAAATGCCGTGGCCCGCTGTCTGTGGATGGTGGGAAGCCGTCCCGAGGACGTGTTCCAGAACTCTGCCGGTTACGGTATGTTCACTGCCGGTCTGGGCTTCCAGTATGGAGCAGAGCGCGTGGGAATGCTCACCGTACCTGCCTCTTCCGGTAACACCACCCGTCAGATAAAGTTTATCCGCGACTTCGGAACGACAGTGCTTCACGCCATACCTTCCTATGCTTCACGCATTTACGAGGTGATGAAGGATGAAGGCTGCGACCCCCGCAGGGACACCAAGCTGCGTGTGCTTTGCATCGGAGCCGAGCCTCACAGCGAGGAGCAGCGCAAGCGCATAGAGGAGACTCTGGGTGTGAAAGCCTACAACAGCTACGGTATCTCAGAGATGATGGGACCTGGCGTGGCCTTCGAGTGCCCGGAGCAGAACGGCATCCACATCTGGGAGGACTACTTCATCGTGGAAATCATCGACCCCGTGACGCTTGAGCCTGTCAAGGACGGTGAACTGGGCGAGCTGGTGCTCACCACCATCAACCGTGAGGCTATGCCGCTGCTGCGCTATCGCACCCGTGACCTCACCCGCTTCCTGCCCGGCGAATGTCCGTGCGGTCGTCACCACCGCCGTCTGGCTCGTCTGCAGGGCCGCAGCGATGACATGATCATCCTGAAGGGCGTGAACATCTTCCCCATACAGATAGAGAAGATTCTTCTGAAGTTCAAGGAGTTGAGCACCGACTACCTCATCACCCTCGACAACAGCAAGGATGGCGACTACATGACCATCGACGTAGAGTTGACACAGATGTTCACCGACGATTACACACGTTTGCAGGAATTGGAGAAAACCATCACCCGTCTGCTCAAGGACGAAATCCTCGTCACGCCGAAGGTGCGCCTCGTGCAAAAGGGAACGCTTGCCGTCAGCGACGATAAGAAGGCAGTGAGGGTGAAAGACCTGAGAAAACTCTTTTAATCGTAATAACGTAACAACGTCATATCGAAATGTTGAATTATCGAAATATCATAGTAACGTAATAACGCAAAAACGACCATGACAATTCATCAACTTTCCATTTTCATTGAGAACCGTTCGGGCACACTCATCAAGGTGCTTGAAGTGTTGAAGGAGGCAAAGATTCAGATTATCGCCTCCACCATTGCCGACACGGCAGAGTATGGTATCTACCGTCTCATCTGCAGCGAACCGTTGCGTGCCTACGATGAGCTGAAGAAGGCGGGCATTGCCGTTGCCCTGAGCGACGTGCTTGCCCTGGAGCTTGACGACGAACCAGGACGTGCCGCCGACGCCGTGAAGATATTCAGCGATGCCGGCATCAGCATCACCTACATGTATACCTTCCTCTACAACGGCAAGGGCATCCTCATCTTCCGCACCGACAACCGCGAGAAGGCCCGCGAGACCATTATCCTCAATAACTTGAAGTTCGTGGCCGAGCAAGACCTCAGCAAGTGGGCATGATGGCATGAATACGATATTCATCGTCCTGCCCATCCTGACCCTGCTGATGTTCGACTTAGGACTGGCACTGCGGCCAAAGGACTTCCGGCTCATAGCGGAACGTCCCTTGGCCGTGGTGGCAGGATTAACGGGGCAGATAATACTGCTGCCCATCATTGCATGGCTGGTGGGCACACTCTTTGGTGTTGAGCCGCTCTTCTTTCTGGGCATCATGCTCATAGCATGCAGTCCTGGTGGCAGTTCCAGTAATGTTTTCTCCATGCTTGCGGGCGGCGATGTCGCCCTCTCTGTTTCACTGACGGCTTTCAGCAGCGTCATTACGCTGTTCACAGGGCCGCTGGTGATGGACTTTATGACCGCTCAGGTGGGGTCTGACACTTCTGTACACCTGCCAGTGGGCAACCTCCTTGTGCAGAACCTGGTGCTCATGGCCGTACCCATTGCAGTGGGTCTGGCCATTGCCGTGTGGCGGGAAAAACTAGCCGAGCGTATGCACGGCGTACTGAAACGGCTGGCCTTCCCCTGTCTTATCCTGCTGGCCACTGTGTTTTTCATTCAGAACCGTGAGGTCATCATCGCCGAGTTCCCCAAACTGGGCTTGGCCATGACCATCCTCATCCTCCTCTCCATGAGTGCCGGTGTGCTGATGTCATGGCTCATGCGACTCACAGGCCGCGAACAGCGAACCATCGTTATTGAAATTGGTATGCAGAACGCGGCACAGGCTATCACCGTGGCCTGCAGCCCCTTTGTGTTCAACAGCGAGGTAATGGCCGTACCCGCCATCATCTATGCACTGATGATGAACGTCATCTTGCTGATTTATGTCGGCGTGGTGAAAGGCAAGAATAAATGATGTAGAAAATGCTATGAAAATTCTAAAATGGGGCTTTATCGGTTGTGGCGAGGTATGCGAGAAGAAGAGTGGCCCCGCCTTTTCCGAAGTGCCTGGTTCCGAGGTGGTAGCCGTGATGAGCCGCAGCGCTGAGAAAGCACGGTCGTATGCACAGCGTCATGGCGTGGCACGGTGGTACACCGATGCCCAGGAACTCATCGATGACGAGGAGGTGAACGCCGTCTATGTGGCCACGCCGCCATCGAGCCATGCCACCTATGCTATCATGGCCATGCGTGCCGGAAAGCCCGTCTACGTGGAGAAACCGCTAGAGTCGAACTACGAGGACTGCGCCCGTGTGAATCGTGTGTCGGAACAGACTGGCGTGCCTTGCTTCGTGGCTTACTACCGCCGCTACCTGCCTTACTTCCAACGGGTGAAGGAGATAGTGGAGCAGGGGACGATAGGCCGGGTGCAGAATGTGCAGATACGTTTTGCCTGGCCACCACGTGAACTGGACTATGGCAACCCTGAGACACTTCCATGGCGATTACAGCCCGATATTGCTGGTGGTGGCTATTTCTACGACCTTGCACCCCACCAGCTCGACCTGCTACAATGGATGTTCGGCGTGATACTCGAGGCACGTGGCATTTGTGCCAACCGTGGCGGGTTATACAAGGCTGAAGACACCGTGAGCGCGGTGTTCCAATTTGAGAACGGACTGGTCGGTAGTGGCTCGTGGTGCTTCGTTGCCCATGAGAGTGCCCGCGTAGACCGCATCCTCATTATTGGCAACGAGGGATTGCTGAGTTTCTCGGTATTCGACTATGCTCCTATTGAACTGCACACCAGCCAAGGCAAAGAGCGTTTCACCGTCGAAAACCCCAGCTACGTGCAGTATCCACTTATCAAGAACGTCTGCGAGCACCTGCAGGGACTTGCCGTCTGCACCTGCACCAGCGTTTCGGCAACGCCCGTGAACTGGGCGCTTGACCGCATACTTGGAAAATACTGATAAAGATATAATTCGCACAATTCGTGCATTTCGAGCAAATTCGTGGTAAAACAAACTGTGGTTCGTTGATTTGAGGTTAATACTATTCATATTGTTGTTGGTAAGTGCGGCCAGTTCGGCACAGGAGCCAGCAGACACATTTCTAGTGAAGCTTGACTCTGCCGCAGTAGAGGATCAACCGCGCAAATTGGGCGTGGTACGCCGCACCGTCCGCGAATTCGACCGCCTGAACACAGATTACATCGAGCCTCAGCACTACATCTTCACTGTTATGCTCCAAGGCACCTACGCCTACGACCACTACTCGCTCAGCTCCGTCGGTAGCGACAGGCAGAAGGTGGAGTTTGCCCCCGACATGACTCTCCGCGTGGGGCCTTACTTTGGGTGGAAATGGTTCTTTGCCGGCTACACCTTCGAGCTGGGAAATATCAACTTCAGTAAGGTGAAGCAGGAGTTCGACCTGAGCATCTACAGCTCGCAGATTGGTGTCGACCTTTTCTACCGTCGTACGGGTAGCGAGTACAAGCTACGCAAGACCGACTTTGGCAGCAATGTGAATGCCAACGCCCTCGACGGCGTACCCTTCGACGGACTGAAGGCTGGCATCACGGGCTTTAATGTCTATTACATATTTAACCACGGAAGATTCTCATACCCAGCAGCTTTCGCCCAAAGTACCATCCAGAAGATTAGCTGCGGCTCATGGATGGCCGGAATAGGCTACACACGTAATTCCGTCGAGCTAGATCATGAACGGCTGCAGCGGGTCATCGACGAGCGGCTGGGTCAAGGTGTGGTGCAGCTGGACAGCGGGCTGATGTTCAACAGCGCTAAGTATCACGACATTAACCTCTCTGCAGGCTATGCCTACAACTGGGTGTTCGCCAAGAACTGGCTCCTAGGTGCCTGCCTACAGGCGGCGTTGGCCTACAAATACAGTTCGGGAAACGTCATCGGCGGACTGAAAGACTTCTCCTTCCGCGATGTCAACATCGATGGCATCGGGCGCTTTGGACTGGTCTACAACTGCATGCGATGGTATGCTGGCACAAGCGTTATCCTTCACTCTAACAGCTATCGCAAGCCCCGCTTCTCCACCAACAACACCTTCGGCTCGTGGAACGTCTATGTGGGCTATAACTTCCATCTGAAGAAGAAATACCGCAAATAGCAGCTCCCTATAGACCTATGTGTCACAATCTGTTCGTCCTGTCACTCTCCGTCCTGGCCGCGATTCTTCCGCATACGGCGAAAGCCACTGACAACATCGCCAGCCAGGTCGTCGGCATAGAGACCAGTCGTCTGCCCGACCTCAACATTCCGCGCAATTATCACTACACGCTGGTGGTCGACGGCTGTCCGTTTGTCGTTGGTGGCCACACCGACGGATTCCGCCCCACAGCCACGGCCGAATACTTCCGCGACGGCCAATGGCACTTGCAGAACACCGTCTATTCCCACGACTACGGCATGGTTCTGCAGCTGTCGGAGGGAGGTTTGCTGGTGGCTGGCGGTTTCAAGGACGATCTTGGCATAGGGCAGCTCCATTCTGTCGAGAAATATTCGCAAGGCACGTTCGACGGCTTCGGCTGCCTGGACACAAAGCGTGCCATGGCCAACGGTGCAGAGATAGACAGCGGTAGGGTGGTCATCAGCGGCAACTGGTATGACAACGACAACATAGAGCTATTCGACGGCAAGAACGGTTTCTCCTTTGTTAAGGAGGTAGCCCAACAGCGGTCACGGCCTTTCATCTTCCGTATCTCTGCTGACGATGTGTTCATCTTCAGCACATCCACGACGAAGCTCAACGAAAAGAACGACACGGTCATCGTGGACCGTCTGCACGGCAGCCCGTTCGTGCCCCCATTGTTCCGCCAGTGGAAGCCATTGCTGATGGAACTGCCTTTCTTCCCAGGCCATAGCTTCATCGGCGACGAGACGGCGGGCTACTATGCCTACCTCTTCCCCGTGGCAGACAGCACGGGGCAGACGGCCATCGCCATGCTGCGTGGCGAGACTTTCTCGCTCTTGCCTACAGACGTGCCAGTGCCGATGAAGGACAGCTCATGGCGTGAGCGTGTGGATACGGCCACCAGTGGCTGGCGTGGCGACATAGAATGGTTCACGCCGGTCATAGCCGACCGCAAACGCCACAGGGCATATATGGCAGGGCAGTGCAAGGGCATAGGCGACATGCCGGAACTCCTGTACGTGCTTGTGATAGACTATGGCAGTGTGCCTGAAACTGGAAACTTGGAAGATACACCGTCGGCGGCCCGTCTGACCCTGTGCTATGTTGCACTGCCGCCCGATGCGGGCAAAAGCATTCCCGTTATCACTCCTACTGGAGACCTGCTTCTGGCAGGCGGCACAAGGGGAAGCAATTTCAGTAGCTATTCTGCTGCTTTCGTGCTCCATGTGGGCGTAGGCAAGGACATACAGGCAGACGCTGCAAGCCACCACTACGGCTGGTGGCTGCTTTTGCTCGCACTTGTGCTCCTCGCCATCCTGTTCATAGTAGGTCACGCTTCCAAGCGTGACGGCAACGTCCCAGTAGTAGGTCACGCTTCCAAGCGTGACGGCATCGTCCCAGTAGTAGGTCACGCTTCCAAGCGTGACGGCAACGTCCCAGTAGTAGGTCACGCTTCCAAGCGTGACTCCAAACGTGATGACACTGAGGCAAATGAATCAGGCGACGAACAGCTGATGCAGAAAATCTGCCAGATAATGGAGCAACAGCAGTTATTCTTAGACAGCAGACTGAAGATATCAGACATTGCCGAAATGCTGAACTCCAACCGCACATACGTCTCCAACTGCATCAATAACAGCCGCGGCTGCTCGTTCACACAGTTTGTGAACGGCTACCGCGTGGACTATGCCAAGCAGCTGCTGCAGCAAAATCCCGACACGAAGCTGTCTGAGGTGTGGACATCGTCGGGATTCTCTACGGAGTCGTCGTTCTTCAGGGCCTTCAAGAGCCATTGCGGCATGACCCCGAACGAATGGAAGGAGAATTTTGGTTCAGGGCACGGAATCGACTTGCAATAATTAAATTGCAAGTCGATTTTGTTATTTTGCAAGTCTTTTCCCGTACCTTATGCCTAAATTTGCACACTTTTTATTCACAACAACAGCAAAAAGACAAAAGATTATGAAAAAGACCTTACTATCTTTCGCGCTGATGCTGACGGCCATGACCGCGGCAGCGCAACCCACACCCTTAGCAGTAGAACCAGGCTCGAAAGGCCAGCTGCCCACAGTGGCTACACCTCCCGACTTTACAGAGCCAAATCGCTTCGCCGCCCTGTTCTGTCCGAGCACACTGGGTTCAGACCTTTGGTACAGCGACCGCGGTAAGTATCAGCTCACCCTGCAATGGGCTGAGCCGGAACGCTTCGGCGGAGAGAGCTACACCCTCGAATACCGCTATGGAACGGAGGGCGAATGGCTGACTCAGATAGGCGACGATAACAAGGTCATTTACTTCGATAAGGAGAGCTTGGGCTGTGGATTTAAAATCCATCACCTTGGTGCTAAAGTGAGCTTCAGGCTGAAGATGCACGGTGGCTCTAAGGATGGCTACTTGTCCAACGAGGTCAGTGTGACGACACCTACCATGTTCACAGCCTACGGAGGATATGGCATGAGCAACGAGCCGACATACAGCATAGTGGGAGAACCACTGACCACAGAGTATAACCTCACGGTGCGTGCCTACGATGCAAAATACGAGAAATACGAAAGCTACACCAACGAAGACGGCGTTTTCCGTTATAAGTGGTACCGCCAGAACCCAAAGACCAACGACATAACGCTGATTGAGGGTGCTAATGAACAGACCTACACGCCGACAATGGCTGACGTGGGCTACTGGCTCTACTGCGAAATCAGCGGCGACGAAGAGCACTGCAGCTTTATCTACCGTTACCTGCCGAATGGATATAATCCAACGGTTTATATCCCAGTGAAGGGCGCACCTGCCTACTACGGCGATGATGGCTTCGTGCTTAACACTGACTACGTGGTGCCTGAGCCAAAGAAGAACCTGATGATGAACTGGTATGAATATGACGAGGAAACACAGACCGGACAAGAAATCTTCGCAACCCTGGGCGACAAGCTAACCGAACGCAAGCCCGGACAGTATGCCGTGAAGATGCCGAAAGAAAAATACGAGTATAACATGCTGTTGCTGTCCGATGAGCTGAAAGACAAGGGCTTTGTCCTCTCCTTCGTCTATAACCACGGCTGGGATGAGATTGTTTACACATGGTACCGCGAGGCACAGCTCATGCCCGACCGCTACATGGTACCGCTGACGGTGAAGGTGACTTCCAGCGGAAGCCCTGTGGCAGCCACGGTCGATGTGCTGGGAACAGACATCGACGGTAAGCTGGTGGTGAAGGCTTCGGCAGACACCGATACAGAGACGGGAACGGCAACCTTCGAAGAGGGACTCTATTCACTCGGCGACGGCTACTATGTCAGGGCTCACGCCAAAGGCTCCTCGCAGGACATCTACTACCCCGGTGCCACCACTCAGGCAGGAGCACAACTGGTGATACCAGCGTACGACGAAGACTGGAATCCCAAGACCATCACCATCGAGCTGCAGGGAGGAAACAGCAAACAAGGTGACATCAACGGCGACGGAACAGTTGACGTGGCAGACATCGCTACCGTCATCAGCGTCATGGCCTCCGCGGGTGCAGGCGCCCCGTCTGCATCTGCCGACGTGAACGGCGATGGTGTGGTGGATGTAGCCGACATTGCCACCATCATCAGCATCATGGCCGGGAAATAGGCAGAATACAGACTTTTTGTTTGGTGGTTTCTGTAAGATTTCGTATTTTTGCAGCTGAATAACGATTCTTACCAACTGAAATGACCCGAACGACATTCTTTTTTGCATGTTTCCTTGCTGCCTTTTCCATACCGACAGCCATATCGGCCGATACAAAGGCCGGGAACGACAGCGTGGTGGTGGAGCGGCTGCTGGCCAGCGGCGACACCACGACGCTCTATTATGCCCGCCAGCTGCTGGGAAAGCCTTACGTAGCCCACACGCTGGAAGTGAACGACCGTGAGCAGCTGGTGGTGAACCTACGGCAGCTGGACTGCACGACGCTTGTTGAGACCGTCTGCGCACTGACGCTGACGGCTCGCGAAGGACGGCGCGACTACCAGTCCTTCTGCCACCATCTGCAACAGCTGCGCTACCGGCAAGGCCGTCTCGACGGCTACCCCAGCCGTCTGCACTACTTCAGCGACTGGATAGACGACAACGCTGCGATGGGCCTTGTGCATGAAATCACGTCTAACGTTGGCGGGGATTTGCAATCCCCGCCCTTTACCGCCATTCAGACGCTCAATATCAACTACATGAGCACGCATCCGCAGGCTTACAAGGCCTTGCGCGAGCACCCTGAAATGGTGAAGCAGATTGCCGCGCAAGAAAAGCGCCTTACGGGACGAGAATACCGCTACATTCCCAAAACGGAAAAGACTGACAACAAGCTGTTGAAGCAGTTCATACACGATGGTGATATTCTGGCCATCACCTGCTCCAAGCCCGGACTCGACATCGCCCATCTCGGCTTTGCCGTATGGCGCGAAGACGGCCTTCACCTCCTCAACGCCTCACAGCTTCACAAAAAAGTAGTCGAGGAACCCATGAACCTCTGGCAGTATCTGTCAAAGCACTCTTCACACACCGGCATCAGGGTCATAAGGCTCGGTAAGTGAAAAGCTTACTATCGCAGTCCTGTCCAGGTGCCATTGATTTGCTTGCAACCAGTATAGAGCGAGGGACAGTTAAACACCTGATAGAGTTCTTTACCAGGCTGCTTGATAACCTCCACAGAGCGCTGGTGCGTGTCCCATCCGCCAGCCATGATATAGATGTAGACGACGGTGCCGCTACCGCTGATTTTCAGTTCCTGGTGCTGGTTCACGCTGGCTTCCATCTCCACGGTGTAGGGCCATTCAGGCCGGTAAGCGTTCTCGGGCGTGGCTCCTTTTAGCGATGCTGCGGGCAGATAGCGCTGGCCGTAGCTGTCGTTGGGGTTGGAGCCGAACTTCTCCTTGATGATAGAAATGACGCTGTTCACATTCGAGGGATAGCAGAGCAGTTCGATACACTGGCGTCCCACCTCACGGTCGCGGGCATACATCTCCATGGCCATAGGCATCATGGCAGCAGCACCGTAGGCCGTCTTGCCCAGGAAGTCGGAGTAGATGGTCTTGAACTCCTCGAAGTTGGAGGGGACGTTCGTGAACGTCACGTTGCCGAAGCCGTTCCTGCGGTATTTATCGGCGGCGATATTGCCCTGCATGGTGTACCTGTGGTCATCGTAGACCAAGGTGTTCTCGTCGTTCAGCGCGTCACGCACCTCCTTCTCGGCAGCGTTTGCGATATTGTCAGCACCCTCGGTAACGGTCGTCACGGCGTTGTTGACAGCCTCCTCGGTCTGCTTCTTTACTTTGTTGATGA
>JAEEGL016327428.1_pt1 | contig 10880 bp, 7 predicted proteins | sample 9134231 | NCBI WGS metagenome assembly JAEEGL01 (sample SAMN16246548, study PRJNA631951) | gut metagenome | biome: gut microbiome; feature: rumen; material: fiber-attached | host: Bos | place: Iran: Karaj | collected 2018-10
CCCATCCCAAATCCAAAAATTAAAAAACGACCTTACAGTTTCTTTAGAATTACAAACAGAAAATGAATACAAAAACTCTTTAAAGAACTATTTTTCACAAAATTTTGATGCTATGGGATTAAGACCTAGTGGAAATGCAAATTACATTCTTTCTGTTGAATTAACTTTTGACATATTAGAAAACGAAGTATTTGTTGTATATCCTAGTGTTCAAATTGATTTTTTAAGTAATGATAAAGTTTCGTTATATAGCTATAATTATACTGTATCAGATAAAACTGCTGCTTACACCTTAGATATTGCTAAAAAGAAATCGCTTCAAAAGTTATATGATAATTTAAGTATTTCTTTTGCAGATGATTTTAAGAAGTTTTTTAATTTAGAGGACTAATAATGAATAAAAAATATATCTTTATTTTAACGCTTTTACTTTCCTTTTTTAACGCAATGTTTGCCGCCTCATACGAAGGTGTTGCCATTCAGGTAATAAGCCCAAGCCTCATAGGTGTTTCAGATTCAGAAAGTTATTCTCTTTCGGGTATAGTTCAAACAAAACTAAAATCAAACTTGCAGGATTATTTTGGTGCAATTACTACTGTAGATTCAGCTGCAGAAAAACAGATTATTGAATTTCAAAAAAAATCAGAGAGTGCTACAAGATCAGAAAAAGACATGCTTGAGGCAGGTAAAATTGTTACTGCAAAATATGCACTTTTCAGCACAGTTATAAAAGATAACAAAAAATATTCTCTTAGCTGCGATTTTACGGATCTTACAACTGGAATTCAGCTGGCCTCTGCAATGAGTAAAAATTATGACTCTAAAGAAGCTCTTATTGCAGATGCAGGTGCCATAGATGAAATAACCTATACTCTTTGTCAAAAGCTGGATATATACTTAACTGCTACACAAAAATACATCCTTCAGCATGGCCATTATGAACTCTCTATAGAAGAACAGTTAGAAGAAGCTCGCCTTCTGGAAGAAAATTATTACAAACAAATAGCAGAATTGGACCGTCAGATTCAAAACTATTCTACATCTTCTTCTTTAGATTCTATCGAAGCCAAAAAGAAGGCAGAAGCAGAACGAAATCTTATTCAGGAAAGACAAAAAACAGCAAAAATGCGTGCAGAAGAGCTTTTAAAGCAAAAAGAACTGGAAGAAGCAGATGCAAAAAAAGAAGCCCTTCGTGATGATGAAATTAAACAACGCCGTGATGAACTTGCAAACCTTGCAGAAAAGAAAGCTAAACAGGTACGTCAGTTAAAAGCAGGCTCTCTTAGCGTTTACGATAAAATCAATTCCATAGAAAATAAGAAAAAGGCATACATTGAAATACGAGATAACGTTCAGGATGAAATAGATGAAATTCAAAAACAATGCCAGAACGATATAGACCTTAGAAGATTAGAAATTCAAAATCAGCCTTGGCGAAAAGCTCAGCTGGATGAATATGGTAATCCAACACCTTTTGAGCAGAATCTTAGAAATAAGGAAATTCAGGAAGCCACAAACGAAATTAACAAAAAATATACTGGACGTATTCAGAGCGTTAAAAAATCTGTAGAAAAGCAACAAACAGAATTACTTAATTCCATAAAAAGTGACCGCGCACAGTTAGCAAAAGAAACCAAAGTAAATTCACTTGGCAACGATTTAAAAGTTAACTATGGAGCCTGGAATACTACTCGTGGTGGCTGGGATGCTTATATTTATTATTATTCAGATGGAATTTTACTGTTCCAGAATACTTTCTTTTTAACATACGAAAATATCTCTAATAAAAAATACCCGACAGCAGAGAGCACCCAGCAGGAAAGAAACGATTTTTACGACACCGTAGATGTTTATGACAGTTTGTTGATGCGTGGCGTTCCTATTTTAACATACGAGTTGACTTATACCGTAGAAGCCTTAGATGATAATCATCCTTCCCAGTATAAATTTACCTTTAATAATCTTAATGTAACAGAGACTACAACAAACAGGAAATTAACTCCTCCTAAACTACAGTCTACATATTTAGTTAGAACCTGGAACCCTGTTTATGACATTAGAACTCCAGAAGAAATTCAGCTTGCAAACCGCCTTAGCCAGTCTAGTTCTTATGTTAATACAGAAACATCACATTCCAATAAATCAAAAACTTCTACTTCACGTAGTTCAAATTACTTTAATACTCCAAAATCACAAATGGTTCTTAGCCTTGATGTAAGATTTAACAATTTTGGTACAGATTTAGGTGTTAGTGGTGATTACAGAAAGTTCTTTGGTCCTTTCTTGTTTGCAGATGGTTATTTTGCTTATTACTTTAGTGATAATGATGATGATTTCTTCGTAGACGTAATAGGAAAAACAGGTATTAAACTTGGTGGTTTATTGTTCGATGTTGGAATTGGTGCAACCTCTAATAAAATAACAAATCCAGGGGTTATAGTTGTTAGCGAGATTGGTGTTCAGTTTAATATAGTTGAATTACGCTATTCTCTTGAGTATGTTGTAAATAACTGGTGGTCTGATCACGTAACTGCTGGTATATATTGTACTTTCTAGTCAGATTATTTAATTTTGGAGGCTCTTATGTATAAAAAAATATTACCTGTCGCTTTTGCTTTATTTATATTTAGCATTTTCGGTTGTTCAAACACCCTGAATAAAATGATAGTTGAAAAAAAAGAATCTTCTAAAATCCCAGCTGCTCTTTCTTCTTTTTATGCTTCAAAATACTCCAGTACAGATGCTTATTTATCATGGGATTCTGTAAAATATGCCAGTTATTATGATATTTATTGTTATAAGTCAACAAAGTCGTTATCAGAGACCTATTTTTACAACGCACATTATATTGGCACCACTGATGATACTTATACTTATGTAACAGATTTATCTACAGGGTATTACTACTACTTCTATGTTGTTCCAAGAAATTCAAATGGTTCTGAAGAACCTATATGCTGCAAAAGAGTAGAAATGTAATTCTAATTTGGGAGATTTTAGACTTTATGGATAACAAAAAAAATGAAATCAAAGATTTAAAAGTGCTTGGCATAATAAATTTAGTTTTAACTTTTACCGGATGGTTAATAATTTTACTTATTAGTGAACTTTTTTCCTTTATAGCATCAAAAATTACTTCCGATGTACCTTATTTTGTAAATGCCCTAAGTCTTCTTCCACTATTCATTCCTCCAATTTTTGGTCTTATTGGTATTTTTCTTTCTATTTTCAATAAAAAAGCAAACCACAACCGCTTTTGTATGATTACTTCTTTTACCTGCTTCTTAATTAACTGGATTATAACTAATCTTTTTGTAGCGGCAACTGCTTATATTCAGTAAAAAATACTTCAAAAAAATACTAGCAAAAAATGTAAAATTGTATTATATTTAATTGTATGCAATTTGTTTTTACATTTTTAGAAGGTTTTATAGCTTTTATCTCTCCGTGCACTCTGCCTTTACTGCCAGTTTATATTTCCTACTTTGCAGGAAGCAAAAACGATACCCGTTACACTTTTTTTCGTACTTTATTTTTTGTACTTGGTTTTTCGCTCATATTTGTGTTGATGGGAGTCTTTGCTGGAAGCATAGGTCAATTTTTGCATACCTACAACAGAATTGTTAGTATTGTTTGTGGAATAATTATCATTATTTTTGGACTCAGCTATCTGGAGCTTTTTACATTACCCTTTTTTAAGGGTATGTCTGGAATAAAAGTTTCTGAAAGCTTTTTTTCGGCATTTATTTTTGGAATAATTTATTCTGTAAGTCTTAGCCCATGTACAGGAGCATTTTTAGGTTCTGCACTTATGATGGCAAGCTCCTCGGGTAGCGTCATTCAAGGCGCATTATTATTACTCTGCTATTCGCTTGGTTTAGGGCTGCCCTTTATGCTTTCTGCCCTGCTTTTAAACTATCTAAAAAGTGCTTTTAGTTTTATAAAGTCACATTACAAAATAATTAACAGAATTTCGGGCTCATTACTCATAATAATTGGTTTATTAATGGTTTTTGGGCTTTTTTACAAAATATTTTAATTATAAAAATGGAGGACTAAAAATATGTCTAAAAAGAAAATTTTAAGTTTACTTATTCTTTCCGTATTTTTGATTGTGGGACTTGCAGCTGCAGGTAACAAACTATCTTCCAAACAAAAACCTGCTTCAAAGAATGCTTCACAAGCCCCTTCTCAAGCCAATGAACTTCCTTCTGCCACAGATTTTACAGTACTAAACACCAGCGGAAATTCCGTAAATCTTTCTGACTATTACGGAAAACCTATAATCATTAATTTCTGGGCTTCATGGTGTCCGCCATGTAAAGCAGAACTTCCCGATTTTGAACAAGCCTATAACACTTATAATAAAGACATAAATTTTTTAATGGTAAACCTCACTGACGGAGAACGTGAAACTGTAAAAACTGTAAATCAGTTTATAAGCAAAAATAACTATACCTTCCCAGTTTTTTATGATGCCGCAAGTGATGCTGCAAGAAAATACAAAATCTTCTCTATACCAACAACAATTTTTGTTACTAAGGAAGGAAATATTTATGAAACAAAAATTGGACTTTTAAATGAATCTTATCTTAATAAAAAAATAGAAGAACTTTTAAGCCTTTAAAAGCCTTTCAGGAACACAATTTGCCATGGCCTTATAACCTTTATCGCTTGGATGCAGATGATCACCACTATCAAGGCCTTGTGCAAATTTTGTTATATCTTCGCTGTCTCTGACCGCCATATCAAAATCAACACAACCATCAAAATCATTACAGCTTCTAAGCCATTCATTAAAGCCAGCTCTAATAGTTTCTCTTTCCTGATTATAAGTTCTCCAGCCATTGATTGGTAAAAGAGTTCCACTATAAATTTTTAGTCCTGTTTTTTTTGCATAATCAATATAAAACTTTTCTACACCATCAATTAAATCTTGAATAGAAGGCATATCTGTCCACGGTCTAAAAGGATTAACTTCTACTCCTACAGGATGAATTATATCATTTATACCATGCTGAATTATAACGTCTTGGGCTCCACAAGTATTCATTTCTCTTGCAAAACGTTTTTCACCCTTTAAACCGTATGCCAGATAAGTAATACAATCATACTCACGCAAAATTCTTGTTCCGCTAACTGCACGTCTTATAATACTTACATTATTAAAATCCTGTTCAATGCATCTTAAAGCTAAATAATCTGGCCAGCTTTGAGCAGTAATAGAATCTCCATAACAAATAAGTGCTTTATTCTTTTCTTCAGTTAAAATATCTACAGTTTCTAAAAAGTAATACCAGTCTGTTTTTCTTGTAAGATTGACAGGGAGGTCTTTTTTTAATGTATGATTCCCATAGCTGAATTTTCCACCACTTAAAGGACCTGTAATAAGAACCCCACTGGTAAGCTGCGTAAAATTTTCCAGATAAAAACTTACATCAATAATTTCGCCTTTTTTAATATTTAGCTTAATTTCATCTGAACAAACTTCCTGCTGTGGCATAATTGTTACAAAATCTTTACCACCATCAAAAGTTATGCCTACAGGCTCATATTCTTCCTTATTTTTTGCTGCAAAACAGCTTTTTATAGTAACCGGTTCTGTTCCAGTTAAATTTGAAAAGTGAAATCTTAAAGCGCTTCCGTTAAAACACATGCGTAATGGATATCGTAAAGTTAAATCTTTTGCATAAGTTGCTTCTTTTCTATCTGTGTAGGACATTGCATTTCCCCAGCAGGCAACCCATTTTGTATATTGTGAATTTTCCATAAAAGAATAATAGCATAAAATTACTTTTTATATAACACAGGGTAAATACATTATAAAAACATTGACAATTAATAAAAGTGAGCGAAGGGGCTGTGACAGAAAACTGCTTTGCACACTGCGAAATATTCTCCAAAATTATAAAAACTACTTTATAATATAATTAGAGGAATATTTTATGAAAAAAATTTACGCATCTATATCAGACAAAATTGAACCTAGAGAAATTGCACATGCAAACCTTTCAAGAGCTCTTGCTGGGGAGTGCCAGGTTTTACTGGAAAATGACGGAACTTTACCGTTAAAAACAAAAGTGATAGCGCTTTTTGGTAGTGGGGCTAGAAAAACCATAAAGGGTGGAACAGGTTCTGGAGACGTAAATACACGAGATAACATAAATATTGAACAAGGCTTTTTAAAAGAAGGTTATACAATTACTTCTACAAACTGGCTTAATAAGCAGGAAACAGCTTTTAAAAATATTTGGGATGCTTACATGAAAGAAATTGAACAGCTATGCCAAAAAAAACATTCTGCTCCAATGCTTGAAATGATGTTCCATCCTTTTTCTGAACCTGAACCAGTCTTAATTGAGCCGGAAGATATGAATAACCAGACAGACACAGCCGTCTTTGTAATTTCCAGAAATTCTGGCGAAGGGTCAGACAGATATGCAAAAAAAGGTGATTATTATCTTTTTGATAATGAACTAAAAAATTTGCAAACATTGACAGGCTTTTACAAAAAAGTGGTAGTTGTTTTAAATATTGGCGGAGTAATGGACTTATCTGAATTAAAAATGCTTAAAGGAATTAATGCCATTTTGCTTATGAGCCAGCTTGGAAACTTAGGTGGCCAGGCCCTTGTAGATGTACTTTCGGGAACTGTAAATCCTAGTGGAAAAACCACAGACACCTGGGCTAAAGATTACTGGGATTATCCTTCTTCTAAAGAATTCAGCCATAATGGCAGCATAGATGATGAAGAATACACCGATGGAGTTTATGTAGGATACAAATATTTTGAAAGCTTTAATGTTAAACCCGAATATTGCTTTGGATATGGAAAATCTTATACAAGTTTTGAAGTTTCTCCAGAAAATGTGGAACTTTGCGGCTCAGATGTGGTTGCGACAGTTTCTGTAAAAAATACTGGAAACTGTAATGGTAAAGAAGTTATCCAATTATATGTTGCACCTCCACAATATAAGCTGGACAAACCATATAAATCCTTAAAAGCCTTCAAAAAGACTTCACTTTTACAGCCATCTCAATCTGAACAAATTCAGTTAAATTTTGATTTTGCAGATTGTGCTTCTTACTACGAAGATTTTGCCGCTTATATGTTAGAAAAAGGTAACTATTTAATTTATATTGGCACAAGCAGTCAGAATGCAACTCCAGTCGCTGTTATTTCTATTAACAATGATATTAAAACCTTTATTTGCAAAAACTTTTTTAAACTAGATACCAAACTTGAGCAGATTAAGCCAGATACAAAACTTCTTTCAAAAAGACAGGAAGAAGAAGCTAAAAAAGCAAAATTCCATCTTACCCTTTCAGAAGATCAAATTCATACAAAAACTGCAGAATACACTACTGAGCATAAGAATCTAAAATCTGGTTCATTAAAACAATTCACTTTGCAGGATGTTAAAAATGGTAATTGTACATTAGATGATTTAGTTGCACAGCTAAGCATACCTCAAATGGCCGAAATGTGTGTTGGAACCTTAAGATTAGGGCAAAAAAGTGTAATTGGAAATGCCTCTTATATGGTACCTGGAGCTGCAGGCGACACATCCAGCATTCTTGCAGAAGAACGTAAGGCGGATGCTTTAATTTTGGCGGATGGACCAGCAGGTCTTAGATTAATTCCTCATTTTCAGGCAACCAAAGATGGTAAAATAATCCAGGGAAGTCTGGAGCAAGGTGGTCTTATGGGCGAAAATCCACAAAATTATGCTCCAGAAGAAATTATAGATTACTATCAATACTGTACAGCAATACCTATTGGATGGGCACTTGCACAAAGCTGGAATGAAGAATTAATCATGCAGGCTGGTGATATGGTCGGAAAAGAAATGGAACAGTTTAATATAGACTTATGGCTTGCTCCAGCCTTAAACATCCATAGAAACCCTTTATGCGGAAGAAATTTTGAATACTATTCTGAAGATCCTTTAATCTCTGGAAAAATTGCTGCAAATATGACAAAAGGCGTTCAAAAACACAAAGGAAAAGGTACAACCCTTAAACATTTTGCCGCAAATAATCAGGAAGATAACAGATTCCGTGTTAATGCACACATTTGCGAGCGTGCCATACGCGAACTCTATCTAAAAGGCTTTGAAATTGCAGTAAAAGAGAGCAGTCCTCTTTCCATAATGACTTCTTACAATCTTTTAAACGGAATTCATACCGCTAACCAAAAAGAATTACTGCAGTACGTTTGTCGCGATGAATGGGGATTTGAAGGCGTATATATGACCGACTGGTTCTCTTCCCAGGAAGTTGGTAGTGTAGAAGGTCCACATAAAGCTGTTTATCCTAGCGCAAAATCTACTGGCTGTATTTTTGCTGGTGCAGATATACAAATGCCTGGCTGCCAGAAAAACGTAGACGATATCATAAAAGCAATTACAAATAATCAGCAAACAGACGGCTTTAATATAACACTTGGAGACTTACAGTTCTGCACAAAAAATGTATTACGAGCAATTATAAAATGTGGTAAAGTACTAGTATGAGTCTAGAGTTTATAGAAAGCGAAAAATTTTACTTACGATTTAAAGAGCTTTTAAGTCAAAAGAATACAATATTTGTTTTTTCTACAGATGTTGCTATGAATTCCTGTATAGACTGGATTGTTTGTAATCCAGAGCTTTCGGGAACAACAGCCGTTGCCTTAGAAAATTTTATTGCATGGGATAAATTCAAAACCACTTATACTAATACGCACGACGATAAAAAGAATGTTATTCCAACTCTTTTACGTAAACTTTTCGTACAAAACTTAATTCAAGAAAATGCTGAAAGACCTTTCTTAAAATCTTTAATTTCATCAGAATTTGCTCAAAATGCTTCATTTTTTGCTTCCTGGCTGGACGATATTCTAATAAAACTTGAATTCTGGCACAAAAAACTGGATGAAAACAAAGAATCTTACATCCCAGATGACGAAGACTCAGATCTGCTAACTTTATATAATCGTTATAAAAAGTTTCTGGAAGATAATAATCTTTATGACCCAAACTGGAGCTCTATAGATTTTTCCCGCTTAAATAAAAACTTTGTTTTATTTTATCCCGAAGTTTTAGATGATTATGCCGAATACGCTTCTATTCTAGAAAAAAGTAAAAATGTCCAGATTATACATCTCCCAGAGCTTTCAGACAATCAAACTGGCCCAAAATGCTATAAATATTCCGACTCCCGCAAAGAAATTCGTAGAACTCTATTACAAATACGCTCCCTGGTAGAACAAAAAAAAGCAGACTGGCAGGATATTTCCCTTAATGTCCCTGATTTGCAAACCTACAGACCTTATTTAGAACGCGAATTAACTAACTATCGAATTCCTTTTGTAATGCGAGCAGGTCTTCCCTTAACCACTAATTGCGCAGGAAAATTATTTATAGAAATTTCAGAATGTTATAAAACAAATTTTTCTTATGACGCTGTAAGAACTCTTTTATTAGATGAATTCATTCCCTGGAAGGAAGACTTAAAAATTGTTAGAGAAAACCTTATAAAAGAAGGCTGTCAGATGCACTGTATTTGTAGCTATCAAAATGACTCTGATTCTCCTTTTATAGATATTTGGGAAGCATCTCTTAAGCAGGATAGTAAAGACTTGCGTGAAAAAAATCTTTATTTAACTCTAAAAAATGATATTACCTGTATAAATACTGCTGCTTCTTTTACGGGCATTTTAGATGCATGGTTTGTCTTTAAAAAGAATTTTTTAGAAGAAACAAATTTTACAGTATTTGCAAATAATATTATAAGTCGCTGTATAACCACTTTAAAAGAATTAAAAGAAATAGAAGATCTTTTTTGCAAGCCTATTAATCTTAAAACTCCAAATGCTTATGACTTTTTCTTAAATGAAATAAAATCCAGAACTTATACCCCTCAAACAAAAGCTCTGGGCATTTCTGTTTTCCCATACAGACTTGCATCTCAAGCAAATTTTAAATATCAGTTTGTAATAGATGCAAGCCAGAATAATCTTGATGTTCAAAACAAGCATTTAAGCTTTTTGAATAATCAAAAAAGAAAACAACTGGGGCTTTTAAGCTTTGATAAAAACTATAATCCATCTAAGGCTTTTATAAGACTTTATAACAAGTCGCAGGACAAAAGTGTTGTTCAGTTTTCGTTTGCAGAAGATAGTTTTTCGGGCTTTGCAATTGCTCATAACTTTTTAGATGTGCAAAAAATTAATGAACCCCTTAAAGAATTAGATACTTCGGATTTTTATAAGGCAGAAGAACAGTATTTTTTAAATTCTCAAAAAAGTATCGTTTGTTTTTCAGATTTTCAAAAAGAACAGTTTTTGAACTGGCAGAATAGCAAAACTCCTTGTGAAGAAAAACCAGATTTAAATACTGAGCTTTTACAAAAAATAAACTTCGTTTTACAGGAAAACAGAAAAAAATCCATTACAGAAAAGAATTCCAAAATTGTTATTTCTCAATCAGACATGGCAGATTTTTTTCCTTGTCAGCGAAAGTGGCTTTTTTCGCGAATTCTTTCCCTAAGTGAAGATTCTTTAACTTCTCAGCTTTTTACTCCTTTTGATATTGGAAATATTAATCACAAAGTACTGGAAAAATTTGTTAATTACTGTAAAACAAATCTAAACGGTTGCCTTCCCTTAACAAATGATAACGGTAACTTTGATAAAGAAGAAGAAATTTCTAAAATTGTTTCTGATTTACTTGAAGAAACTATCCAATCCGACAAATCTATGGATTTTGCAAACAGTATTCTTTCTAAAACAACTTTAAACATCCAAAAAAACTATCTTTTAAGCAATATTTTAGATTTTTTGCATAACATGTGTGATGCAAAAAACTTTGGTGGCTTTAAAATTTTTAGCACAGAAC
>JAEEGL016555182.1_pt1 | contig 10880 bp, 8 predicted proteins | sample 9134231 | NCBI WGS metagenome assembly JAEEGL01 (sample SAMN16246548, study PRJNA631951) | gut metagenome | biome: gut microbiome; feature: rumen; material: fiber-attached | host: Bos | place: Iran: Karaj | collected 2018-10
ACCATAGAGGAGCTGTCATACCCGTTCCCATTCCGAACACGGAAGTCAAGGGCTCCATCGCCGAGGGTAGTGCGGGACTCGCCCGTGCGAGAGTAGGACGTCGCCGGCTCTTTTTTTGCACTCCGCGCAGCCGCCCGCGCCTTCTGGCGCGCCTCAGCGCCGCGAAAACCCACCACAACAGCTACCGACGCGACGGCTGACACGCCTGCGCAAACGGTATTGAGCCAAGTCAGCTGCGAGGGGCGGCAGACGGCGCGTTGAGCTTGAACCCCGTGCCGACGAATTGCGCGACGTCCCGTCCGGCTTCGTCGGCCACGTCTACGTTTACAACGCACGAGCTGCGCCCGTCTTTTCTGTACGTCGCCTTGGCTACGAGCCTGGTGCCTTTGGTCGGCGAGAGATAGTTTATGCTGACCTGCTGTGCAACGGTGACCTTTCCGCATCCGTTGGTGAGCGCGGCGAAGGCGAAGTCTGCGAGAGTGAATATCGCACCTCCCATTACGCCGCCGAACGCGTTCCTGTGCCTGGCGTCGATCGTCACGCTGGTCACGGCATGGGTGTCGTCCAGCTCGTCAAGCGTAATGCCGTTGTCGGTAGCGAATCTGTCCTTTGAGAAGTATGCTCTCGCATCCTCGATAGTGTTGAAATTTCCCATGTCGTTCTTCGTCTGGTTTGAAGCAATTTTCAGATATTCTACCATCTTTGCGTCCTGATGGCAAATCGAGGGCGTCCTGCGGCGTTGACACGGACGTGCATTGTATGCTATATTCTACGTCTACATGGAAACGAAGAGAGAGATGAGAGCCGCAGGTTCGTGCCGTGTGATGGGCATAGTCAACGTCACGCCTGATTCGTTCTCCGACGGAGGCGAGTGCTACGGCGACCCGGCCCGTGCGATAGAGCGTGCGCGGCGCATGGCGTCCGAGGGGGCGGCGATAGTGGACATTGGCGGCGAGTCGACGCGCCCTGGTTCGACGCCGATTTCGTGGGACGAGGAGTGGCGGCGTGTCGGGCCGGTTCTCGAGGGGCTGAGGGGCTTCAAGTGCCCGGTCAGCGTTGACACATACCATCCGGAGACTGCGGAGCGGGCTTTGAAGGCGGGGGCCAAGATCATAAACTGCGTCTATGCGGAGCCCGTGCCGGAGATGCTGCGGATTCTAGACCGCGAAGGCGGCGGTGCGGAGCTGGTGGTGCCCGCATGCTGCCTTGACGAATGCGCCGGGCTCGGCGATCTTTCGAGGATATACCTTGACCCAATGGTCGGCTTCGGCACGACCCGAGAGGAGGATCTCGCGCTTCTCAGGTCCGTTCCGTGGCTGGCGCAGCGCGGGCGCGTCCTCGTGGGCGCGAGCCGAAAGCGCATCGTCCGCGCTCTTGCCGGCGAAGACCGGGTCAATTCCCTGCTCGGCGGCGACGTGGCGATAGCTCTGTGGTCGTCGGCGAACGGTGCGAGCATGGTCAGGGTGCACGACGTCAAGGAGACTGCGCAGGCTTTGCGCGTGTGGGGGCGACTGGCCGGCGACGGCAGGCCCTTTAACGAAAACTGCGCGAGGGGATGACAATGAAGGACTTTGGACTGTATCTTGTGATGACCGATCCGGTCGTGGGCTATGTGCGCTGCTGTGAGGCGGCGGTGAAGGCCGGCGTCGGAATCGTACAGCTTCGGATGAAGGACGCGCCAAGGGAGGATGTTCTGTCCGTTGCGCGCGAGCTCAGGCGCGTGACGGCCGGAAGCGGCACGCTCTTCATAGTGAACGACGATCCATCTGTCGCGGCGGAGGCCGGCGCCGACGGCGTGCACGTCGGGCAGACCGACATGCCGGTTGCGGAGGTTCGCCGCATGTATCCGTCTCTCGGCATCGTGGGCAAGTCGACCCATTCGCTTGCGCAGGCCGAGGCGTCGCGCACCGAGGGGCCGGACTACATCGGCGTCGGACCGGTGTGGGCGACGCCGACGAAGAAGATACCCGATCCCGTGCTCGGGGTGGCGGAGGCGGCTCGGATGGCGCGCGCGGTGGAGTGCCCTGCGGTCGCCATCGGCGGCGTCGTGGACGGCGCGCACGCCGCGGAGCTTGCGGCGGCGGGGCTGCGCAACTTCGCCGTAGTGCGTGCTGTATGCGGTTCAAAAGACCCTTACGCCGCAATTGTCGCGCTTCAGGAGGCGTTCGCGTCCGGGGCCAGGAAATTTGGCCAAAGATAGTTATTGCGCAAAACCTCCGAAAATGGTATCATTTAGGCAGTCAGGCGACCATATGGTCCTCGTGGTGCTTTTTGGCGAATGGCCGAATTGACGGCCGGGAGGTTACGAATATATGACGAGCGAACTGTTGACGAGGCTGGCGGAGCGAGGCTGCGCCGTGCAAGACAGGCTTGACGAGACATTCATGGGCAATGAGGCCCTGTACGAGAAGCTGCTGAGGCGGCTTGCCGCGTCCGACGCCATTGCGCGCATGACCGACGCCTTCGCGGTCGGCGACGTCGAGACGCTGTTCACGGCGTCGCACGAGCTTAAGGGCCTTTACGCGACTCTCGGCCTGACGCCGCTGTTCGTCATGTGCAGCGACATCGTCGAGATAGCCCGCACGGGCACGCTCGAGGGCGTCGGCCAGAAGCTTTCCGACCTTCGCACCGGGCACAACGAGTTCCTCGAGCTGATCGGCGGATAGGCGCCAGACATTGATTTACGGAGCGACATCTAACATTATGGAAAACCAAGAAACGCCGCAAGAGCTGACCCGCGAGGAGCTTCTGGAGCTTCTCCGCGTCAAGAACGAGACACTTGAGCATGAGGCGGCAGACAATGCCGTTGCGATGCGCGTAAACGACGCGGTCTCCGACATTGCCAGAATTCCATGCGAGAACACCACAACCGCCGCGTTTGCCGACGCGATGTTCGCGGTGCTTTCGCGGCTTGACAGGCTCTCTGTGACCAGGATGGCATGGTACGAGACAGGCGCGGAGGAGCCCACAACGGTCTGGGGCGACGAAGAGCCGCCTCCAGGAGCGTCGGAGGCGGACGGCTCCTGCGCACGTCTGCCAATCTTCTCCGAAGGCCGGAAAATCGGCGAATTCGAGCTGTTCTTCGCGATGCGCCAGCGCAACACGATGCGCATGCAGAAGATGCTCAAGATGCTATCCGAGACGATTTCCATCGCCCGCCAGCGCATCCTCGCGTTCAACGACCTTGCGAACGAGCGCGACAAGGCGCTTGCCGCCGAAAAGGCCAAGAGCTTTTTCTTCTCGACCGTAAGCCACGACATCCGCACGCCGCTCAACGCCATCGTCGGCTTTGCGGAGATGCTGCGTCTCGGCATCGACGACGAGGAGGACCGCAAGAGCGCACTTGACGCGGTGCTTGTCTCCAGCCGTACGCTGCTTGAGCTCATCAACGACGTGCTCGATCTCTCGAAGCTTGAGGCCGGCCGCATGGAGATCGTGCCGGAGTCAACCGACGTCGGCCAGCTCTTTCGCGGCGTCATTGCCGCGTTCGAGGTGTCCGTATCCAAGAAGGACCTCAAGATCGTCCGCGACATCGAGCCGATGCCCCGCCTGAAGATCGATCCGCAGCGGATACGCCAGATACTCTTCAACCTTGTCGGCAACGCCGTGAAGTTCACGGACCAGGGCTTCATAACGATTACGGCGCAGTGGCGCTCCGGCACGTTCCGGTTCTCGGTGCGCGACACCGGCTGCGGCATTGCGGAAGAGGATCTGAAGCACATAGCCGACCCGTACGTGCAGGTCGGGCGCGGCAGGCAGCACGGCGGCACGGGGCTGGGGCTGGCGATCTGCAAGCAGCTCGTCGCGCGCATGAACGGCGAGATCGAGGTCGCGTCCGGCGTCGGCCTCGGCTCTCAGTTCGACATCATCATCCCGAACGTCGAGGCAGACGAGGAGGCCCCGAAGCAGATGACCACGACGCAGCGCATACGGCTGACCGTGTCGCACCACGTCGTCGGCGTCAAGCGTGTCCTCATAGCGGACGATTCGCCCGTGAACCTGCGCGTCCTCAAGGCGATGCTCATGCGCTTCAATGTGCGCGACATCGAGACGGCTGAGAACGGGCGAGTGGCCTTCGAGAAGCTCGATGCCGACCCGACGGGATTCGACCTTGTGCTGACTGACATGTGGATGCCGGAGATGGACGGCGAGACGCTCGTGCGCAAGCTTCGCGCGGACGGGCGGTTCAACGACCTCAAGGTGTTTGTGCTTACGGCCGACGTCGAGCTTGCCGCGCGCAGCTCCAACGCCGGCTTCACGGGGGTTCTGCTCAAGCCGCTCACGCTGGAGGAACTGGGAAGGGTTCTGGTGTAATGGCTTTGCGCCTCAACGGCTGCGACGCGCTGGCCGCGCGCTGCGCCGTGGCGCGGTTCGCATACGGGGGACAATGATCGGAGCATCGATTCTAGCATCGTCTGCCGCGGTCGCGCTGGTGGCTGCGGCGCCTTCGGCCGCCGCGCCGGAGGGGGCCAAGCCCGCGCCCGAGGTGCGGGTGGCCGTCCGCGACGAGCGAGGCGGAAAGGTCTCGCGCTATGCGACGGCGCTCCTGAGGATGGCGAACGAGCGCCTTGGCTGGAACCTCTCCTTTGTCGGCGAGCAGAGCCTGGACGGGTTCGTGTGGAAGAAGTCCGAAGACATAGACATCGTCGCGTCCGCCCTGTACACTCCCGAGATCGCCGCCGAGTACACCTTCGTCCGCCAGGCCCTCGGCAGCGTGAGGATCTCGCTTTTCGCCAAGGCCGAGACCAAGGACACGCTCGCCGGCGCGCCGCCTCATGCGTGGCCGCGTCTCCGCCTCGCCTATGCGCGCGGCATGCTCGACCCGAACGGCGAGTTCCAGAACTGGTGCGACAGAAAGGCCGTTACCGCGCTGCAGGACGTGTGCTACCCGACGCGAGAGGATGCCGAGAAGGCCGTGCGCAGCGACGAGTGCACGATGCTTCTCGCTTCCGCAATGGAGTCGGTGGAGGGGCTTGAGGAGGTCGCCATGCTACGGCGGCTGCCGTGCTTCATGGCCGTGTCGAAGAGGAAGCCCGAGCTTTGGGCGGCGCTTTCCGCCGAGCTGGAGCGCATATACGTCGACGAGCTGCCGCGTCTCGACCAGCTCCGCCGCGAGGCGCTTGGCGTCGACAGGTCCGTAAAGAGGGTTGTCGTCGGCCGGTATCTCGAAGACGGCTACTCGCGCCTTATGCCCGACGGGACGTTTTCCGGCGCGAACGAGGAGATAATCGAGCGCATGGCGAGCCTGAACGGGTGGACGGTCGACTGGGTAGCCTGCGACGGCAGGAAGGCGCTGGAATACCTCGCCCAGGGGAAGATCGACCTTCTTGCAGGTGTGGCGATGGACGACAAGCGCCAGGAGCGGATACACTTTCCGCATATTCCCTGCGGCGTGAGCAGGGCGTTTCTGTACGCGCGGCCCGAGTCGAAGTACATGCCGCAGCGCTTTGACGGATGGGACGGCATGGACATCGCGACCGGCCCCGACGAACTCGGGCTTTCGGTGCTGAGGGGCTTTCTCAACTCCCGAGGCGTCAAGTACTCGCTTACGGTGTATCCTTCCGGCGCGGAGGCCGAGAAGGCGTTCTACCAGGGCCGCCACTCCGTGCTGCACGCCGTGGGCACGCACAGACTCGACAACGAGAAGCAGCTCGCGGCGTTCTCGCTTGTGCCGAACTACGTCTGCTGCGCCAAGGGCCGCACGGAGCTTGTCTCGACTCTGGAGAACACGCTTGTGCGCATCGCCAACGAGACGCCGGGCTTCTTCGAGTCCGTATGGAGCCGCCATTTCGTCACCGACGAGCTTCGGGAGACGTCCTTCTCGCCCGAGGAGCATGCCTGGATACGCTCGTGCGTCACGGCGGGCAGCGTCGTGAGGGTGGACATATCGCCCGTCGTGCCTCCGCTGAAGGACTGGGATCCGGCGACCGGTCAGCCGCGCGGCTTTGTCAATGCGTTCTTCGAGGAGCTTACCCGGCGTTCGGGCCTCCACTTCATGTTTCTGCCTCCGGCCAGCGAGCTCGTCGCAAGACGCCGTCTGCTGGACGGGGAGTCCGACATACTCGTGTCGCTTGGCTCGGACCTTTCCGACTATGACGACTCGGACGTCGTAGGCTCCCTCAAGCTCGACATGCTTCTCGTCTGCCGTCGCGGCGGGCGCATGGAGGGCCTCGACCCGACTTCCGGGCGCATCGCACTGCCGAACTGGAACCGGGCGGCCATGCAGTCGCTGCGCAGCGAGTCGATTGGGTCGTATCTGTTCTCGTGCCGCGACGACATGTCGTGCTTCAAGGCGGTGCGCAACGGCGACGCCGACTGCACTTACGCGACGGTGTTCACCGCGCTCGCCTGCATGAAGGAGCTGGGGCTGGAACGCGAGCTCGAGACGCGGCGCGTCACTCGCGGTCGCCGCACAGCCGACCTCGCTTTGCTGTCGTCGCCGTCCGTGGCGCCCGAGCTCCGCTCTTCGCTGCGCAAGACCCTCGCCTCGTTCGACGCGGCCCAGATACAGGCGTTCATCTCCCGCACGCTCTACGAGTCGACCACGCGTCCGCTCGTGTCGTTCCCTGGCGCGTTCGCCGTCGCGCTCATGGTAGTCGCGCTTGCGGCCGTCGCATGGAGCGTGCGCCGCACAAGGCTCATACAGCGCCAGCAGAGGGGCATCGCGAAGCGGGACCGCATGATCGCCGCGCGCGACGAGTCCGCAAGGCGCACCTTCGCGGCGATAAAGGGCCCGCTTGACGAGATCGAAGCCAGGGCCGAGTATCTGCGCACGCCCGATGCCGCGCGCGACCAGATGCTGCAGTGGACCGAAGAGCTGATTCGCGGCGTCGAGAGCATCGTGCACGGGCTGAACGAGTTCATGGGCGAGTCGGGCACGGCGAAGGGGCCCGCGAAAAGGGAGGAGGACTGACGGTGAAGATGAGAATAGCCTGGGTCGCTGCCATGGTGCTGCTGATTGTGGTGGGAGCGCGGTTGCACCAGATATCCAACGCCTTCGGCAGCATCGAGCGCTCCCTGCTGGCGTATGGCGAAGCCGTCACGCTTCTGCGCATGGGGTCCGACGATCTCACCCAGAGGGCGCGCCGCTACGTCGAAACCGGCGACGTGGCCTTCATGGACAGCTATTTCCGCCAGGCGAACGTCCTCAAGATGCGCGAACAGGCCCTGGACTGCCTCTATGACACCTCCGATTCAGTCGGGGCGAAGGGCAGGCTCGAAAACGCGCTGTCTCAGTCCATGGACCTCATGGGCATCGAGTGCCACGCCATGAAGCTGGCCGCGATATCCTGGGGAACCCCGACCAATCTCGTCGCGTCTGAGGTCCGCGCCTGCCGGCTGACCCCTGAAGAGGAATCAATGCCTTCGGCAGGGCCGGACTCCAAGCGCGAGCGCGCCGTGAGCATGCTGTACGACGCCGCCTATGCGGAGAGCAAGGATCGCATCTGCGGCGCGGCCGACTGCCTTCTCGTCGACATGCTGGCGTCGCTGCGCGCTCGCCGCGAGTCTTTGCAGAGGTCGTACACGATATGGTTCTGCGGACAGCTCGCCGTCCTGCTGTTCGCGACGCTCGTGTCTCTCCCGTATGTGTTCGGATGGAAGAAGAAGGGGAAGGCCGCAGGGCCGACTGCGTCGTGAAGCGCATAGCGACAGTTCTGTCAGTCGCAGTCGCCGCGTTCTTCGCAGCGGCCGTCTCGGCCTATGCCGATGCCCACGCACAGAAGACGGTGCGCGTGGCGTTCTGCGGAACGCACGGATATTACGTCGGATCGCCCACCGACTCGCCCAAGGGAATCGTGCCGGAGTGGGTGGAACGCATGGCGCGCGTCGCCGGCTGGAAGGTCGAGTGGGTCGAGACGACTCAGGCCGAGGCCGTCGGCATGGTCGCCCGCGGAGAGCTGGACCTCGTCGGCTGCGTGTCGATGCACAGCGAGCGCGCCAAGGATCTTCTTTACACCCACCAGCCGATGGGCCTTCGCAACACGGCGGTGTACGTACTGCGCAGCTCGCCGTTCGAATATGGCGACCTGGCGTCGCTCGACGGATGCGTCGTGGGCATGCAGTCCGGTCAGGAGCGCATCGACCGCATCGCCGACCACCTGGCGAAGCACGGCGCGCGCTGCGAATTCCGCGAGTTCGACGACGCAGACTCCCTTGAAAGGGCTCTCTTCGAGGGCAGGGTGGGCGCGGTGGCGTCCGAGGACTCGCCTCGCCTTTCGGCGGAGAAGTCGGTCGTCACGCTTCCTCCCGCGCCGCTCTACTTTGTGACGCCGACATCGCGCGGAGACCTGCTCGCGGAGGCGGACGACGCGATGGCGTACATACTCGCAGGGGAACCCGACCTCGTGCGCACTTTGAGCGACATCTACCTCCCGTTCCGATACAAGTTTGACATGCTGTTCACTTCGGAGGAGCGCGCCTTCATCTCAAGATGCTCCCGCTCCAACCGCTCCTTCACCATCGACTTGTCGCCGGAGCAGCCGCCGTTCAAGAGGTACGATCAGACGTCCGGCAACTACGCCGGCTTCCTCGGGGCCCTGGTCGACGAGCTCAGGCACGCCACGGGGCTTTCCTTTGACGTGGTGCCCCCTCTTGTGCAGGACGCCGCGGAGACGCGGTTCGCGCGCGGCGGAGCGGATGTCTGGATCCAGTACGGCCACGCCGGCGCCGGCATCGGACAGAGCGCTATTTCTTCGGGCGCGAGGCGCTTCTCGCTGCGCGTGCCGCAGGCCTGCTGCACCAGGCGCCTTTCGGCTCAGAACTATTCCGACCCGACGGCCCGCCTTGCAGTCTGGAGACACGACCTGCGGCGTCTGGAGGCGTACTCGAAGCTCGGCTACGAGGCTCGAGTCGTCCGCTGCCGCACGAAGGAGGACTCGTTCAAGGCGATTCTCGACGGCCGTGCGGACTGCGTCGTGTGTGCATATCCGGAGGCGAGGTCGATAATCTCCTCGCTCAACGCGAACGGCAAGTTCGACGTTCGCACGGTCGAGTTCATGGAGTACGACCCGGCGTATCCGGTCGTCATCGGTCCGCACGCCGACATGCGCCTTGCCGGAATCGTCGCAAAGGCGGTAAGGGCGATGTCGCGCGACAGGATCGTCGACCTCACTCTCCGGGCCGAGGCGCACGAGATGCGCGAGGGCCGCATGAGCCCCGAGCAGATAGCGGTGCTTACCGGCGCCATCCTCTTCGCCGCCGCGCTTGCGCTGATAGGCGTGCTCGCGGTGTCCCGCCGCCGCATTTCCAAGGCGCTTCACAAGGAGCACATGGCCCTGAAGCTCGCCGACGACGCCATCAAGGAAGTGGGCCGCACGAACGAGAAGCTCAAGGACGCTCTCGCCCACGCCGAGAACGCGGCGATGGCCAAGTCGACCTTCCTCGCCACGATGTCGCACGAGATCAGAACCCCGCTCAACTCGGTCATCGGCTTTGCGGAGTTCCTTAGCGATCCGAAGGTCGAGCAGGCCAAGGTGCCCGAGTACGCGAGGTCGATCTCGCACTCGGCAAGCGCGCTCCTCTCCCTCATAAACGACATCCTGGACCTCTCGAAGTTCGAAAGCGGCAAGACCGAGGGCCTTGACATCCGCACGGGCGAGACGGACGTCCGCCATCTTTTCGACGAGATGGACAGCGTCTTCAAGATGCGCGCCGCCGATAAGAAGCTGACCATCACGTTCGAGGTTTCGGAGAGCATGCCTGTCCTGCGGATAGCCGAGCCTCGTCTGAGGCAGATACTGCTCAACCTGGTCGGCAACGCGATCAAGTTCACGGACACGGGCGGCGTGACGGTCTCGGCTACTTACGCCGGCGGATTCTTCGAGCTGCGGATATGCGACACCGGCATCGGCATTTCGCCGCGCGGGCTGAAGCACATTTTCGAGCCGTTCTCCCAGGACATGGCGTCTCGCAGAGGCAAGGTGTACGCAGGAACCGGCCTCGGGCTGTCCATTGTCAAGCGGCTCGTCGATGCGTCCGAGGGAACGATCCAGGTGCGCTCCGAGCTCGGCAAGGGCACGACTTTCGTCGTAACTCTGAGAAAGGTAGAGAAGATCGACGCCCCGCTCGGCGCTGACATTGGCGCCGGAGCTGTGCCGGGGGCTCTTTGCGGCAAGATAACGCATGTCATTCTCGTGGACGACATCGCAATGAACAGAAAGATCCTCTCGATGTACTGCCAGTCCCTCGGAATCACCGACATAAAGGCATATTCAAGCGCACAGGAGGTTCTCGACCATCTTGACGCCGGCGACGCGGCAGATGTGATTCTGAGCGACCTGTGGATGCCTCTCATGGACGGCAGCGAGCTCGCAAGACAGGTGGCGAAGCGCCGCCCGGGTCTCCCGGTAGTCGCAGTTACGGCCGACACGGACGCCGGCGCGTCGTTCGACATCGCGGCGTTTCGCAGCATTCTTTCCAAGCCGGTCACTTCCGCCAAGCTCAAGGCGCTTTTCGAGAAGCTGGAGAGAGCGCCCAGACGGGCCTAAAGGGTCTAAAAGGGCACTTCGGGCATAGTCGTTTGTGTGATTGTGCCGCAGACACCGCTGTGGACCAAACTTCACAGCCTGGTGCAGTCGCAGCGGTTTCGGGGTGAGTGAACGGACCTTGCTCTGCCTGTGTACGAGGCGTTTCCTTACGGTGTACGCGGCATTCCCTGCCTGTGTACGCGGCTTTCCCTGCCTGTGTACGGAGGAGTTTTGACGTCACTTCAGTGGTGAAGTGACGTCAATATACCATTGAAGTGACGTCACTTCTATGGTGTAATGACGTCAAATCTCCCCCGTACACGCCTCGCAAACGCCGCGTACACCATTAGGAAGCGCCGCGTACACGGGCAATAAACGCTCGAAACACAACTGGAAAGGGAGGAAACGCGTTAA
>JAEEGL017156794.1_pt1 | contig 10880 bp, 7 predicted proteins | sample 9134231 | NCBI WGS metagenome assembly JAEEGL01 (sample SAMN16246548, study PRJNA631951) | gut metagenome | biome: gut microbiome; feature: rumen; material: fiber-attached | host: Bos | place: Iran: Karaj | collected 2018-10
GATAGCTCTTTTCCCCCTTCAGAATCAGTGCTCCTGCAGGGCATACTGCCGCACAGTTCCCACAGCTCTCGCAGCCACTCTCTCTGTAATCATCTCCAAAGGGCGCCTCAACAATGTGGAAGTTACCAAGCCTTCCGCTTTTTATAGTCCCGTTGCATGCTATCCTGTGACAGACATTTATACATCTCTGACAGTGTATACATTTACTGGGGTCGTAGCTTATATACGGATTTCCATCAAGGCGTGGCAGCTTTTTTTCTATCCCCACTCTGCTTCCCTCATGGTCTGCGCCTTCAACTTCGTATTCATTGCAGAGACTTTGAAGCGAGCACTTTCCATTGGCAGGGCAGCTCATACAGTCCTGATTGTGGTTTGACAAAATAAGCTTAAGCATATCCCTTCTGTACTCAGTAAGTCTCTCCGACCTGGTAGTTATCGACATGCCTTCACTTACTTTTGTTCTGCATGCAGGCAGAAGTGAGTCAAAGCCCTCTTCCTCAACCATGCACAGTCTGCAGGAGCCAATATCAGATATTCCCTCAAGATAGCACAAGGTCGGTATTTTTATATTGTTGTCCTTAGCCGCTTCAAGAATTGTTGTATTTTCCGGAACCTCACAGGCTTTCCCGTCTATGGTAAAAGAAATCATTCTCCCCATCCTCCTTCTATAGCTCCGCAGCCATAATGATCGCATCTTAAGCATCTTCCTGCTTCTCTCATGGCTTCCTCACAAGTCATTGGCAGCTCTACATGTTCAAAATTAGTTTTCCTCTCAAATGGATCCTTTTCCTCAATTTCAGCTCTTCCTGTCGGGATACACGGGTTAGGAAGTGCTGCCGGTATCTGCTCATCCAGCCTTATCTTATGATGGTATCCCAAATATTCATCAATGTTAAAAGCCGCCACCTGTCCTGCAGCAATGGCATTTATGGCAGTTGAGGGGCCGGTCACGCAGTCTCCTCCCGAAAAGACATCAGCCATTCCCTCTACCATGCACATCTCATCAGCCACAATCCTGCCTCTGTTAACAGGCACGCCTTCCTTATCAAAGCTCTCTACATCGCTCCTTTGCCCTACTCCCATGATCAGCAGGTCACACTTGAATCTGTACGGATAATTACTGGAATGCTCTGTTGTAACAAAACCAAATTCATCAATTACAGAAACGATTTCAGGCTGCAGCCACACTGCACATACCTGCCCGGTTTCCTTATCCGTCTCAATATTCAAAAAGCTAAGAAGCGTTCTGAATCTTACTCCCTCCTCTTTTGCAGCCTCTATCTCGCTTTCGAGCGCTGTGTAATCATCTCTTTTTCTTGTAAAAACATGTATCGTTTCTGCATTTAATCTTGCAGCAGTTCTCGCGGCATCCATAGCCACATTTCCGCCACCTATCAAAACCACTCTTTTGCCGGTAAGGTCCTTAAGCTCTCCTCTTGCAACCTCCTGAAGAAAATCCGCAGCAGGGACTGCATTCTCTGCATCTGCCCCTTCCATCGGCATTCGATTACCAAGCTGTGCACCTATGCCAACATAGACAGCATCATGCTCCTGTCTGATTTTGTTAAAAGTAATATCTTTTCCTATCTTGGTTCCGGTAAAAACCTTAATATCCCCTGACTTTAGAATTGCTCTTATATCCTCATCCAGTCTTTCCTTTGGAAGTCTGTATTCCGGAATTCCGTAGCGGAGCATTCCTCCAAGCTTTTCATGTTCCTCATAAATATGGACTTCATGCCCCATAAGCGCCAGAAAGTACGCAGCTGTAAGTCCTGACGGTCCACCTCCTACTATTGCAATTTTTCTTCCGGTACTGACATTTGGAAGAGGCGTATCTACCTCATCAGCCTTTACACTATCGACTGCATACTTCTTGAGCCCCCTGATATTTATCGGAGCATCTATCAGAGACCGTCTGCATTTTCTTTCGCATGGATGCTCACATACCATGGCACATGCTGTCGGTAGCGGATTCTTGTCGCGTATTACCTTTATTGCTCCGGAGTAATTCTCCTCTTTTATCATCGCAATGTATCCCGGCACATCAACATGGGCAGGGCACAAAGTTACACAGGGAATCGTCTGGGCAGTGTTTTCGTTGCAGCGTCTTTTCTTTATGTGACTTTCGTACTCATCGGCAAATTCTGAAAGAGAATCCAGAATCAGATTTGCACCCACTGTGCCAACAGCGCAGTCTGAAGTTTTGGCTATCATTCTGCACTTTTTTTCTATAGTCTTAAGAACATCTTCCGTAGCATCCCCATCGATCACGGACTTAAGCAGATGATCAACTTCCTCAAGTCCGTCCCTGCAGGGAACGCATTTGCCACAGGACTGATTCATTGAAATCTGCAAAAGAGATCTGTACAGTACCAGAGGACACATTCCCGGAGGATATGAAGTCATTCTGGCTCTGAATTTTCTAAGCACTATATCTATCCTGTCATTGACACTGTCTTTCTTCTTTAATGAACGCATTTTAAATCCCCCTACATATCGCATAAACTCATTATCTAATCATAACATTTAAATGGTAATAAATGTTCGTATTTCCATTATTTTAGATATTCTTTATAATATAATTATGTAGGAAATCACGGGATGAAATGTTGGACATCTGTTGGCCAAAAAAATATATACTAATGTTAGGGATACTATGAATAACGTCAAATAATGTAAACAACACATGGGTCAAAAAATGAGGAGGAAGAGAATGAAAAACAAATTTTGGGCACTTATTTTAATGGGGACTATTTCACTCTCGCTATCTGCATGCGGAAATAATGCAAGCCTTATTTCGCGGCAGATACCGGATGCTGAGCCTGCTACCACAAAGACTATTGAAGATACAGAAGTAGCGCGGTCCGCTATGCCGGAAGCTGCGGAAGATAATACCGAAGCTACCGGTCTTGCAAATCCCTGGAGGGACTGCACTGAAGATGAAGCTTATCAGTATGGTTCAAACGATTTTATTGAAAATGCTGCCAAAGAGGTATCTCCTTCAATCGACATTACAGACTGTGATACCTTTACACAAATTGTTGACCAGAAGCTCGAAAACGGCATGGGATATGCAAACGTAACCGTAACCGGTACTGATCTTCTCCTTGTAAGCAGCGCCACCTATGATGACCTCGAAGGAAGAATGGCAGCCATCGATGCTACTGCTTTCGAATATAAGGATGGTGTCGTAGTGGAAATCGGAGCCCTCTGCAGCGGTGGTACAGCTTATCCATTTACCATAAATAATGGATATCTCTACAGTGGTTCCAATCATTGGATATGCAAATATGCTGTCGCAAATGATAAGCTCTCCATCATGGAAAAGGCCGGTGTCATTTATGATGAAAACGGAAACGGAACCTATTTCTATGAATCCGATGACGGCGGTGACTACAGCAATATGGATTCAGCCGAAGCAGAAAAGATCTATAATGAGCTTATAGATGAAATGATGAATGGCGAAATTGTAAATTTTCAGCTGGTAACAAAGTAAAATAGAAAAAACAATAAAGACCTGCAATTGTTGGCAATGCCATAATTGCAGGTCTTTTTTATGCTTCCAGGTAGCTGACCACATCATTAAGACTATCCTGTACAGTCTCTGAAAGCTCCTTCATCTCATCATCAGCCTGTAAGAGGTCCGGAACCATAATCGGTCTTAAGTTTCCTCTGTGTGCTGCTCTGATGCCATTATAAGAGTCCTCTATAGCGTAAGCATTGGCAGTATCCACACCTATTTTTTCGCAGGCAAGTAAAAATATGTCAGGTTCAGGCTTGCTCTTTGAAACCATGTCTCCCGTCACTATCTCATCAAAATAATCAAGAAGATTGGCATCCCTTAACTGATTCACAACAGTCTGTCTGCGGGTTGATGATGCAAGGGCTATCTTCTTATTATTTTGTTTTAAAAACTCCAGAATATCAAACACACCGTTTTTTATTGGTAGTCTTCCGCCATCATATTTTTCATGAAACATTTTTGAAGCTTCCTTTGCATAAGTGTCGTAAGGAAAATCCCTGCCATATGCATCAAGCATTATCTCCCTGGTTTTTTCATCAGTTGTCCCGGTGCAGGCAAGGTATGGCTCTTCAATGTTTTCAAGGTCATATTTTCTGGCAAGCTCCATCCAGCACTCCATTGTTGCTCTTTCAGAATCAAAGATAACTCCATCCATATCAAAAACCACAGCGTCAAATTTTTTCATAATCAAAGCTCCTTCTCATAGCATAAAAAGTCCTGGTCATACATAAAACACTCCCCAACAACATTGAAATTAAAGAAGGAATATGACCGTATAGCTTTTTCATTATATTTATTAACAAGAAAATGGATGCTCTTATATCCACGCTCCTTAAGGACGTCCATTCCATGCTTCATCATTTTTCTTGCAATACCTCTCCCCTGCATGGAAGGCTCTACAGCTATACGTGCCAGTTCTCCTCCGGGAAAAAGTTTTTTATCCCAGCAGTCAAGATTGTCTACGGCTTCGTCCACTTCAATGGAAATGGCTGCAATTATCCTGTCATTCTCTTTCATGATAAACAGGGAGTCTCTGGACAAATCAAAATCAATGGTCTCGTTTGAGGGATAGTCTTCATCCCATGCACAGAACTCTCTGCCTTTTTGCATCTCATACAATTTCAGTACTTCTTCCCTGTCTCTTTCTGTAGCAAGTATTATGTCATTATTCACTTTGCTTATGTCCTCCTGCTGCCTGGTGTATAAAACCTTATTTTAGCTATTTTATACGCATTGATAAAAAGTTTTCAATGTCTGTACTCAGGGACCTGTCCCATATATTGAACAGCAATTCTATTCTCCGGATGTACATCTACCATGTAAATCACCACAAGGAAAAACCATTCAAGTGGTTTCATCATAATATAAACCACATCAGCAGTCCACCTGCTATTTATCATCCTCGCCACCGGGAATCCGTACTTATCATAAAAAGAACGAACTGCCCTGTGAAGATGAGGAGTTTTTTCCTCCAAAATCTGTTCAAAGGCATTGGCAATACAAAGCTGTCTGTTCACAGTAACCTCGTGTCCGTGGCGTATGCCCTTGCGGATAGGCTTAACAATTCTGCGATGTCCGCCTGCTGCCACAGTGCAAAGATAATGCTCATCATAGTAAATATTCTGCGGAGAAATTTTTGTTGAGAGATTCCATTCACTCGTCTCAGTCCACGCTTTGACTACAGAATCCGGTGCCTGCCCAACCAGCATCAGAAGCATTATAATTATGCCAAGTAGCGGTATCATCAGGAAAAGTGCAAAAATTGGCCATACTGCAACATTTTCAAGTATATTGGCAGATGCATTAAGGACAGGATTCTCATTAATCCCACTCATTTCCATGGTTGTTTTCTGCCATTCATGGATTTTCTGTAATATAGTTCTTAATGTCATCAGAATGCAGCAGGCAGGAAGAATAAGAAGGTAGAAATCCTCTTCCTTTTCATAATCATTTCCAACTCCAAATACCTGTATCGTGAGAATAATAAGTTCTATTATTCCAAGATACATAGCTGACATGGAAAGCACAGTAACAAGCGGAGGAAGTGTTTCCAGAGAACTATACTGAAGCACAAGATATCCTGTTATCGCAAGAATAAATATTACTGCAACTGTCGTAGCCGTCTGACTATAGATTGGTGTATGCCGCTCAGCATTGTGAAGCTGATACTGCCAGTCTGTACCGGTGGCATTTTTCCCAAAAGCAATATAGGCATATTCATAGAAGATTCCGAGTATCAGAGCTGTGGCATCAAATACTCTTGCGCCTATTGCTTTCATTCCTCTCCCTTCAAGTATCAGGCAGTACATTTCTCCCAGCATCAGCATTATTGGAAATACATAAATAAGTACCCAGAGTGGTCCTGCTATCGGAAACTGCAGAAATTCCTCCACATCCCTGCTTGTTACAAGCTTATATCCCATTCCGATAATGGATGATATCACCAGTGCTATAAACACCGGATGTCTTCTGTAGAATGGTAAATTTTCATTTTGATTTGTATCCATATTATCTTTCCCTTATCCATCAACTTCACCGACAGCTTATCGACCAAAGAGTGTTTTAACTATACTCCCCGTTTAGTCTTCCTGATATGCATAAGCCACAGAATCAGGATTGAATTTCTGTATCCTGTCGCTTGCGTAGGCAAGTCTTTCATCAATGGTAAATGCAGGAATCTTGTTCTTTTCCTCTTTTTCTCTGGCTACTGCCTTTTCCTTCAGTTCTTTCGTGAATTCAATCTCGTATCCGATTTCCTTTGCAAGATACATAACACCTGCAAGCCTTTCAACATTTTCTGCCTCGTATGACAGCTTTGCGTTCTCTTCGATCTTTTCTTTAAGAGCATCTAAAGGTATTGTTTTGAGCGCGTTTATTGCCAGTAAAAAATATGCCTCATCAACATCTCTCAGACATTCAAAGAGGAAATCGATGCCCTCACTATTAGCCGGATATCCCAGCATAGTCAGAATTTCTATTCCATTACAAACGCTGTACTCATTTCTAAACTTTGAAAAATCGATATAATCGGAAATCTTCTTGCGTTTATCCTTTATCTTCTTTGTAGCCTTTAATATCTCATCCGTCGGCAATACCCGTGTAAAAACATCAGATTGCAAATTTCCTTTTCTTGATCTTCCCTCTTTACTGTTAGCATAGGCTTTCTCCCAATTATATCTGATTCTGCTCCAGTCAGCCTTGGAAAGCTCTGTGTGACATTTCTCCACAATTCGCCTGAATTCATATCTTCCGGGGTGCGGCGTCGTTTTAAAATACATCCCACGCTCCTCGAAGAAATTCCCTATTTCCCTGCTCTTCTCATGATCCCCGGCCTCTTCCGGAAGAACCAGAACAGCTCCGTCAATGGTATACAGCTCATTGTTGTGTTTGCTGTATCCGCAAATAAAGTCAAGCGGGAGGATATTTTTTCCCAGACGTAACCATTTTCCGTCTTCACTTATCTGTACATATCCGGCTATAGTATTTGTTCTATATTTATAATTATGGAACTTCTCTTTCTTTAGCAGATACTCTATCTGTGATTCTTCCAATAAATCCCTGAAGTATGGTATTTCCTCATCCCCCATTACAATTCTGAGTTCTGAGGGTGACAGATAGTCCAAATGAATATTGCCATTTCCTGAAAACTGATTTGTATAGGAAGTGCTGTCGTAAGCTGTTCCTGTATTAGAGTTACCGGAATTACCGGTTCTCTTATTTTTTCCGTATTTGTCGTCAAGTTTAGAGAATCTAAGCATAGGCGAAAGCATAAGTATAAGAGAAGAAGCTCCGAAAATAATGTTTGTAATAAGCCCCTTACCCAACACCTTTTCCAACCCGATACAAATATATATGGAAGAAACAAAGCCTATTCCTATTTCTCCCATAAGGATGAAAAATATCGCAAGTCCAGCTAAAAACGCACTAATTCCACCTTCATAATATTTTTTAATTATATATTTAAGCATAATTATGATTTTCCATTTGATGATTTTTATAGATAGATGATCCAAAGACGAAAACAGACATATCCAATGATATGCAGACTTTCCCAAAATAATTCCCCTGAAAAACTATTTTCCCCTTACTACTATTTCCCCCAGAAGCTCATTATATCATATACAAAGCAATAGATTTGAATATTATGCATTGATAGTTTCTGTTGTCATCTTTGTCGTACTTTTTACCTATTATTTAATGCTACATAGGTGATATCCATAGTATTCCCTGATAATATCATATAGTAAGTCTGTTTATTGCCTCTTTATAGTGATTTTATTATCGTATTATAGTTTATGTTCATCCAATAATCTACAAACTAGTCAAATTGGTGTAACACTTTACGGAAGGACGATTACTTTTTGAGACTCTCTTCACCCATTTTTCTGGAAATTCTGAAATCTGACTGAAACTTTTTACGGTAAAAAGTTTAACCGAGAAGCTTTGTACCATTTTATTCAGTCAATTATTCTTAAATAATAATTTCGGGTGTACATCAATCGAAATATCGTCTATTTTTACAAAAAATGTACAGTCAGATAGTCCATTTTACAATTATCGGATGAAAACTGATCATGCCCAACAATGATCCAGCAATGACAAACAATACAAACAATAAATAACGATTCCTGTCTTTGAAAGTGCAAATGCATAATTCCAGGATTTGATAACATATCACGGTAAATTGTTCCAAATTTTTCGTACAAATATTAACCAAATCTCCCATCAATTATTCTACATAATCACCACAAAAATCGACTATTCTTTGTATGTGAGTTTGATATAATTTTGTTCATGGTGATTATTATGTAAAAAGGGAATTAGCAAAAAACATATGTACAAGGAGGAGATTTCATGAAGTACAAAGAACTGTTTGAGCCTGTCAAAATCGGCAAGCTCGAAATCAAAAACCGCTATGCAATGGCACCTATGGGGCCGCTGGGACTTGGAGACTGCGAAGGCGGCTGGAACGATAGAGGAATTGACTATTACACCAGACGAGCACAGGGCGGAATAGGACTTATCATCACAGGTGTAACATTCTCAGATACAGAGGTTGAAAAACCCTCTTTTCCAAACACACCCAATTCAACCTATAATCCGGTACAGTTCGTAAGAACAAGCCGCGAAATGACTGAGAGAGTCCATGCATATGGCTCCAAGATTTTCCTTCAGATGAGTGGTGGATTCGGACGCGTTACAATCCCCACAAACCTTGGAGAATTTCCACCGGTATCTGCTTCTGCAATACCGCACAGATGGCTTGATAAAACCTGCCGCCCTCTTACTGTCGAAGAGATTCATGGTATTGTAGAGAGCTTTGGAAAAGGCGCTTACAACGCAAAAAAAGCAGGCTTTGACGGTGTAGAAATACATGCTGTTCATGAAGGTTATCTTATTGACCAGTTTGCTATCTCATTCTTCAACCACCGCACAGATGAATATGGCGGCTCACTTGAAAACAGACTGAGATTTGCGAAAGAAATTCGTGAAAAGATTGCAGAAACCTGCGGTTGGGATTTCCCTGTTGCACTCAGATTTTCACTTAAGAGTATGGTGAAGGACTTCCGTGAAGGCGCTCTTCCAGGAGAAGAGTTCGAGGAAAAAGGACGCGATATCGAGGAAGGAATTGAGGCAGCCAAGCTTCTTGAAAAATATGGCTATGATGCCCTTGATGTTGATGCCGGAACCTATGATGCATGGTGGTGGAATCATCCCCCGATGTACATGGAAAAGGCACCATATAAAGAATTCGCACGTATTACAAAAGAGAATGTAAAGATTCCTGTAATTATGGCCGGACGTGTCGATAATCCCGATACAGCTCTTGAATGCATTAATACAGGCATTTGCGACATGGTCTCACTTGGAAGACCTACACTTGCAGATCCGGATATCGTAAACAAGATCCGCAGAGATAAGATATCACAGATTCGCCCCTGCATCAGCTGTCAGGAAGGCTGCATGGGTCGCATCCAGACCTACTCTCTCATCAACTGTGCAGTAAATCCTCAGACAGGAAAAGAAAGCATTAACGTCTACACTCCTGTTGCCAAAAAGAAAAAGGTTCTTGTTGTGGGTGGCGGTGTAGCAGGCTGCGAAGCAGCAAGAGTTCTCGCAGAGAGAGGTCATGAGCCGGTTCTCTACGAAGCTTCAGACAGACTTGGAGGTAATCTCATTCCCGGCGGTGCTCCCTCCTTTAAAGAGGATGACCTTGCACTCGCAAAATGGTACGAGGACGAAATGACACGCCTCAAGGTTGAAGTTCACATGAATACCAAGGCTACTGAAAAAGAGATTACCGACAGCTCTTTTGATGCAGTAATATTCGCAACTGGATCAAGACCAAAGAAGTTCTCTCTTGGTGATGATGAAAAGGTTTACACCGCTGAAGAAGTTCTCCTTGGAAAGAAGGATCCCGGCGCTACAGCTGTAGTTGTAGGCGGCGGACTTGTCGGTTGTGAGCTTGCTCTTGATCTTGCGCAGAAGGGCAAAAAGGTTACTATTGTCGAAGCACTTGATAAGCTTCTAGCTGTAAACGGTCCGCTTTGTAGTGCCAATAAAGAGATGCTCGAGCAGCTCATTCCCTTCAATGGCATAGATGTTGTGACCAGTGCCAAGGTTACTGAATACAAGGATGGTATTCTCAAAGCCGAGGTAGACGGAACCGTTAAGGAGATTCCTGCAGACAGTGTAACTCTCTGTGTCGGATACACCAGCGAGTCCTCTCTCTATGACCAGTACAAGAATGATATCGATGAAGTATACCTCCTCGGTGACGCCAGACAGGTTTCAAATATCATGTATGCTATATGGGATGCTTTTGAGGTAGCAAATCATATCTGATAAATATATACAATAAATCACACCTGTTCAAGAACAAGAAAACGGTAGAAGACTTGCTTTATAACAAATCTTCTACCGTTTTTATTTCTACACTATGCGTAATAAATATCAGGCTCAAATATCTGAGTCTTTTATACTCCGAATATCAATATAGTCCTATGGGTTCAAGGAAAGCTCTTACCTGCTGCATATAATAATCCTTGTCATCAATTATTCCTTCTATATGAGCACTGTCAACATGAACCTCAGTCTTTGTATCACTTCCGACATTTTCATAAACTTCCTCAACCATTTCAGGAAGACATACCTCATCCTTATCAGATACGATTACCATTGTTGGAAGCTTATCGTTTTTAACAAGTTCGATTGTGTCACCCTCTGCAAAGTCAATGCCATGAGCAAGCTTCATATAGGGCTTTGTAACAGCAATGAGATAATTAGACATACCTGAATATGCACCCTCCGGGCCATCTCCAAACATCAGTCTTAGGAATGCTTCCATACCCGGAAC
>JAEEGL010196032.1_pt1 | contig 10879 bp, 7 predicted proteins | sample 9134231 | NCBI WGS metagenome assembly JAEEGL01 (sample SAMN16246548, study PRJNA631951) | gut metagenome | biome: gut microbiome; feature: rumen; material: fiber-attached | host: Bos | place: Iran: Karaj | collected 2018-10
GAGGCGGTGGTCATCAAGGGAGTCAGCAAGTCCTTTGGGGATAAGATGCTGTTCTCCGATGTGGAGCTGGAGGTTACCGGCGGCGAGCGGATCGCCGTCATCGGGGACAACGGCGCGGGGAAAAGCACCCTTATAAAGCTCATCATGGATGAGGAGCAGCCGGATACCGGCTATATCCGGCTGGGGCCCGCGGTGAAAAAGGCGTACCTGCCCCAACTCGTGCGCTTTGACGAGCCCCACCGGTCATTGGTGGACACGCTGATCTATGAGGATAACTGCTCGCCCCAGACGGCCAGGAACCGGCTCGGCGCGTTCAAATTCTCGGGAGAGGATGTGTTCAAGCAGGTGGCGGACCTCTCCGGCGGCGAAAAGAGCCGGCTGAGGCTGTGCATGCTCATGAACGAGTCGATCAACCTTCTGATCCTGGACGAGCCTACGAATCACCTGGACATCGTTTCGCGGGAGTGGATGGAGGAGGCGCTGGAGGACTACGGCGGCACGCTCATCTTCGTTTCTCATGACCGGTATTTCATCAACCGCTTCGCGACCCGCATCTGGGAGGTACGCGACGGCGCCATCCGCGATTTTCGCGGCGGCTTCGAAGCGTTCCGCGCGGCAGAGACGAGAAGGGAGCAGGCGGAGCGCGTCAGACGCGAAACAGTCAAGCGCGCGGCGCCGAAAAAACAGCAGAAGCGGGGCGGCGAATCTCTGGAAAAGCAGATCGCGCGTCTCGAAAGGGAGATCGCCCGCGGCGAGGGCCGGCGTGACGAGCTGGACCGGCTCCGGGAGGAGCATGCCACGGACTATGAGAAGCTGATGGAGATCGAAACGGAATATGAAGCGCTGTCCCGGGAACTGGAAGCGCAGTATGAGGAATGGGGAATCCTTTCGGAACAGGAGGAAAAGGAATGAAGTATCTGATCGTCGGAGCAGGCGGAGCGGGCGGCTGCCTTGCCGCATTTATGACGGAGGGCGGACTGGACGTAGCCGTGGTGGACCGGGGCGAGCATCTGGAGGCCATCAAGCGCAAGGGCATCACGCTGGAAACGGAATTCCGCGGCACCTACACCGTAGCGCCTGTCCGCGCGTTCAGCACCGATGAATACAACGAGGAGCCGGATGTGATCATCCTCTGCGTCAAGGAGTATTCTGCGCGGGACGTTCTGCCCTTCATCCGGCGCATCGCCCGTCCGGGCGTCATCCTCATCCCGGTGATCAGCGTGTTCGATATGGGTATCCGGCTTCAGACGTCGCTCAAGGAGCTGAACGTGATGGACGGCTGCATCTACGTGGCCGCGGTGATCACGGAGCCCGGCACCATCAAGATGTACGGGCGCATCCTGAGCGTCGTCTACGGCGTACGGGATCAGGATATGTACACCCGCTGGCTGGACAAGATCGCTTACGACCTGCGGATGTGCGGCATCGAGGGCACCGTCTCCGACGACATCATGCAGGAGATGATGAAAAAGTTTTCTTACATCTCCCCCCTGGCGTCCACCATGTTCTATTTCGAATGCACGGCTGGCGCGATCCAGCAGCCCGGGAAGGAGCGCGACCTCTTTATCGAGCTGGTGAACGAGGTGGAGCAGCTGAGCGAGGCGATGAACATCCCCCTCCACTGCGACATCGTGGGGACGAATCTCTCGATTCTGTCGGAGCTGGGCAAGGATACCACGGTGGAGATGACCCGGGATATCGCCGCGGGACGTCCCTCCGAGATCGACGGCCTGGTGTTTGAGATGCTGCGCCGCAGCGACGATATGCACGTAAAGGCGCCCGCTTACGAGATGGTGGCGGAAAAGGCCATCCGGTGCGGCTGCATCCCCAGAAAACAGACGGAAGACCTGGTCCTGTAACAGATAAACAAAGAGGTCCCCGATGCCTTGCGCATCGGGGACCTCTTGGCCTGTTCGGAAAAAGGAGAGCTTATTCGGGTCTTACTTTTTTCAGCTTTGCGAACCGGGGCATGCCGTTTTCGGTGACACGGCGGTTTTCGCCCCGGATCAGCGGGGCGGCGTAGTCGATAAATGCCTGGGTGACGCCGTTTCCCGCCTCGTTGATCCACTCCCGCGGCACCTTCTTCTCGGCGTTCGCGGCGAGAGCCAGGGGCTCCAGCGCTGTCCGACAGGCATATTCTCCGCCGCGGTCCTCCCGGACAAAGACCACCATCTTATCCGTGATCCCGTTTACCGCGGCCTCCACCGCCGTCTTTCCGGCAAGCAGCGCCTCGTCGATGTCGGTCTGGGAGGCGAGATGCGCACCGCACCGCTGGAGAAGACTCAGCTCAATGCCGCGGACCTTGGCCCCGGTGCGCTCCTTGACAACGGCCGCGAGCCGGGCCGCGAGTCCGCCCAGCTGGCTGTGGCCGAAGCCGTCCGTCGCTGAGACGGCCGCCTCGGAGACGAAGCTGCCGTCGGCATAGTGGATCCCCTCGGATACGGCCACGAGGCAGTTGTTCTTCGCCTTGTAGATCTCGCTGACCTCCCGGATGAACCGCTCCATGTCGAAGTCCACCTCCGGCAGATAGATGAGATCGGGCGCCTCGCCGCTGAGGCCCGCCAGAGCGGCCGCGCCGGCAAGCCAGCCCGCGTGACGGCCCATGATCTCCAGGATCGTTACGGTGCCGGTGTTATAGACCTTGGTATCCAGGCTCACCTCTGCCATGGAGGTGGCGATGTACCGGGCGGCGCTGCCGAAGCCGGGGCAGTGGTCGGTGCCGCACAGGTCGTTGTCGATGGTTTTGGGGATGCCGATAACGCGGCATTCGTAGCCGGAGGACTGCATGAACCGGCTGATCTTGCTGCAGGTATCCATGGAGTCGTTGCCGCCGTTATAGAAGAAGTAGCGCACGTCGTATTTTTTGAAGGTATCCAGGATCCGGCGGAAATCCGTATCGTCCTTCTCCGGGTCGGCGATCTTGTACCGGCAGGAGCCCAGGGCGGAGGACGGTGTGTTGACCAGGAGCTTCAGCTCCTGCGGATCCTCCCGGCGCATATCGTAGACCACGTCGTTGAGCACGCCGAGGATGCCGTTGGCCGCCCCGTACACGCCGGTGATCTCCGGCATGGCGAAAGCGGTGCTGAAAACGCCGTAGGCGCTGGCGTTTATGACGGAAGTGGGACCGCCCGACTGGGCGAACAGGCAGGCGCCCCTGAGTTTCTCGCTCATATTCATTACCTCCGGTTTATCATATACTCAGATTCTACCATATCAGGCCGTTGAAATCAACGCTGGCCCTTGAAATCATCGGCAATCTTGTATATAATATAATATCATTTTTTGAGGAGTGATACAATGCCTATCGTCACATCCACCGAGATGTTCAAAAAGGCATACGACGGCGGCTATGCCATCGGATCCTTCAATGTCAATAATATGGAGATCATCCAGGGTATTACCGAGGCGGCAAAGGAGGTCAACTCGCCCCTGATCCTCCAGGTATCCGCCGGCGCCAGAAAATACGCCAGGCACGTCTACCTGATGAAGCTCATCGAGGCGGCGGAGGAGGATACGGGCCTGCCCATCTGCGTCCATCTGGACCACGGTGAGAACTTTGAGATCTGTAAGAGCTGCATTGACGGGGGCTTTACCTCCGTGATGATCGACGGCTCCAAGCACCCCTTTGAGGAGAATGTCGCCATCACCGCCGAGGTAGTGAAATACGCCCACGATCACGGTGTGGTGGTGGAGGGCGAGCTGGGCCGTCTTGCCGGGATCGAGGACGCGGTGAACGTCCGGCCGGAGGATTCCAGCTACACCCGCCCCGAGGAGGTGGAGGAGTTCGTCGCCCGCACCGGGGTGGACTCCCTGGCCATTGCCATCGGCACCAGCCACGGCGCGTATAAGTTCAAGCCCGGGCAGAAGCCCCAGCTCCGGTTCGATATCCTGGAGGAGGTGGCGAAGCGCCTGCCCGGATTTCCCATCGTGCTCCACGGCGCTTCCTCCGTCATCCCCGAGTACGTGGACATCATCAATAAAAACGGCGGCGCCATGCCCGATGCCATCGGGGTACCGGAGCCTATGCTCCGAAAGGCGGCGCAGATGGCCGTCTGCAAGATCAACATCGACTCCGACCTTCGTCTCGCCATGACGGCCGGCGTGCGTCAGACGCTGATGAATTCCCCCGCGGAGTTCGATCCCAGAAAGTACCTGATCACCGGACGGGACAACATCCGGGAGCTTGTCAAGAACAAGATCGTCAATGTCCTCGGCAGCGACAACAAGGCATGAAACAGACCTGAATACAGCGTACAGATTCTGCGCGCCCGGAAATGTTCCGGGCGCGTTTTGCAATTTTCTTCTTGACAAATTGCAAAATTGTAGTATAGTTTCCTTGTTGGAACGATGTTGTTTCGGGGTGAGTGCCTTTGAAGCAGCATCTTTATTCATTTTTTGGCTTTTCAGGATGGGAGGCGACGGTATGTCAAACTGCGCGATCGTCGGCATCAATTGGGGCGACGAGGGAAAGGGCCGCATGGTGGATCTTCTGACCCGGGACTATGATATCGTGGTGCGGTATCAGGGCGGCGGCAACGCAGGTCACACGGTCATCAACGAATACTGCAAATTTGCGCTGCACCTGCTGCCCTCCGGCGTGTTCCGGGAGGGTGTGGTGAATGTGCTGGGCAACGGTGTGGCGCTGGATCTGGAGAATCTCTGGACGGAGATGCGGGACGTTGAGAGCAGGGGAGTATCCATTTCACCGGACAACCTGAAGATCAGCGACCGCTGCTCCCTGCTTCTGCCGTGGCACCGGGAACTGGACGGACTGGAGGAGGCCCGCCTGGCGGATAAAAAGTACGGCTCTACCCGGCAGGGGATCGCGCCGTTTTACTCGGACAAATACCAGAAAAAGACCATCCTGGCCGGCGAGCTGCTGCACCCCGCGCACCTGCGGGAGCATGCGGAGGAGCTGGCGGAGTGGAAGAGCCTGATCCTCACCGGCGTCTACGGGGCGGAGGGCTGGTCCGCGGATCGGCTCATGGCCTGGCTCACGGAATACGGGGATCGGCTGCGGCCCTATATCTGCGACACGGGGGCCTACCTCCGCGCCGCGTCGAAGCAGGGAAAGCGCATCCTCTTTGAAGCTCAGCTCGGCGCTCTTCGGGATCTGGACTTCGGTATCTATCCCTATACCACGTCCTCGAATGCCATAGCGGCCTTCGCACCGGTGGGCTCCGGACTCACGAACACGCGCCTGGAGGAGGTCGTCGGTGTGGTGAAGGCGTACTCCACCTGCGTGGGGGAGGGGCCCTTCACCTGCGAGATGTTCGGAGAAGAGGCGGAACGCCTGCGGGAGGCCGGCGCGGAATACGGCGCCAAGACGGGCCGTCCCCGAAGGGTGGGGCCCATCGACCTGGTGGCCACCCGCTATGGGGTGGAGATCCAGGGGGCCACGACTATCGCCCTGACGAAGCTGGATGTGCTCAGCTATATGGGGAAGATACCCGTCTGCACCCACTATGAGCTGGACGGGACGCGGACGGACGAGTTCCCGTTCCCGGCGCTCCTGCCCGCCGCGAAGCCCGTGATCGAGTATTTCGACGGCTGGCAGTGCGACATTTCCGGCTGCCGCAGGTGGGAGGAGCTGCCCGGGACCGCCCGAGACTACGTGAGCTATATCGAGGAGCGCATCGGATGCCGTATCAAATACATATCCGTTGGCGCAGAAAGAGACAGCATCATCATCCGATGATCGTACGCGCCTCGCACCGGCCTGAATACATCAAGTCCCCGGCGGTCCTGAACCGCCGGGGACTTTTCATTGTAATGTCTGTTCATCGTTGCGGTCCTGCGCCTGTGCATTCTCCTGTGTACCGCCGCCGCGGAGGATCACGTGATTCGGGTGCATGAACCGCATGGCGACAGAGGAGGAGAGCAGCACCAGCACAGCGGGGATGACCCGATCCCTTGAAAAAGTGGGGGGCCGAAGCTGAGGCATTCGGCACAGGACCAGGCCTGAGGCGATGATGATGCCCGCGCTCACCGCAGACAGGATCAGCAGCCGCCATTGTTTTTTCACGATATCATAGATCATGAGATAGACCGCCGTCATGAGGACCGGGATCAGCAGCCAGTCGGCCCAGGACGCAAAGACGGCGGCAATGCACCAGACGGCGATCAGTACGGACAGCACGATCGATCCGACGGCGTGGCCCCGGCAGTACTGCCAGAGCATGACGAACCAGGCGTTCCTTCGCTTGAAGCTCGCCTTCCATTCCGTAAACCATTCCAGGAATTCAAATTCCCACACAGACTTTCACCGCCCGTCTGCCCAATAATACTACAAATATAGAATAAATGTTATATTCGGATTTGTCAACCATCCGGGCAGTATTCGGCGGGAAAGCGGCCTAGGAGGCGCGCGCTACTTATCCTCCAGCAGGGTTTCGGCGTCGGCCATTTTTCCCTCGGCCAATTCGGCGGGGATGAGCACCGCGCCGCACCTGGGGCACCGGAGAAGCTCGTGGGACATGCTGTTGTTCAGGTACTCAAAGACCACCTTTTTCTTCTCCAGGGGAACGCCGCACCGACGGCAGGTCCACTTGTTCTCCATGTCAGCTCTCCTCCCGTACGTGCATCCGGTGGGAGTACACGTCCATAAGCCGGTACCCGCCGTCCTCCTGAACGCACAGCACCCAGATCACCGTGGAGCCCAGGTCAAGGCTGACGAGCAGCCGTCCATCGGCGTCCACAAATCCGGCGCTGTCCCGCTCCGCCTCATACAGGGCGCGCCGCACGTCCCCCGCCGGGATGAGCAGTGCGTCCATCTTCCGCAAAACCTCCTCCGGCGCAGTGACCGCGATCCGATCCCAGGGGTCGGCCGTCGGCGCGTCGCCGGTGAGCGCTTCCTTCAGCTTCAAAATGTTTTTCCTCTTTTCCTCCAAAGTGGGGGAGCCGGCGTCCACGCCGGTCAGCAGCTCCAGGATGTGGCGGCAGTCCTTGCCCGCCTCCCGGAACGTGTCCCGGCAGTTGGCGCAGTAGACGATATACGGCTCCTCCCGCTCGCCGGAACGGTTCGATACGATGCTGCCGTAGAGCGCGGGGTCGGCCAGCCGCATGTGGCCGCCGTTTCCGCAGCACTTGCCCCCATTGTCGTATTCGCTGACCGATACGCCGGAGACAGCCGCCAGGGCACGGACAGCCTCTTTTACTTCCGGCTTTTCCGCTGATGCGCAGGGATCGAACACGGCCGCTGCGGCGAGCCCCATATCCGAGCCGGTCACGCCCAGCTCACGGAGGACCGCATACAGGGAGCGCAGTTCGATCTCCGGAAGGAACCGGGCCAGTATTTTCTCGCAGCTCAGGCAGGCGGTGATGAATACGGGCTTTCCCAGCGCTGTCCAGGTCTCGCGGAGGGCGTCGATGTGGCGCTCGAAGCGATCCTTTTCACCGGCCCACCAGGCGGGGATGCCGCAACAGTCGGCGATGATGCCGGCGCCCAGCTTATCCTGCAAAAGCGCATACGTTTTTTTCACAAGCTCAGGCGAAAGGGCGGACAGACGGCAGCCGGGGAAGAAGACCGCGCCGTTCCCCGGAATGGCGGCCCGTGCCCGCTCCACCTCCTCCAGCTCCCGCAGCCAGTAGGCGTGGAGTGCGGGGGGATAGAGGTTTGCCGCCACGCGCCCCTCCCGGGAATACTGGAAGAGTCCTGCGATATCCGTCTCCTCCGGGCAGAGGAGGGCGCACCGGGAGCAGAGATTGCAGCTCCAGGTCTGCCTTGTGATGGAGGCGGAGCTCACCGAGTTTCGGGACTGGCCGTCCTGCTGCACGTCGGTGGCGATGCGGGGCGGCCGTTTGCGGTACTTTTCCATAAGCTCGCAGGCGTTCATGCAGGCGCCGCAGTCGCATTGGAGGCACCGCGCCGCCTCCGCCTTCGCCTCCTCCTGGGTGTAAACAGCCCCGGAGGGGACTACCGCGCCGGACGGGGTTTCGCCGGGATGGGGCGCAAACCGGCAGGCGAGCCCTCTGTCCCAGACCTCGGCCGCACTGGCCGCGCTGCCGGTCTGGAGGAACGATTCAATGGACCGGGCGGCCCGCGCCGCCTCCGCCATCCCCTCCATGAGCGGCGCGCCCGTGACCTTGCCCGCGATAAAAACGCGGGGATCGGAGGTGGAGGAGAGACCGGCGTCCCGGCTCTCCAGCAGGCCCCAGGATTCGCCGCCCGCGCCGGTGGCCAGGAGCACCGCGTCAAAATCAGTCAGCTCCGTAAGGCTCCCGATCTCCCGCGAGAAGACGAACTCCGTTTTCAGCGGCGCGAACTGGAGCCGGAAGTCCGTGTCGAACGCATCAAACGATGCGTGTGTCCGCAGGGAGCCGCCCCAGCCGTCCGCCCTGTCGTATACCGTGACCTGATACTTTTTCTGCGCCAGCATCAGGGCGCAGCTCAGCCCGCAGGGGCCCGCGCCCACCACGGCCACCCGCTCCGGCTTTTCCGGGATGGCGTAGGCCGCGCCTGCCTTCCGCTTTGCGTATTCGCAGACTGCCGCCTCGATCCTCCTGACGCTGACCGGGTCGCCGCCCAGAACAGTGCGCGCCTGGCACGCATCCTCGCAGGGACCGGCGCAGAGGGCGGCGGCGACGGCGGGGAAGGGGATCGCTGTCTGCAGCTCCTTGTACGCCGCGTCCCATCGCCCTTTGGCGGCCTTTTTCAGGAATGAGCGCAGCTCCACCCGGAGCGGGCAGGCGTAAGAGCAGGAGGCGGGCTCTCCGTTGAAGCAGCCCCCCAGCAGGGTCTGTATCCTGTCTTGTTCCATACCGTGTACCTCCAAAATCAGTGTGTGCAGAGTCGCGGCCGGCAAAGCGGTTGTGATCTGAAGCAAGCGGAGAGGCCGGGCCCAAGGGCCGGACCTCTCCAACAGAATATCACACTTTGACCGGGTTTACAGGGGATTTTCCGCGATGTATTCCAGCTCGTCCTCGAACTCGGAGCCCAGGAAGTACTTGGGCGGCGTCAGATCCTCGCCCCGCTGCTTCGCCTCCCACGCGGCCTTGATCTTTTCAGGCTTGGCGGGCAGATCGTAGATGCGTACGCCGCAGGCGTTGTTGATGGCGTTGATGACAGCCATGTGGTTGGAGCACTGGAACACCTCGGCGCAGCCGCTGGAACCGTGGGGGCCGTTGGGCCGCGGGTTGTTCTCCAGGAAGATCACGTTGAAATCGTCGGGGATCGTTTCGCAGGACGGCACGCCGCAGTAGAGCATGTTGCCGGACCTGTCGGATGCGTCGTAGTCCTCCTGCAGGGCGAAGCCGATGCTGTGGGAGATGCCGCCGTAGCCCTGTCCCTCCACGGAGAGGAAGTTGCCCACCGTGCCGACGTCCACGCAGGAGGTATAGCGCAGGACCTTGGTCTTGCCGGTTGTCACGTCCACCTCCACGAGGCAGGTGTTGATACCGAAGGTGTATGCGGCAAAGCGGTTGCCCTCGCCGGTGTTGGGGTCCTGGCAGGGATCGTAGCCCTGGCCGACCTCATCCACGTGGCCCAGGTACTTGGTGGGAATCCCTTCCGCCTGCATCTCGGTCCAGGTGCGGTATGTCCCGTCCGCTTTGCGCATGGCGTCCAGAAGCTGCCGGGCGGCGTCCTCGATGGCGCGGCCGTTCATGAAGTGGGAGCGGCTGGCGGCGGTGAGACCGGAATCGGGGGCCAGCTTTGTGTCATTTCGGATCATGCGCACATGCTCCGGCGTAAGCCCGAGGGGCGCCAGGCACTTGAGCACGTGGGTGAGGGTGCCGCAGTCGCCGCCCTGTCCGACCTCCTGCCAGGTGTTGTACACGGCGATGTCGTCATTGGGCAGCAGCTCCAGGGCATTGTCGCAGTGGTCGATGAAGCCCTTGCCCACGTTGAAGCCGCCCATGCTGATGCCAACGCCCACGTGGCGACCCTGGGCCTTTGCCTCCTCCGCCTCTTTCTTGTATGCGTCGTAGTAGGGCTTGATGGCGTCCATCAGTGCGGGGTAATTGTAGGATTGGTAGGGCCGGTTGTTGACGGTGGTGTCGCCGGGAAGGGCCATATTGCGGTGCCGAAACTCCCAGGGATCCATGCCGATGGCCTCTGCCGCCATGTCGATGAGGGACTCAGAGACCGTGTAGATCTGGGGCCCGCCGAAGCCGCGGTAGGCGCAGGTGAAGTCGTGGTTGGACACGCCCGCCCTGGCCAGCAGCTTCACGTTGGGGATATAGTACCCGGAGAAGGGAGTGGAGATCAGATTGCCGAAGATGATGGAGGCGGTGCCCGCGTAGGCGCCGTGGTCAAGTGCGGCGTCGAACTCAACGCCCTGGATCTTGCCGTCGTTATTCACGGCGATCCGTCCGTTTGCGTAGAGGGCGGAGCGCTTGCCGCTCATGTGCTGGTGCTCCTCATAGGAGAGGGTCATGTTCACGGGCATATCCAGTGCCATGGTCGCCACGCCGGCGATGGCGAACATGTTGGAGATGGTGGTGTAGCCGAAGCAGCCTCCGGAGGGATTCTGGATCATGCGCAGGTCATTCGTGTCGATCCCAATGGCGGGAGCCAGCTCAGCGCCGCAGCCGTAGAGGTCGTGCGTCTTGGACTGGATCGTGAGCATCCCGTCCTCATCGTAGTAGGCCTGGAACACGTCCGGCTCAATGACCAGATGGGGCTCATGCTGGCTGTGGAAGCTGCCCTCGGCCACCGCGTCGGCCTCCTCGAATATGCCCTCCGTGTCTTCTCCCTTATAGCAGGGCGCAAACAGGTACTCGTTGGGGATATTCTCATAGAGGGGGAGCGCGCCGGGCATGGCGGATTCCAGGATCGTCATATAGGAGGGGAGGATCTCCCACTCGACCTTGACCTTTTTGGCGGCCTCCCGGGCGATCTCACGGGTGTAGGCGGCCACGACGGCCACCACGTCGCCCC
>JAEEGL010956474.1_pt1 | contig 10879 bp, 5 predicted proteins | sample 9134231 | NCBI WGS metagenome assembly JAEEGL01 (sample SAMN16246548, study PRJNA631951) | gut metagenome | biome: gut microbiome; feature: rumen; material: fiber-attached | host: Bos | place: Iran: Karaj | collected 2018-10
GCCCAATTGTGCCGCGACATGGGCAACCCATTCAATGAGTTACAAGCGCACCACGGGCTCTATCAGGCATTGTGGACGCAGAATCCCGACAGCGCACGGATAGAGTTGGAACTGTTCAACCAAATGAAGGACTCGCTCTACAGTCATGCATCGGCAGAAACGTTGGCACGATACAATGCTGAATTTGGTAATGATGAGTTGCAACATGAAAATACTTTGATGCGTCGCTCACGAGTGTATATTATTATACTATGTATAGTGCTGCTTCTTGTGGCTTCAGCCTTGATCATGCGCCAACGTCGTTTGGCAACCCTTCAGCGCAAGCGACTCAGTGAGGTGACGATGACGCTCGACGAACTAAAGCAGAAGTACGAGTTGCAATCGCTTGACACCGAAGGTGTGGATGCAGAGACACAGAGTGAACTATCGATAGTGGACAAGGATTTTTTAGCTAAGACGATAAAAATCATCACCAATCAGATGGAGGACAAACATGTGAGCGTCGATGACTTGGCATCAGGCTTGGCCATGAGCACCTCGCAGTTCCGCCGTCGACTGACTGCAGTTACTGGCGAGACTCCTCAAAACTACATTACCTCCATACGCATGCAACATGCCCGTCACTTGTTGGATACCCAACACGATCCTTTTATCCTTGATGTGGCTCTGTGTTGTGGCTACGACGACCAATCGAGTTTTACTCGTGCTTTCAAACGCTACTTCGGCATCACACCAAGTGAATATCTGCAAAGAAACTGAGCGGATTTATGGTAGAAAATGGCATTTTGTAAGATTCTGCACAAGTTTTGGCAGATTCTGCACAACGTCGAAAGGGGTTATTGCTGTAACTTTGCAGTCGAAAGTTACAAAAGAATTATTTATAACCCTTTAATTATTTCAACATGATGAAACGTTCAATTAAAATCATGGCGATGGCATTGGTTGCCGTGTTTGCATTCAGTGAAGTGGCAGATGCTCAGTTCGGAATCGGTCGTGCTATAGCAAACGCAGCCAAGAAGAAGCAACCACTTGGCAAAACCGTAGATAAGGATGGGCAGGTAATGTTCAATGGACAGCCAGTGGATATGACCTATAAGGACGTGACCGTGAAGAATTGGAAGACGGGTGAGATGGAAACCGTGGAGAATATATGTGTGCGCGGAGACGGCAAACCCGAGGCGCCTAAGACCTCCCAAAAGATTTACGAAGAAGAGCAGAACTTCCAAGATAAGGAAATGAAGGCGAAGATTATCGATGCTTTCATGGAGGAAGAGCAATTCAACGACCGTAAGCGTGCTGCCGATGATATGCTCAAGGGACGTAATGTGGTGGATATCCTTTTCAAGTTCCGTGATTGGAGAATAAAGCGTGACAAATGGGAGAACATCACAGAGCGCGAACTCTTTGTGTATGTCGTTTCGGAGTTGACCAACGGATACACCATTGTCGAGGACTATCGCGTGACGAATAAGTATGAGGGTGCAGGCACCTATTCCAACAATCTCCTCTTCTCGTTCTATGAGGACTACTGGAAAGCTGCAGGTAAGCCTGGGCATAGCGTTCCTCATCGTTGGATGGTTACCGACTGGGAACATAAATAAAGACAAACAGGAGCACGCTCTGCTTGACTTTTCAAACCTTAGCTCATAGGGCGTACAACCTATGGGCTAAGGTTTGTGTTTCATGTCTCTGACCTACAGTTTTAGATACTCTCGTTCGGAAAACATCAAATAAATTTGTGTTTTCACTCACTTAATCGTATCTTTGACCTCCAATAAAGTGATATGATGATGAAACATGCAGTTTTCTTTCTTTCGTTCATAGCCTTGCTCGCTGTGTCGTGTAAAGAGAAGTCAAAGCCAGAACTTGTAGCCGAAAGATTTCTATCGGCATATCTCGATTGCCGTTACCAAGATGCCGAGCGCTTGGCTACGGCAGAGGTGATGGAGCAGATGCGTTGGCGACTGAGCCAACTAACCCAAGCTGAGGTGGAACTCATCAACGACAATACGCCACAAGTATCGACGGAGGAGGTGGAGATATGTGGCGATTCGTGTCTTATCACTCTTCGTGCTTCTGATGCTCTGCTCTTGGACAGCATCGGACTTCCCGCCCATGTGAGCGACCAACAATATCGTTTAATGTTGTTAAAAGAAAAAGGCAGCAACTGGAAAGTCACTGCCTTAGTTCCTAATCTCTAATCTCTAATCCCTAATCTTATTATTCCACACTCCACTCAAAGAGACCTGCGGAGTTGTCATCAGGTAGGGTTACTTCAAGTCGGAGGGCATCTGCCTCAATGGGTTTGAAGTGTACTGTGTTCTGACTGCCCTTGCGTGTGGTGTATGCGTCAATGGCCTCTACTGGTGTCCATTCTCCACCATTTTGTTGATAGAGAACGCGCCATGATTTCGGCACGCGGCAACCGCCCCAAGGACCATCGTCGAACCAATAGACAGAGGCTGAACTAACTTGGCTTCGTTCGGGAAGGTCGTATTGCAACCACTCCGTAGCTGCCTTCTTGGGCCACCAATGATAGTAGGGGACACTGCGGTCTTCAGCATATTTGGGCACCAAACGGTCGTTGACGGCACTCAGTGCAGCTGTGCGTGTACTGCCGCTCAGACGGCTACGACTCGCCAATGAAGGAGGAAGTGCGGGTGATGTGGCTCTGAGTTGCATAGGAAGCCACACCATCATGCGACCAGCTCCGCGGTGGTTCCAAGCATAGTAGGGAATGAGTGTGAGGTGGACGTCCTTTGTGGTCAGTTTTCCACTTTCATTGAAGTTCAGTAGTTGGGCATCGGTGCTCAGTTCTTTGATGCCGTACTCTTGTCCGTTCTTAATTCTTAATTCCTCATCCTCAATTTCGAATGTGGGCTTTTGGTTCAGCAATATTCCCCCGAGATCGAAATCATTGTCGGGCCACTCGGCGCAATATACGATGGGACCGCGCTCTATGGCCACGCGACCTTGGTCGGCACTGACGCGCTCTAAGGCTGTCACCAATCGAGGCTCCATATCGAAGTGTATCTCCACCTTGTCACCCTTCTTCCACTTGCGGTCAATAGAGAAATACCCATTCTCTAATTGTCCATTGTCCGTTATCAATTGTCCATTGACTTGGATGGTGTAGGAGAGGCATTTGTTGTCGGCATACGAATATAGGTCGCTTGGCACAGGCTTGCCTTGTACCCAACCTGGGATGCGTATGCGCAGGCGGAATTGTCCTGCCTTGTTCTCCTTGACGGTCAGTGCGATGTCGCCCTCCCAAGGGTAGTTTGTCACTTGGGTGAGTGTCACTTTCTTGCCCTCCACATTCAGTGTGGCGGTATTGCCTCCGAAGAGGTTGACAAAGATGTCGCGTTCCTTTGTCTGGTAGAAATAGCCTGGCACAGAGGGAATGAAGCGACAGATGTTCGAGGGGCAGCATGCACAACCGAACCAAGCCTGACGCTGATGCTGGCCCATCGACTCCAAGGGGTTGGGGTAGAAGAAGGCTCCACCGTCGAGCGATACGCCGCTTATCACACCATTATATAATGAGCGTTCCAAAACGTCGTAGTATTTCGATTCGCCGTGCAAGAGGAACAAACGGTGGTTGACATACACGTTGCCGATGACTGCACAAGTTTCGCAATAGGCTGACATGTTGGGCAACTCGTAGTTGCGGCCAAAAGCTTCACCGCTCGAGGTACTGCCGATGCCGCCTGTGATGTACATCTTCTTGCCCACGATGTTCTCCCAAATGAGGTCGATAGCGTGAATGTAGTCGGAGTCGCCCGTCAGGGCAGCCACATCGGCCATACCTGAGTACATATAGGCGGCGCGAACGGCGTGACCCACAGCTTCGTCTTGTTCGATAACAGGCTTGTGTGCCTGCGAGTAGTCATGCACAATTGTTGTTTTGCCGCGATAGTCGAGCAGGAACTTCGCCTCGTCCAAGTATTTCTTGTCGCCTGTCACCGTATAGAGCTTGGCCAATGCCATTTCGGGAATCTGATGTCCTGGCACCACGCACGCTTGCCCTTGCTTGGGGCCCACCTCGCGACACACACAGTCGGCATAGCGGATGGCGATGTCGAGGAACGTGCGTTCACCCGTAGCCTGATAGTGAGCGATGGCGCCCTCCACCATGTGCCCTAGGTCGTAGAGTTCGTGGCTCAGGTCTTCCTCCTTAACCCAGCGCGTGGGGCCAGCCCATTCGTGGGGGTGCTTGGGATTCATCGTGCGAGCGGTATAAAGGTAGCCGTCAGGCTCCTGCGCAGAAGCCACGATGGCCAGCACAGAGTCGATGTATGCCTTCAGTTTCTTGTCTGGGTAGGTCTGCAAAAGGTAGCTTGCGCCCTCGATGGTCTTATACACATCGGTATCGTCGAAGGAATATCCCTTCACCTTCACTTTGCTCGTGTCCTCGCCCTTCAGTTGGCGGGCTGCAATCTCAAAGTTCTTGTAACGTCCCTCGCTCTCGCACTTTGAGAAAGCCAAGGGTATGGTCACGTCGCGACTTGCCTGCAGGCGCTGTCCCCAGAATGTGCCTTGTTCGATATTCACGCTTGTGAACGGCACAGGCGAGATGGGATAACTCTGCGCGAAGGCCGAAATTATGAATGAAAAATGAAAAATGAAAAATGAAAGTGTAATACGTTTCATAGTTATTAGAATTATATTAGTTTCTGCTTGCGAAGTTACGAAAAAGTAATCAAAACTGCAAATATATTTACCCTCCTCCCTTACCTTTCGGAAATAATCCGTATAAATTCCGTAGAAAAGGACGTTTTTATGACAATCAGGTTAACTTAACCTTTGCCATCAGGTTAACTTAACCTTCGACGTAGGGTTAACTTAACCCTCCGAGGTGGATTAGTATTTCGGGGTGCGGAACAATAGTATTCTTCCGTGTGGTGGAATACTATTCCTCCATGTGGTGGGATACTATTCCCCCGTGATGGGGTTAGGGACGTTTGAAGGACAGCTTTATGGCCTTTCCGTCGTAGATGACGGAGTGCTCCTCGTTGCTCCCAATAAGCAGGACGCGGAAACGGCGAGTGGGAGAAGGCGGAATGTAGCCTCCTTGGCGCTTCCCAATATATAATGTCTGTCGCTGCTCGTCCCATCGGAGGGGAATGGTGGAAAAGTCGCCTTGCTCACACTGATAGCCGTCGCCGCTGTCTTCGTAGAGTGTGAAGGAAGCGTCTCGACCGGGGTAGATGCGCAGTTCAAGGGTTGCAGAGTCGAGGGCATCGCTCCACTCGATAGAGTCGGCAGTGAGGGGAAGAATGGTGCCCTCGCGCACAAAGAGCGGAATGCGGTCGATGGGGGCGGGTGCGGTAATGGTGTTGCCGCCCGAATGGAGTTTCCCTGTCCAGAAGTCGTACCAACCCGTTTGGGGCAAATACACTTCGCGCGTTTGCGTTGCACCCTCTATCGGGGTGGAGTTCGACGTGTAGTACATCGGTGTGGTGACGGGAGCCACCAAAAGGGAGGGGCCAAAGAGGAACTCGTCCTTTAGGTCGTGGACGCGCTTGTCTTGGGGAAACTCGAAGGCAAGTGCACGTGTGAGCGTGTAGTCATCATGGGTAACGCGCCAAGCGAGCGAGTAGGTGTAGGGTAGGAGGGCATAGCGCAGACGGATGGAGCGCAAGATGCTGTCATAGAATGGGTCGCCAGGTTGACCAAAGCGCCAAGGTTCGCGTGGGGTGTCGGTTCCGTGACTGCGCATAACAGGCAGGAAGGTGGCGTACTGAAGCATGCGAGCATAAAGTTCGCGATAACCCATATCCTCCACGCCTTTGTCGTACTCTCCAGCATAGAACCAAGCCCAACCCTTCTTGGTGAAGAACGCTCCCACGTCCACTGACCAATAGGGGCAACCTGTGGCCATGAAGTTGAGACCTGCGGGAATCATCTGAGCAAAGGACCGCCACGAAGCATAGGTGTCGCCGTTCCAAGTGATGGTGGCGTAGCGCTGTTGCCCAGCGTAGGACGAGCGGGTAAGGTTTACCACACGCTTTGCTTGACTTGCTGCACGTTGGTGCTCGTAGATTCCTTGTGCGTGGTAAAGCGAATAGAGTTGGCTGCGCTCGTGCCCCAAACTGCCGCCTAAAAGGTCGGAACAGAGTCGCCAACGCTGCTCGTGGCTTTCGGCGGTATATTGCTCGCCAAGATTCTTCCAATCGGCATCGAGTGGCTCAGAGGAGTCGCACCACCAAGCATCGAAACCATTGTCGAAAAGCTCCTTGCGCGCATACTCCCAATAAAGGTCGCGTGCCTCGGGGCGGAAGGCATCGTAGGCATTCGTGCCACGAATGAAGAAGCCTCGCTTGGCGAAATCGTCGGCTTGCGGCGAATTGGAGAACGTGGGCCAGATGGAAATCATCAGCCGTGCGTGTTGGGCGTGGATGCTATCGGCAAGCGCGCGTTTGTCTGGGAAGTCGCGCGAGTTCATCTTCATGTGTCCCCAACTGCCTGGCTGCCAATAGTTCCAGTCTTGCACAATCATATCTATGGGGATATGCTCGCGGCGAAACCTTCCTAAGGTTTGCAACAACTCTTCGCTGCTATGGTAGCGCTCCTTCGATTGTGTGTAGCCAAAAAGGTAGCGCGGCATCATGGGCGAGCGACCCGTCAGCCAACGATAGGCACTGACGGTCTTGTCCATCGTGGCTCCCTTCATAAAGTAGTAATCGAGTTGAGGGGCAGCTCCGATGTCGATGCACCCACGGTCGAAGCGCATTTCGCTACCTGCATCGATGAGCAAGCCGTAGCCAGCGGTGGAGGAGAGCATAGGCACCATCGCCTTGAGATTGTGCTGACAGAGATAAAGCGTCTTGTCGCGTAGGTTCATGTAGTCCTCAATGTGAGAACCAAGACCATAGACGGCTTCGTCCTCTGAGAACTGCCAATGGAGCGTGTAAGCACATGTACTACCTATCGTGTCGCGGCGAAGGATGTCACGCACTTCCTTTTCTCCGTCGGCGGTCTGTACGATGCGTCGAGTATTGTCATCATACACAATCCTTTCTTCCACTATTTGCCGTCCCTCACGAGGCAAAGTTGACATCTCTCTGCTCAAAACATTGTTGCGTCTGTCGCGAAAGACGATGGCACCTCCGTCCAAGGGAATCTCCACGCAGAGGCTGTCGGAGATGAGTTGCCAATAGTGGTTGCGATGCAAAACGTGAACAGGGAAACGCATTTTCTCGGTATGCTTCACGCAGACGCTTGTGAGATTTGTTTCGTTGAATGTGCCTGAAACGATATAGCGCACTCGGACGATGTCGGGACGCACCATCTGCACACATACTTGTCCACCGTCAGGTGTGGGAAGAATGATGCCTCGGCGGTCGGCGGTGTATGTGCCAATCACATTGTGACTAAACGATGCAAAGCACAAGACCAAGAATAGGAAGAGGGTTGCAATGCGTTTCATGGGGATACTATAAGTCAAGAATAAAGGTGTGACGTCGCGTGCCTTGTGGAAGTGCGATGGAGTCGCCGTTGTGAACGAGTGTAGCTGTGGTTTGAGCGGGAAGGTTGACTGTGTATTTATAGCGCCCATCGGAGAGTCGTTTCCATTGTGCTGATACTTTACCATAGGGCGTGGTGGTGTGGCCCTTGGCCCAAGTAAGGTCGCCTCCTGGTTGTGGAGAGAGAATGATGTGGGCAAAACCCGGTAGAGAGGGATTGGGACGGATTCCGAGTATGGTGCTATAGAACCACCCAGCCACAGCACCGTAGCTATAGTGGTTGAATGAGTTCATGTTCCATTCGTGCTTATGGAACCCTGAGGATAATGTGTAACTATCCCAACGTTCCCATACGGTGGTGGCACCTTGGTCGATGCTATACAGCCACGATGGATTCTCACGTTGCAGAAGCAGCCGATAGGCCAAGTCGGTCAAGCCACATTCTGTGAGTGTCTCCATTAGGATGCCTGTGCCCACAAAACCCGTGGAGAGACGGTAACCATTGTTCTCTATGTTCTGACGAAGGGCTTGGATGGCCGTTGGGCGTTGTTCGTCAGCGAGCAAACCAAAGTGCAGTGCCAATAGGTAGGCAGTTTGTGTGTCGCGACCAGTATTTATCTTGCCGTCGGTAATGTATCGCTGTTGAAACTCATGGATGATGTCGGCATGAAGTTGGGTGTAGTAAGTGGTGTCGGCCTTACCCAATAGGTGGGCGATGTTGGCCATGAGTTGGCTCGTGTGGGCATAGTAGGCATAAGAAACGTAACGCTTCTCAAGTTCTTTATAGGCTAACCAATCACCAAAGTCGGTTTCGGCGCCGATATGCTCCCAACCAAGTTCCTTTTGGTCGGCACAATGCTGCATCCAACGTTTCATGCTTTCGTAGTTCTCCACAAGAATCTGGCGGTCGCCTGTCATCACGTACACATTCCAAGGTACAATGATTCCTGCATCGCCCCATGCACTGCCACCATAGCCCCACATGTTGGCAGCTGGAGCCGTACAGCAATATGCACCGTCCTCACGCTGACTATTGCGCATGTCGCGCATCCACTTCCGATAGAATTCCTTGGCGTTGGAGTTGTAGAGTGCTGTGGTGGAAAATATCTGTGTGTCGCCCGTCCAACCAAGTCGCTCGTCACGTTGTGGACAGTCAGTTGGGATGCTTAGGAAATTTCCACGCTGACTCCACCAAATGTTGCTGTAGAGTTGGTTGATGTCGGCGTTGCTGCAGTTGAAATCGCCCCATTCGTGTATGTCGCTACCCACAACTTGCCCCACGATGCGTTGCACCCACACGTCGCTTGTAGCCGTCAGTTCGGCATAGCGGAAACCAAAGAAAGTGTGACGTGGATGATAGGTTTCCGACTTTCCTCCACCTCGTAATGTATAACGTAGTGTGGCTTTGGCTGTGCGTAGGTTGTAAGTCCATAGACTGCCTGCTGGTCCCTTGTCCAATCGCCCTTCATCGCCATTATAGTTCAGCATTTCGCCAAAGCGGAAGGTCAGTTCTGTATCTTTTTCTCCTTGTACGTTGAACTTTGGCCACCCCACCATATTCTGTCCAAAGTCAATGAGAAGGGTTTGACCTTTCTTCAGCAAAATAGGGGCAAAGTGCGAAAGGCTGCGTATGACGTTTATCTGTCCGTAGGTGGTGCCTGTGGGGCGTGAGCCTTCGTAGAGTGTAACAAGCTGAGGTTTGCGCCAAAGATTGGCGTTGCGAATCTTTACCTTTGGCCCCATTTCTGGCACAAGTCTGCCCTTAGGGTCAGTATTTGGCACAACGTTTAGCCAACGTTGAGGACGTCGCCGAGCATCGTAGGTCTCGCCATCATATATATCACCCATGAGCAGAGGACCATCGGTGGCACACTGCCATGTGGAGTCTGTGGCGAGGCGCTCCGTCGTGCCGTCCTTGTATGTGAGGTCTATCCAACAAATGAATGCATTTTTTACATCGCGCCCATAGATGCCTCGCGATATGCCGCCAGCCCACCATCCTCGGCTGACTTGTGCTTCGATGCAGAGCGTGTCACCTCTGAACGATGATGTGGGGATTTCTCGTTCTTGATAGAAGATTTCTTTGCGGTAGTCAGTCCAACCAGGTTTTAATTGGTCGTCATCCATCTCTTTCCCATTAAGAGAAAAGGTATATACACCCAACGCACTGGTGTGTATTTGGGCTTTTTGTATGGGCTTCGCAATCCGATATGTATGTCGAAAAATAGGCATTCCATCACAATCGGGCGCACTTATCCATTCTTGGGCATTGAGAGAGCATGCTTGCAGAATAAGAAGGAAAAGTAGGAATCCTAGTTTGACGTACTTCACGAAATCAGTCCTCCATCAGTTTGCGGTAACGTGCGCGTTTGGGTTCTTCGATGCCGAGGCGCTTGCACTTGTTGGCTTCATATTCGGAATAGCTGCCTTCGAAGAAGAACACCTTCCCATCACCTTCGTAGGCGAGGATGTGGGTGCAGATGCGGTCGAGGAACCAACGGTCGTGACTGATGACTACGGCACAGCCAGCAAAGCTTTCGAGGCCTTCCTCGAGGGCACGAAGGGTGTTCACGTCTATGTCATTGGTCGGTTCATCGAGCAACAGCACATTACCTTCTTGCTTCAATGCCATAGCCAAATGCAGACGGTTGCGCTCACCGCCTGAAAGCACACCGCACTTCTTCTCTTGGTCAGCCCCCGAGAAGTTGAATCGCGATAGATAGGCACGCACATTCACGTCGCGACCACCCATGCGGATGAGTTCGTTGCCTTGACTGATGACTTGATAGACACTTTGGTCGGCCTTGATGTCGTGGTGACTTTGGTCAACATAGGCTAGTTTCACAGTTTCGCCCACTTCGAAGGTGCCGCTGTCGGGCTGCTCCAAGCCCATAATCATACGGAAGAGAGTGGTCTTGCCTGCTCCGTTGGGACCTATGACGCCAACGATGCCGTTGGGAGGGAGCATGAACTCGAGGTCTTTGATGAGCACCTTGTCGCCGTAGGCCTTCGATACTCCGTGTGCCTCGATGACCTTGTTGCCAAGACGAGGACCATTGGGGATGAAGATTTCCAACTTCTCTTCGCGCTCTTTCTGTTCCTCGTTCAGCATCTTGTCGTAGGAGTTCAGACGAGCCTTTCCTTTGGCTTGACGAGCTTTGGGCGCCATACGCACCCACTCGAGCTCGCGCTCCAACGTCTTGCGTCGTTTCGAAGCCACCTTTTCCTCTTGCTCCATGCGCTTTGTTTTCTGTTCCAGCCACGAGGAGTAGTTGCCCTTCCAAGGGATGCCTTCACCACGGTCGAGTTCGAGAATCCAGCCAGCCACATCGTCGAGGAAGTAGCGGTCGTGCGTGACGCAGATGACGGTGCCCTCGTATTGTTGCAAGTGTTGTTCCAACCAATCGATA
>JAEEGL011140688.1_pt1 | contig 10879 bp, 5 predicted proteins | sample 9134231 | NCBI WGS metagenome assembly JAEEGL01 (sample SAMN16246548, study PRJNA631951) | gut metagenome | biome: gut microbiome; feature: rumen; material: fiber-attached | host: Bos | place: Iran: Karaj | collected 2018-10
AGATGTACTTATTCCTGCTGACAGGCTTGAATGTACCATCCATTTCCTGATAATCCGCGAAAGACGCTGTGGAGACATGTCCCTTGGGAAGCTGCGGCAGTTTAATGTCCAGCATTCCGTTGACAATCCGTCCGAAATCCACGACCCAGCTGTTCTCGCCATTAGGCCTGACTGTCAGGGCAGGAAGGACTTCCTGAACCTCGCACGGCTCGCACATCTGTTGCGTAGCCTCAACGTCATTTACGGCAACCACGTCCACGGGAGACCAATTCATCCCGTCAAGCGTTTTCTTGTCCATGGCCTTGGGAGCAACCAAAGCATCGATAGATTCCCCGCCGAATCCGCCATGACGCCAATCTGTAAGTTCACTGTAACCGCTCCAGGTCCCTTCCCATGAAGAATCAGTGGTAAGAAGCATCTCTGACCCATTCTGAGAAACAGCATCCAGCTCGGCCTTTACCAGAGCGCCTTCATACGCCGGATGAAAAACTTTATACCAGCCGGATCCGGTCCAGATCACAATCTCATTCTCGCCTTTTTTAAGCAGCTCAGTCACATCATAAGTCGTGATAAGAGACCTCTTGTCAAGCTGCGATACCGCTGGGGCCAAAACTGCTTCCGAAACAGGATGACCATTCATGTAAGCCTCATGATAGCCCAGCGAATTGACATGAAGGACAGCCGTCTGAGGCAATTTGTCCAAGGTGAAGGATTTTCTGAGGATGGCGGACTTTAATTCGCCGGGGACAGATCCTATATAATCGCCCTTCAAGGCATCGTCACCAATGACACCGATTCCGAAACGTTGTGGAGAACTCCACTTGCTTGCTTCCGCTTCAGATTTCCAGACCCTGACCCTCCACCAGCATTGTTGACGTGAGACAAGAGCCTTCCCTGAATATGGTATCATCACCTGGTCCGGAGAATCAACCTTCCCGGTGGACCATAATCCGGCATTACCGGATTTCAGGCCGGTCTCCGTTGAAGCAACCTGGATTTCATACGCGACCTGCTCCATTGGATTCAGGGAACGGATCTTCCAACTGAAATGGGGAGTTGGTGAATCAATTCCCAGGGGCTGGTCCAATCCCTCGCATGTAAGGTCGTAAACTTCAAATGATTGCCCACAGGAAACAATGGCCGAAGCCACTGCCAGGCAGCAGATAATAGCGACTATATTCCTCATGATAACAAATATACCAAAAACTACCGAACTTCGATCAATTCATCCCAGGAAGTGGTGTAGAGCCCGGAGCAGAATTCACGGCGGATACCGTCGGCATAATGTCCTGGGCGCTGGGTTCCAAGATGAAGCACATTCCTGCCTGAAGTATTGACCATGTCCATTACCCTTGAGATCCTGTCGTCACGCTCCCTAGCATCGGAATCGAAATCGAAAAGGGTCTGCTGAATGGAACCGGCATCCACTATGTCTGTAACTATCACACCAGCCCTTTTGTACTCGAATCCATGCCTGAAGACCATTTTCATTGCACGGAGCGCGGCCCCGACTATCTCGGGAGTACTGTTTGCCGGAACATCCAGTTTCACACAGGCGTTAGGATAATACTGGGCAAGGTCCTCGCGGAAACGGTTGGTGTGGATGAACACTCCCACTGTCCCGGCGGCAGTTCCATCCTTACGCAGTTTCTCTGCACATTTGCCGGCGAAGTCGGAAACCCTCTGGGCAAGAACGTCGAGCTCCGTTATCATGTTGGCGAAGGACCTGGAAGTACAAATTGATTTTCGCTTCTCATCCTTCTCATCCTCGACCATCCTGATTCCCTGAAGTTCGGACCAGGTTCGTACTCCTATTATGCCCATACGTTCCCGCACCCATTCCGAAGGTCTTGAGACAAAATCAAGTGCATTTTTCACCCCTACCGCCTCCAGCTTCGGAGCACCCCTCCATCCTATTCCCCAGACATCACCGATCGGAGTAAGGGACAGAGCTTTTTTCATCTTCTCCGGGGTATCTATCATGCATACCCCCTTATACCCCTTGTACTTCTTGGCGAAATGATTGGCCACCTTCCCCAGTGTCTTGGTCTCCGCAATCCCTATACTGACAGGAATCCCTGTCCACCGCCTTATCTTCCTGATCAGATTCCGACAAATACCTGTAAGGTCTTCATTCCGTACCCCGTCCATATTCATGAACGCTTCGTCGATGGAATAGACTTCCAGTTTCGGAGCCACCTCGGCAAGCAGGGACATCACCCTCGCCGACAGGTCGCCATAGAGGGTATAATTCGAAGAACGGACAACCAGCTTCCCTTTGTCAACGAGGTATTTTACTTTGAAATAAGGGGTTCCCATCGGTACCCCCAATGCCTTGCTTTCGTTGCTCCTGGCCACCACGCAACCATCATTGTTGGAAAGGACCACAACGGGGCGACCCTCCAGTTCAGGCTGGAAGGCCCTTTCGCATGACACGAAAAAGTTGTTGCAGTCTACAAGCGCGTACAAGCTTTCTTAATGATATATGTGACGACTCCCCAGACTGTGAAATCGTTGGATTCGGTGACTTCAATCGGTGGGTATTTCTCGTTGGCCGGCAGCAGCCACATCTTCCTGTGTCCAAGGATGTCGTAAGACACCCCTTGCTTCTTTGCCTTTACTGATTTGACAGAGGGCTCCTTAAACGAAATGAACTTGAGGGCGAACTCTCCGTCTATGAAGCAGATTGCCATGTCTCCTTCCTGTGGTTCAAGGGATTTGTCAACCACAAGCACATCTCCCTCCTCGACACCTGCATCGACCATTGAATCTCCCACTACACGGGCGTAGAAAGTGGCGGCAGGATGACGGACAAGTTCCTTGTTGAGGTCTATGAAGGAGTTCATGTAGTCCTGTGCCGGAGATGGGAAGCCGGCATGGACAGTGGGCTTGTCGTCAGGCATGGCTACTCCGGTTGGTGATCCTGCCCTTCGACGGGCTCAGGGACCGATGATGAGAGTGACCTGAAGGCTGCAAGGGCGCAGTTGATTCCGTCGATGGCTGATGATACGATACCTCCTGAATAGCCTGCTCCTTCACCACAAGGCAGAAGTCCTGGGAAAGATATGGACTCCAGAGTCTCCGGATCACGGGGAACTCTCACGGGAGACGATGTCCTGGACTCTACTCCGACAAGAAGGGCGTCATTTGTAAAGAAACCCCTGATGGAATGCTTGTTAACTTCAGGGAAGGCTTTCTGCAACCTGGAAGAAATGAACTCGGGGAGGAGTTCGTGTAGGGGACCGCTTACCACTCCGGGCTTATATGAAGATTCCGGAAGGTCTTCAGAAACGACTCCGTTACAGAAGTCAATCATCCTCTGGGCAGGGGCAGCCATTGGATTACCGGAACGGACTGATGAATATTCCCACATCTTCCTTTCCACGGCCTTCTGGAACTCGAGTCCCTTGAGCGGACCGGCGGAGACATATTCTTCAGGTATGTCATCAGGATCAATCTGGACAACTACACCGGCATTTGCGAACTTGCCGCTACGCGCAGAGTTGGACATTCCGTTCATGACTATGGTTCCGGGTTCGGTAGCAGATGGTACTAGCACTCCTCCAGGGCACATGCAGAAAGAGAAAACTCCCCTGCCTTCCACCTGCTCAGTGAAGGAATACTCGGCAGCCGGAAATTCAGGCTCCCAGCGCCAATGGTAGCGTGATTCGTTTATCAGGGACTGAGGATGCTCCACACGTACTCCCATAGCAAATCCCTTAGCTTCCAGAGAGCAATCCTTGGATGAGAGCATCTCATAGATATCCTTCGCGGAATGGCCGGAAGCAAGTATGACCTTCTTTGCTGAATACTTCACCGCCTTAGGCTTACCCGTGGTCTTGGTCGGGTGCTCACTGTCCAGTGCCTTCACCTCGATGGTACCATCCTTCTTTCGCACGATGTCGGTAACCCTGGTACCGAAATGATATTCTCCTCCCTTTCCTTCGATCGCCAGGCGGATGTTCTCGACAATCTTGGGAAGACGGTCGGTTCCGATGTGCGGATGGGCATCGACCAGGATCTGGGGATTGGCTCCGAAATTGACGAACTGGTGAAGTACTTCCTTTATGTCCCCCCTCTTGGATGAACGGGTGAAGAGTTTTCCATCCGAAAAAGCTCCGGCACCACCTTCCCCGTAGCAGTAGTTTGAATCAGGGTCCAGTACACCTTCACGGCTCAACTTCGCCATGTCGAACTTTCTGTCATGAACATTCTTCCCTCTTTCCAGGATTACCGGTTTGAGACCAAGGGTAAGGAGTTTGAGGGCAGCGAAAAGGCCGGCCGGACCAGCTCCGACGATTATGACCGGTTCTGCCTCGGAAACATCCTTGTACTCCGCCACCTCGTAAGGAACATATGATTCAAAACGATGGTTGTAGGCCTCGATCCTGTAGCGGTAAACCACATCGTTCCGGGCGTCGATCGAGCGGCGGGCAATGACGCAGGTGGCAGCTGCATTTGGAAAAGTAGGCTGATACGATTTGGTGGGATCGATCACGTTTATCACGGCATTGCCCCTTAGATTCATCTCTTTCGCGGCAACGATCCTGACATCGTCAGGCCTGAGGTCACGGCCCACGCGACCGGTCATTTCAAACTCTATCATAATGTAAAAATTTAATAATCAGCGATTCTTGACACAGGGGCGACATCCAGGGGTGTCCGTTCACCCGCCCTGTACCGGAACCATCCGGCAATGGCTATCATTGCGGCATTGTCAGTAGTGAACTTGAACTCGGGAAGATAGGTGTTCCATCCCCTCTTCCGGCCTTCCGCCTCAATCCTGGCGCGGAGACCGCTGTTGGCGGAGACTCCTCCTCCTATGGTAACTTCCTTTATCCCGGTCTGGCGGGCCGCCTTTACGAGTTTGTCCATGAGGATGTCAATCAGCACTTTCTGGAAACTGGCGCAGATGTCCTCCTTATTCTTCTCGATGAACTGCGGATCCTTTGCCATCTCGTCCCTTACGAAATAGAGAAGGGATGTCTTGACTCCGCTGAAACTGTAGTCGAGACCGGGTATGTGAGGCTTTGCAAATTGGAACCGTTTGGGATCCCCTTCCTTGGCCAGGCGGTCTATTACAGGTCCTCCTGGATAGCCAAGGCCCATCATCTTGGAACACTTGTCGAATGCCTCACCAACGGCATCGTCAATAGTCTGGCCAAGAATGGTGTACTCCAGCGGGCTGTCAACCCTGACAATCTGGGAGTTTCCTCCTGAGACGAGCAAACATAGATATGGAAAGGCGGGATGGCGGTTATCCTTGCCTTCCTGTTTTACAAAATCAGCCAGAATGTGCCCCTGAAGGTGATTTACCATTATGATCGGTATGTTGAGGGCGATGCCGAGGGCTTTAGCAAACGAAGTACCCACCAGCAGGGATCCAAGAAGACCCGGTCCACGTGTAAATGCAATTGCAGTAAGGTCAGAGGGCTGTATTCCAGCCTTTTCAAGAGCCTGGCTGACAACAGGAACGATGTTCTGCTCATGGGCCCTGGAAGCAAGTTCGGGGACCACTCCACCGAAATCTTTATGTACCTGCTGGCTCGCGATAACGTTGGAGAGCAGGAATCCGTCTTTCAACACTGCCGCAGAAGTATCGTCGCAGCTAGATTCGATTCCGAGGATAAAATCCGCCATGATATTCAAAGAGATTGGAACTGTCTGCAAAGATAATAAATTCAAAGTAATTTGGTATATTTGTAGATTGTGAAAAAGGCTCTCAAGATATTCTGGACAATAGTCGTGGCAATAGCTGTCCTGCTGTTCGCCGCCTGGTTGCTGATCCAGCTTCCAGGTGTCCAGACTTTCGTTGCAAAGAAGGTGGCCTCTTCCCTTGAAGACAAATTCAATGGAAGGATCGAGTTCTCAAAGGTCCATCTCAAGCCTTTCAACGCCCTGGTCGTCAAAGACCTCAGGCTCATAGATGATAATCCTCCTGTAACTCCTGACGGAGAAGTTCTCGATACCCTAGCCACAGCCCAGTCCATCTCGATGACCTTTTCCCTGAAAGGACTGTTCAAGAAGGAAGGTCTCCACCTGGGAAGGGTGGAAGTGGACCACGGCTCCTTTACCCTCGCCATTGACTCACTTGGAACTAACATAACCAACTTCTTCGGTGCCGGAAACAAGAAAGACAAGCCGGAGAAGGAAATGGGAAACCTCTTTGATGCAAGGAAAGTCAAGGTAGATGGATTCAGGTTCAGGATGATTAACCTGAAGAGCCCAAAAAGGCTCAAGGAATATGGCATCAACTGGTCAGACATGGATCTGACCGTCAAGGAGCTTGAAGCCCATGACCTGAGCCTTGCTGACGGCTACATGAAGGGAGAGGTGGATAACCTGGCTGCCTATGAGAAAAGCGGGTACAGTTTCAATTCCCTGTCTGGTAAGGCTACGGTAGGGCATGGAAAGACATTGGTGGAAAACCTCCGCATCAACGACAGGTGGTCAGACGTAAGGATGAATGAATTCTCCATGTCCTACGACAGCGTAGATTCGTTCAGCAATTTCATCGATGAGGTCAGAATAGCCGGAGACATCCGCGACAGCCGCCTGGATTTCAAGACTCTATCCTATTTCGCTCCTTCCTTGAAGGACATGGGAATAAACTTCAACATTGCCCGCGGAGACGTGGAAGGTGCCGTCAGTAACCTGGGCATCAACCGGATCGACTTCAGGGAAACCGGCAGCGGTGTCTCAGGTCATGCCGAGGGCCGTATCACCGGACTCCCGGACATCAATTCCACCACCCTGGATTTCGATGTCGAGAATCTGTCGTTCAATTCCGAGGGACTGGGCAGATTCATCAACGGTTTCGCGCCTTCTGCCAAACTGGACCTTTCAAAATATGCTCCTGGAGAGGGACTCCGCTTCGACGGAAGGGTGTATGGCAAACTTAATGAACTTGCCCTCAGAGGAAAGGTTGATACCAAATCGACAGGCTCCCTCACAGCAAACCTCAACATGAGGGATCTTGTAAGCAAGGGTGGGAACAGGAGGTTCTCTGGAAGCGTCAGTACTGAACGGCTGGACCTCGGGAAAATCACGGGAATCAGTCAACTCGGAGAAACCACACTCCGGGGTGTTCTTGATGCATCTATTGGCAAAGGTGGGACTAACCTGAAGATAGACACCCTTTTCATCGACAAGCTGCATGCCCTGGATTATGATTATTCAAACATCATAGCCACCGGAGTATATTCGGACAAAGCTTTTGACGGTCGTCTGGTCTGCAACGACCCGAACCTCAACTTGCTTTTCCAGGGAATATTCACCCTTTCCGACAAGACCAGCAACGGACTCTATAAGTTCTATGCCAACGTGGGCTATGCGGACCTCAACGCCTTAGGACTCGACAAGAGGGGTGTATCCAAGGTGTCCGGAAGGGTTGATGCCAATTACATGACAGTCAACAGCGGAGACATAATCGGTGACCTCGACATCCTGGACTTGAACCTGGAAAACGCCCAGGGCGCTCATGACATCGGGGACATCTGCATCAAGTCACATTCCAACGGAAATGTCCACCGGATCAATCTCACCTCCACTTTCGCGAACGGATCCTACGTGGGGACCAAACCTGTCACGGGCATTATCAAGGACCTGAAGGAGCTTACCGTTCAAAAAGAGCTCCCTGTAGTACTGAAGGATACTACCCAGAGATGGAACCATGACACCTATGATGTCAGGCTGGATGTTCATGATGCCCGTGACCTGCTGTCGTTCGTTCTTCCCGGTTTCTACGTCGCTGACAGTACCCATGTACGTCTTTCAGTGTCCGAGAGCGGAGATGTCCGTGCCTCTGTCAAGTCTCCGAGGATAGCGATGAAGAAAAACTACATCCGCAACCTTGACCTAGCCATCGACAACAAGGATGGAAGCCTTAACGGAGCCCTGACCGGTACCGAGATCTCAGCAGCAGGCATGCTCCTGAAGAACGACAACATCACCCTTTACGCCAGTGACAACCATGTTGGATTAGGATGCTTCTACGATAACCAGCTGGATGTTACCGACAAGGGGGAAATCTACCTCACGGGAGAATTTGAAAGGGATCCTGAGGGCCAGTTGCTCATACACGGAATGACCCTTCCATCTAACATCTGGTTCAATGATAAGGAATGGATAATTACTCCGACATCCATCGAGGTAGCCGGCAAGAACATCAAGGTTGACAATCTCATGGCTGCCTCCAATGAGCAGTCCTTAAGGATTGACGGAGGGTTCTCATCAACGGTCAGGGATACTCTCAACGTCGAACTCATAAAGTTCGACATGGGGCTTGCAAACAGGTTCGTAGGTGAGGAATACGGGATCTCCGGACGAGCCACCGGTCATGCCAGGATAACCTCTCCTTGGAAGGACAACGCAGGACTCATGCTCAGTATGGCCTGCGATTCAGTCCAGGTAGCCGGGAAAGATGTCGGGCTCCTCAGGCTAGGCAGTTCCCTTGACGACGATGGCAAGTTGCACATTATTGCCAGGAACGAGCTCGACGGAAAGGCCACCATAGACATAAATGGAGACTATTTCACCAGGCAGAAAAACCTGGACCTGAGAGCTGACTTCAATAAAATGGAAGTTGGCTACCTGGCCCCTGCCCTTACCTCGGTATTCAGTGAGATGGGCGGTCAGATGAGCGGAAAGGTTTCCCTTAAAGGAAAGACTGACAACCTCTCCATAAGCGGACAGGATACCTATTTGGACAATGTTCTCCTGAAAGTGGCCTTCACCAATGTTCCCTACTTCGCAACCGGTTCTTTCCACGTCAACGACAACGGAGTGGTTTTTGACAATATCTCTGTCAGGGACAGATATGATGGCACCGGAACCCTTTCCGGAGGCATCCTGTTCAACCATCTCAAGAACATCAGGATGGACACCAGGATAACCCTGGACAGGATGGAGGCCATCAACATGGATGAGTACCCCGGCCAGGCATTCTATGGAAACGTCTTCGCCACAGGTGACATGACCATCAAGGGACCTTTCAACGCCATCCAGCTTGACATCAATGCCCGGACGGCCAAGAACGGATCAATACATATCCCTATCGACAATGCGTCCAGCCAGGCCAACAGCAATCTGCTTACCTTCAAGGAAGCCTATAAGGAAGTCTATGTAGATCCTTATGATGTGATGATGAACAGGCTTGTCGCCGAAGACCGCAAAGGCCAGGATTTCGGTCTGCGGCTAAGGATAGCAGCAAACCAGAATACAGAAGCCTTTGTGGAAATTGACAGGGCTGCTGGAAATGCTTTGGCAGGAAGGGGCCAGGGCAACATAGACATCCTGGTACGTCCAAACAGGGATGTCTTCACCATCAACGGAGATTATACCCTGAACTCCGGTAACTTCCATTTCAATGCGATGGACATTGCCCAGAGGGATTTCACTCTGTCCCGGGGCAGCTCGGTGAGGTTCAACGGAGACGTAATGGACAGTGACCTGGACATAGACGGTGTCTATACCACGAAGGCATCTGTAGCCACCCTAATAGCTGACACCTCAGCTGTCGCTGCGCGACGTACCGTCAATTGCGGAATAGGAATATCCGGCAAGCTCCGGGAGCCCCAGCTCACGTTCTCAATTGACGTTCCTGACCTTGACCCCACTACCAAGTCCAAGGTGGAAAGTGCCCTCAACACCGAAGACAAGGTCCAACGTCAGTTCATTTCCCTGCTTATTTCCGGAGGTTTCATGCCGGATGAACAGTCCGGGGTTGTCAACAACACCAATGTCCTGTATTCCAACCTCGCTGAAATAATGGCCGGCCAGTTGAACAACATCCTTCAGAAACTGGATATACCTTTGGACTTCGGTCTCAATTACCAGTCCAGTGAAAGTGGGACCAATATCTTCGATGTGGCCGTCTCAACACAGTTGTTCAACAACAGGGTGATTGTCAACGGAAACGTAGGCAACAGGGATTACCGTAATTCAGCCGGAGCAGATGTCGTCGGTGACCTGGACATTGAAATCAAACTCGACAAACCGGGACAGGTCAGGCTCAACCTTTTCTCACACTCCGCCGATGATTATACATCCTATCTCGACAACACCCAACGGAACGGAGTCGGTATAACTTACCAGAGGGAATTCAATACCTTCAAGGAATTCTTCAGGAGTTTGTTCATGACACGGAAGAAGAGGGAACAAATGGCCCGGTCAGGCTCTCAGGACCGAGACCTCCATCATATGCTGATCAGTGCGCCAAGTCCAAACCCGTGATCTGTACGGGTCCCAGAAGTCCGGAAGGAAGGAGGTAATCACCCGCCTTGTAAAACCTCCTTATGGCCGTCACAGGATGCGTCTCTCCAGGCTGAACGTCACCTATCATCCTGTTTCTCCAGAGGTTTGTAACCTTAATTTCCAGAGTGTTCTTCCCTGCCCGAAGATAAGGCTTTATGTCTCCGGTTTCAAAAGGGGCCTTCCATAGAACGCCAACATGCCTGCCGTTCAGGGCCACTTCAGCAATGTTCTTCACTGAGCCCAAATCGAGAGAAAACCCTTCAACTGAAGACAAGGCTTCCCCATCTAACTCGAACTCTTTCCTGTACACCGCAGTGCCGGAGAAATACTTCACGACAGGGTCAAGGGATTCCGTCCAGGATCCGAGTTCCTGGAACATCTGGTCAGCACTCAAACCTCCTTTCTGTTCAAAACGTACTCTCCATGGACCGGAAATGGAAAGGAGAGGTGTTTTCCCAACTATCCTTGGTTCCTCGTCACAAGTGACTTGGTTTTCAGAGAACACCACTATAAATGCATCAGTCGAGAGCATCGGAACTGTGACGACAGTCCGTGTCCCTTCAGTGACCGTTTTCATGGAAGTGACCTTACCATCCTCGGGATTGAACAGAGCCGCATTCGAAGC
>JAEEGL011222052.1_pt1 | contig 10879 bp, 10 predicted proteins | sample 9134231 | NCBI WGS metagenome assembly JAEEGL01 (sample SAMN16246548, study PRJNA631951) | gut metagenome | biome: gut microbiome; feature: rumen; material: fiber-attached | host: Bos | place: Iran: Karaj | collected 2018-10
GTATAGATATTGAATCCAATGGCAAAGATCACCGCCAACACTGTCAGGATGATCAAAAACCACTTACCAAACTTTAATACTTTTTTCAAGACAATTTCTCACTTCCTGTATCGCTTCAAGAAAAAGCACCCTGCAAAGCAAGGTGCTTTCCTGTCTACAATATACTACGTCTTTTCGATGCACTTTACAACAGTGCAAATTTCTGAGTGGTCTCGGAGAGCTGTTCCGTGACCTCGTTGTTGCGGTCGATGGCCTCGGTGATCTTCTTGATACCGTTCACGATCTCCAGAGAACTCTCCGCGGACTGGGAGATGGCGACGGAGCTTTCCGATACGGAGCCGTTGATGAGCTGAACGGATTCCACCACCTTGGTCATGATGTCGTTCAGGTTCTCTGCCCTGCTGTTGAAGTTCTCCAGCATCTCTTCCATAATGTCGGCAGTGTGCTCGTACTTCTCGCCGGTGGTCACGAACTCGTCGTAGTCGCTGATGACCTGACCGTTGATGTAATCCAACATGGCCTGGGCGTTGGCCGCCAGGTTCTCCACCGCAGCCGTGACTTCGGTGCTGATCTCCTGGATGTTGGCAGCGGTCTGCCGGCTGTTGTCCGCCAATCCGCTGATCTCCGTCGCCACCACAGCGAAGCCTCTTCCGGCCTCTCCTGCTCTGGCCGCCTCGATGGAGGCGTTCAGTGCCAGCAGGTTGGTCTGGCTTGCGATCTCCAGGATCTGGTTGGTAAGCTCCTTGATCTGGGATACCTTCTCAGACTCATGCACCGATTCCATCAAAGTTTTGGACAGGCTCTGGACCTTGGTTCCCGCCTCGTTCTTCTTTTGGACCACGCTGGTCTTCAGTTCATCCGCTTCTTTCTTGATAGCGCCTGCAGTCTTCGTTCCTTCCATTGCCTGCTCGGCGATATCCTGAGCCGCGGTCTTGACCTCGTCCACGGAATCGTTGATCAGTGAGACATTGCCGGAAACGGTATCCATGCCGGCTTCTAGTTCATGCAATGCAGCTGAAGTGCTGGACACGTTGTCCCCTGCCATGTGAAGCTGGGAGGTGACTTCCTCGGAGGATTCCATCAGCACCGCGGAACCATCCTTCACATCCTTCATGATGCCCTGGAGGGTCTCGATGAAGTGGTTGATGCCGGAAGTGATGTAGAGGAGCTCGGACTTTGTCTTCGTCTCGATGCGAGCGGTCAGGTCTCCCTTGCCGGCCTCGATGTTTCCGATGATGCCATTGACCTCGTCGGAGATAGACCGGATCTTCTTCACGATATTGTAATAGCTGATCAGGAAGCTGACGACGATGAGGGCCAGGATGACCAGTATGCCAATGCCGGCGGTCATGTTGCCGGATTTCAGGAGCTGGGTCATGGTGATGGTGGTACTTGCAGCCGAATCGCTGATGGCCTCGTCCAGTACCTTGGTGGAGTGGAAGATGGCTACCTTCTGGATCTCCGCCTTGTCAAAGAGGATGGTGTAGGCCGAATCCGTATCACCCGCATCACACTTTTCGATGGAAGCGTCAATGAACTTCACCATTCTCGCATAGGTTTCCCGGATCTCCGCCATTTCTGCGGCGGCCGCCTCGTTGTCGATGGCCGCGAAATCCGATTCCAGAGTGGAGATATCTGCCTCGATGGTCTTCTTCACCGCCTCGATCTGAGGAAGCAGGGCCTCCTTGGTCTCCTTGGCGGTGGCTGCCACGTAGCCTGTGGTCTGGTCATACAGAGACATGACATCGCTCTTCAGATTTGCCTCGTCCTGAGTCAGGGTCATCATGGTCTGGAACATCTGAATACTGGTTGTGGTGGAACTGCTCATGGAGACCATGACAAATCCCATGACAACAACAAACGCAATGAGGATTGCGACGTTTGTCACCAGGATCTGAAACATGATCGAGCTGCTTTTTCTCACTTTGATCTTATCTTCTCTCATGTTTCCTCTCCTATAACTTCGCATACCATTCTGCTGCTACTTTTTGGAACTTTGCGATAAAGCCGTCCTCGTCCAGGTCTCCCTTGGCGAATTCCTGATAGACATAGGAAAGTCCGTTCTGGCCCAGTCCGCTGGCCATTTCCATCCAGTGCCATGCGGAGGTCTTGCCTGCGGAGATGTAGTTTGAGATGACCTGCGCGAAGGGATCCGAAGCCACGTACTTGCAATCCACGAAGGGGCTGACGAATCCGGCCTTCTGCACCAGGATCTGCTGAGCCGTATCCTCGGAGCACCACTGGAAGAAGGCCAGAGCCTCATCCACGTTGCCTTCCTTGGAAACCGCCCACCAGTTGGGTGCGCTGGTCAGGATGGTATCCATTCCGTCCTCGAAGGCGTAAGGCACCATGCCCACAGAGAAGTTACCGGCCTTGCCGTAGGCATCTGCATAATCTCCGGTGAGAGCCGCGCCGATCCAGGATCCCTGGGTAATGAAGGCGTATTTTCCGGAAGCGAATCCCTGAAGCTGCTGGTCGTAAGTCCCCTCCACCAGAAGGTCGGGATCCGAGTATTGATTGAAAAGTGCGATCATATGGGCAAAGGCTGCAAAGCGGGAATCGTCCAGCTTTCCGCCGTCTGCCATGAGATCGATGTAGGTCCGGTCGGATCTTCCGAGACCGGAATCGAAGTAGGCACCGGTGATGTGGTTGCCTGCGGACCAGCCCAGGTTCTCGGGCTCTGCACTGTATGCCACAACTGCAGTAAGGCCCAGGGCTTCTTTCTGTTCATCGATGGTGGCGAAGGCCTTTTCCATAGCCTCCGGACCGGTGATAGATGCAGGGTCCACACCCGCCTTCTCCAGCAGGTCCGCATTGTATGCCAGGCCGATGGCCTCTGTCGCATAAGGGAATCCTAAGGTTCCGTAAGTATCATCCACATATTCCGAATCCGTCCGGGACGCCCAGCTCTGGTCGCTCATATCCACCAGCAGGCCCTCCCAGTTGTCAAAGCCTGCGGACTCGCAGGCGATGATATCCGGCATCTGGTCGGAGAGGTAATATCCCTTTAACATGGCCTGGGAATCCACGCCCGAAACCACGGTGATCACATTCACGGTGATGCCGGTCTCCTGCTTGTACTTCGCCGCCAGTTCCTCCATCTGGGAACTGACTTCACTCTTGATGTTGAGCAAAGTAAGGGAAGTCGCCTGGGCTGACGCTTCTGTTTCTTCGGTTGCGCTTTGTCCGCAACCGGTGAAGACAAGCAAGGACGCTGTTATTAGAGCCACAAGAACTTGGTGTCTTTTTTTCATATGCAGTCTCCTTCTAGCTGGTGCTAAAAACACAAAACAATTATAGCACAGATTTTTATTTGTTGGCAAAGTTATCTGACAGTTTTGTAATGTCGCATTACTTCTTTGAAAATTTCGATTTGTTCAAATAAAAAATAGAGCGACCAAATGGTCACTCTTTGATGTCCGTCCATACCTGACTTCAATGTACCGATCAGGCCCTTTCCGCCCTGTCGTAGAGATGATTCTACTGCAAGTATACCCCGTTCTACCGAAAAATACTTGCAAGAAAACTTGATTGAAGTATTGTGGAATTAGGAACTGCGCAGTTCATGATCGGAAACAAATTGCATCAGGAGGATGACTCTATGGATCAGGTTCGGATCGGTCAGTTCATTCAGGAGCTGAGGAAGGAAAAGAATATCACCCAGAAGGAGCTGGCGGAACATCTGGGCGTCAGCGACAAGGCGGTGTCCAAGTGGGAAAACGGCCGCAGCATGCCGGACACTTCCCTGCTGGAGCCCCTGTGCGAAGAACTTTCCATCAGTATCAACGAACTGCTTTCCGCGGAGAAGCTTCCCCCTGAGGATTATGCCAAGATGGCGGAGGTGAAGATTATGGAACTGTTGGAAGAAAATAAGAAAAATCGAAAGTCGGGGATCGGACAGATCATTGTAGGAGTCGCACTATTATTGTTCACGTTCTGGTTCCTTTTAGCTCTCACGTTCGGTGCAAACGGAATGGGAAATACTCTGGTCATGTTTATCGATTTCCCTACTTTTATCCCGATAGTCCTGGTTTGTGTGGCGGCAGTGTTCATCACCCGTTCCAGGGGACTGCTCTCCATCCTGAAGACCATAAAGGAAGTCTCGATCCCTACCGGTTTGATCATCATGCTCATCGGTCTGGTCAGCATCTGGCTGAACAGCAACTGGGAGGACGATATCCGCGAAATACTGTTAACCAATATGGTCAGCTACTACGTCGCTGTGATCCCGGTGCTGTACGCCCTGGTGATCTACCTGGTCACCACCATTTGGACCCGGGCACTGGAGAACCGGGCTACCTCAAAATAAAAGTTCGCGTCTTGTCCATCACGTCCTGAAGGGTCGCCAGATCCTTCGGGACGTTTCCTGTTTCCAGGGAATGGTTAGCGCCTGCATAGACATTCACGAAAATTCCCTGCTCCCTGGCCAGGCGGTGCACCTCAGCAAAGTCGCACCAGGAGTCGTCTGTTCCACTAAATCCGATGGCCTGTTGCGGATGATATCCGAAGGTGTACTCCAAGGGAGTGTACAGGACGTGCCGAAGATTTGGTATGGCGAGGCGGCCGGCGTATGCCGCCGCGATCACGGTTCCGATACTCTTGGAGACAAAGAGAACCTCCTCGTACTGTGCCCAATCCACATCTTTTAGGCACTCTTCTGCCTGTACATAAAGGCTTCGAAAACCCTCCTCCATCTTCTCCGGATTTCCCTTGAACTGGACCTTCTCCGGTAAAGCGTATGCGACCTTCTTTATCTCATATCCCGCCTGCTCTGCCAGCTTTGACCCGTAGTACAAAAGAGGCTTATCGCAGGTATATCCGATCCCGGGAAAGAGTACTGCTAATTTTGCCATGTCACGCTTCTCCTCTAATTCGGCCGCTTGATCCTGGTGTAATACTCCTCATCATCCTCGTGATGAATGTAGGCGCCGTTCTTGATCTGTACTCGGAGAGACGCCGGGTTGTCCTTGTGGACGGACATGTAGATCTCGTCCTCGGGAATGATGGTCCAGGCCTTCTCGATGGTCAGGCACAATCCCTCAGAGGCATAGCCCCTGCCCCGATACTCCTTGCCGATGCCGTAACCGATGTGGCCGGCGCCGTTTGCCAGAGCTTCGCAGAGGTGGTGGCGGATCCGGAAGAGGCCCACGATCTTATCATCATCCCAGAGGAAATACGGGGTTTCGGGCACATGGCCGGGAGCCAGGTCGATGCCCTTGGAGTAATTGATATAGCCGGGCAGAACCCTCTCCTCGAACTCCTCGCGGCTGCATCCGCAGTTGGGATTGGTGAATCCGTTCTCATCCTCCGGAAGCTGGCGGATGTACTCGTACTCTTTCTCGATGTCCTCGAGATTTGCTTCTTTCAGGTAGATCATCTTCTCATTTCCTCCCAGGCTTCTTGATATCTGATTAAATCTGATTGTATCATTAGAGGAGAGAAATGAAAAACAAATCTCATCAAATGATTTGGAGGGATCAATATGGCAAAGCGTCCGGAATGGCTCGACAATGCAGTCTTTTATGAGATCTACCCCCAGTCCTTCAGGGACACCGACGGGGATGGTATCGGAAACATCGCAGGAATTACCGAGAAACTCCCCTATATCAGGGATCTGGGGTGCACCGCTCTCTGGCTGAACCCCTGCTTCGACTCTCCCTTCGGCGATGCGGGTTATGACGTGTCGGATTACTGCAAGGTGGCTCCCCGCTACGGCACCAATGAGGATCTGGAAGAACTCTTCCGAGAGGCCCATAAACTTGACATGCATGTCATTTTGGACCTGGTGCCCGGGCACACTTCCTGGGACCATCCATGGTTCAAGGAGAGCATGAAAGCGGAGCGGAATGAGTTCACAGACCGCTATGTCTGGACCGACAGCGTGTGGGAAGAGCCCACAGGATACGGTTCTCTTCGAGGCATCTCTCCCCGAAACGGAAGCTGCGCCGTCAACTTCTTCAGCCATCAACCCGCCCTGAATTACGGCTTCTACAAGCCCTCCCGTCCCTGGCAACAGGCCATGGATTCCGAGGGCCCAATGGCCACCCGCAAGGCCATGATGGACGTAATGCGCTTCTGGCTCTCCCGGGGCTGCGACGGCTTCCGTGTGGACATGGCCGGATCACTGGTAAAGAATGACGAGGACTGCAAGGGCACCATCTCCTTATGGCAGGATGTGCGGAAGTTCCTGGATGCGGAGTTCCCGGAGGCTGCCATGGTCTCCGAATGGGGCGAGCCGGACAAGAGTCTCCAGGGCGGATTCCACATGGACTTCCTCCTGCATTTCGGCCCCTCTCATTACAATGATCTGATGCGGTGCGACCATCCCTTCTTCGCAGGAGACGGAGACGCTTCCGCCTTTGTCGCAAAGTACCTGGAAAACTATGAAAAGAGCCAGCGGAAGGGCCTGATCTGTATTCCCTCCGGCAACCATGATATGGACCGCCTGGCCCGGAACATCAAGGGCGACCGTCGGAAACTGGTCTTCGCCTTCCTCCTGTCCATGCCCGGCGCACCCTACATCTATTACGGGGATGAGATCGGCATGAACTATGTGGAGGGCCTTACCTCCGTGGAAGGCGGCTACGAGCGCACCGGCTCCCGTTCTCCCATGCAATGGGACGACAGCAGAAATGCAGGATTCTCCACTGCAGATGCGGCGAAACTGTACATTCCCCAGGATCCATCCCCGGATCGGCCCACCGCCGCAGCAGAAGCCGCTGACCCGGATTCCCTTCTGAACGAAGTGAAGAAACTGATCCGGATCCGGCAGGACCACAGGGCTCTGCAGAGCCTGGGGGAGATCCAATTCCTCTGCGACGGAGCTCCCGGAAAACCCCTGGCCTACATCCGGTCCGAGGCAGACGAGAAGATCCTGGTGGTGGTCAATCCAACGGAAGCAGCCTACGAACTCCCGGCAGAGTACACCCCGGAAGAGACCATCTACTCCTTCGGAAAAGGTTTGGACGGCCACCGCGTTCAGGGCGTATCTGCAGTCTTCCTCAAGATCCGATAAACAAAGATCCTTAAGCACACAAAAAGACCGGAGCTGTCATAGCTCCGGTCTTCGCAGATTCCAGATTTTTAATTCCCGCGGATGATGTCCTCCAAGAGGTTCACGCAGGTATTGATGCCCAGTCTTCCGGAATTCAGGATAAGATCGAAATATTCCGGGGAACGCCAGTTGTTGCCGGCATGGGCATTGAAGAATTTCTCACGGCGCTTGTCCGTCTTCCGCATCTGACCCTCCGCCTGGTCGGCAGGAATGTTCTCCACCGTCACAGCGCGGTCCAGACGCCACTCATCGTCTGCGGTGATGAAGACCCGCAGCACTCTCTTATCTCTCAGCACTTCGCTGGCACAGCGGCCCACGAAGATGGCGCCGGGCTTTTCCGCCGCTTCCCGAATGATCTCCCGCTCGGTTTCGAAGATCTGCTCCTCCAGAGACAGGGTACTTCCCGGTGCACGGAAGAAGAGCTTGGAAGGTGCGGTCTCATCCAGCTGGGAAATGTAGGAATAGGCTACATCCATTCGTTTACAGGTCTCAACCAACACGCCGCGGTCATAGAGACGATAGTCCAAACGCTTGGAAAGCTGCGTCGCGATCTCCTGTCCACCGCTGCCATAAAGACGTTCAAAGGTTACAAAATCATACATTGGAATACCCCCCTTTTCTGCCGTGCAACCCTTTTAGCGTTTAACGAGTACCTATTTTATTCATCATAACATATTTCGCACAATAATGCATCAAATTCGTAATTGTCGTGACAATTCGTCAATAAATGCACTACGCCGCTCATCACACTAGCTGGCCAGGTCCCTTCTGCCGTAGCCCCAAAATGCCCCAACCACGCAGAGTATCGTCACCAGGCAGCCCAGGATAATGCCCTTGGCCGGCTCCCAGGTGCCCGCGAAGATCTCGGAAGCGTTGGCGTAAGAATAAGGCCCCAGGAAGAGATAGTCCTTCAGGTCCGGGTTCACTCTGCCCATGAGGTCGTAAACATAGACGGCCAGGGCAACTCCCAGTCCCAGGCCGGTGCGGATCCGGGTGGACAGGGCGGAGATGCAGAAGCAGATCGCCGCAAGCTCCAGGTTCATCAGAAACTGGCAGCTCATGAAGGTGATGAATTCCGCTGTTGGAACGGACTCGTCCAGCATGACGAAGCCCAGTTCATAGAGCAGGCCACAGACCAGGGTAAAGCAGACCAGCATGACCAGAACACACAGGCCTTTGGCTGCCACCACCTTGCCTCTGGAAATCGGAAGGGACAGGAGGAATTCTCCGGAGTGGCGCTCCTCTTCCTTGGAGAGGATGCCGATGGAGATCATGGCCGCAAACATGGCGCTGCCCAGTCCGTGGACGGTGCCCACTTCCGTGGAGAAGAAGCCCTTCATGGTGGCGATGCTGAGGGTGCTCATGCCGAAGGCGTCGGAAAAGGCTCCCATGTTGGAGAAGCTGTCCGCCATCTCCATCACTTCCCCCTCCATGCTGGTGTACATGAGGATGCAGCTGAGACCCAGGAGGCCCACCGCCAAAGTCCAGATCAGGAACTGGGACAGGTTCAGTTTCAGTTCTCTTGTGAATACTGCTTTCATGCTTCCTCACCTCCCTCTTGGTCCTCGTAGAACTGCAGGAAGGTGTCCTCGTCGATCCTGGGGCTGTCCAGCACGGTCAGCCGCCCCTCCCGCATGATGGCCGCATGCTTGCAATAGCGGTTCACTTCGGAAAGGATATGGGTGGAAAGGATGCAGGTGGCACCCTCTTTTACATACTCGTCGATGAGGCCGAAGAAGTGCTTCTGGATCAGGGGATCCAGGCCGCTGGTGGGCTCGTCGAAGATGAAGAGTTCCGGCTTGTGCTGCATGGCGCAGACGATGCTCACCTTCTTCCGGTTGCCCAGGGACAGCTGCTTGATCTTCTTGTGGGTGTCCAGTTTCAGCCGTTCACAGAGCTTCTGCGCTTCGGCGCTACAATCCAGCCCCCGGACGTCCGCCGCATAGCGGATCACGTCAGACACTTTCATGGAATCGTAGAACCAGGCCTCCGAGGGCATGTAGCCCACCTTGGTGAGGATCTCCTCGTGGTCCTTCACGCTGTCCAGGCCCAGGAGCTTGATGTCCCCGGTCTCGAACTTGAGGAAACCCAGCATGGAGCGGATGGTGGTGGATTTCCCGGCGCCGTTGGGGCCGATGAATCCGAAGATGTCCCCCTTCTCCACATTCAGGGATACGTCTATGACCCCACGGTTCTTGCCGTAGGATTTCGTCAGGTTTCGGATCTCAACTGCATTTGACATATGGTTGTCCTCCATGTCCAGTCAATGCGTTTCCGTTACAATCCCATTATAACACAAGACGGGAGAGACCGTGTCGTCTCTCCCGTTTCTGTTTATTCTTCATTAAAGTCCGGCAGTTCGTCCAGGGTGATGACCTTCTCACTGTTGTAGACTGCCTTCAGGTTCTCCGTGTCATTGTCCGTCAGCCAGGTAGTGTGCCAGATCATGAACCAGGACCAGATAGCCCCGTCCTCCTCAAACTCCTCCACGGAGGGCACATTACCGCACTCGTGGAAGGCCATGGGCTTGTCTGTGGTGATCTTCTGCAGTTTCTTCCAGGCCTTGGCGTTGGTGCTATCGTCGTAATTGTCGGAGCCGCTGACGTCCACGTACTCGTCCCCGGGATACCATCCGTCCTTCACCTTCTCGGAGTAGCCCAGAACCCAGATCAGGTTGTCCAGACCGTACTCGTTGGTGAACTTGTCATACATGAGCTTCCACAGTTTGATGAAGTTCTCGCCGTCGCCCTTGCCCCACCAGAACCACTTGCCATCGAACTCGTGGAAGGGTCTCCAGAGGACAGGCACTCCCGCATCCCGCAACTCCTGCAGGGCGGTGGCTGCCAGATCCCAGCTTGCCATCAATTGCTCATACTCTTCGGTGCCTTCGGTGAGGAGCTTGTTGAAGTTTGGCTTGTCCTTCTTGCTCTCCTCGTATCCGCTGCTGACCACGCCGGTGTGCCAGCAGATGGTGACGATGCCGCCCCGGGCATCCCAGTCGATGGCCCGCTGGACCACGCCCTCGAAGTCGTTATTCATGAAGTCCAGGCCCCGCATGGCCGGCAGCTTGCCGGTCTTCTCCTCCAGGTACTCCATCTCGTACTCCGGGGAGCTCATCCAGGTGGATTCCTGCTGGCAGCTCAGCATGGTGGTGCCGAAATTCTCCACCAGATAGGCGAAGATCCGGTCCTTCTTGGCCGCAGCGGCGGAGGGCTCCGCAGGGGTGCCGGTTTCATCTGCCGTCGGCTCCCCGGCAGCATCACTTCCGGCGGCATCCGCAACCACCGTCTCACCGTCGCTCTTTGCCCCATCCCCTGTATTCTGTGCCGTCCCTACGGTATTCTGTCCGCAGGAGCACAAGAGGATGGCCATCCCTGTCAGCAATGCTTCCAATCTCTTGAATCGCTTCATGTTTCTCCCTTTCCGGATCCGTCAGTGTAAGGCCCGCTCCCGGGCCGCCCTTCAGAAAAAGAACTCCTCCAGCAAGACTGCCAGTCCCTCGGTATGATACAGACTCTCGGACAATTCCGACTTCACAAAGAAGTCCGGCTCCACCCCTCCGTCATACTCCGCGTAGAGCTTCTGAAATACCTCAAAAGCCTCCGGCACGTCGAACAGATATCCCATGAGGATCACCCGCTCCGGATCGATGAGGCTGACGGCATTCCGCACCGCATGGGCCATCCGGTCCAGTTTTCCCCTGAGGATCTTCCGCATCCCGGGATCCTGCAGGGTTCCCCATTCGGCCACGTTCCGGTAGGTCATCCTGCCGCCGGCTGCCAGCCATTCTCCCAGCACCGGCATGGAATCCGGATCCGCTTCATA
>JAEEGL012007157.1_pt1 | contig 10879 bp, 6 predicted proteins | sample 9134231 | NCBI WGS metagenome assembly JAEEGL01 (sample SAMN16246548, study PRJNA631951) | gut metagenome | biome: gut microbiome; feature: rumen; material: fiber-attached | host: Bos | place: Iran: Karaj | collected 2018-10
AATAATTTCACTTTTTTTAGTAATATTTAAAGAAATTCCTTTATAAATTTCAGAATTAATTGTATTATCTGAATAATTTAAATGAACAATTAAATTATTATTAATATTTTCATTTGAATATTCTAAATAATAATTTGATGATATTTTAATACAATTTTTATTTGATGAACATTCTTCTTTTAATTCTATATAATTAATTGGACATGATTCATAAGGAGGAAAATATATTGAATTACCTAAATCATCTTTTCCACAATCTTGCTTTTCTGTTAATTGTTTTTCTAATTGTTTTAAATAAAAATAATTATATTTTTCATTCATTCTTTTATAATAGATTTTAATTGAATTTATTTCTATATAATTTTCCTTTTTAAAATTTTTATGCTCATAAGAAGTTGATAAATCTTGTATTGGAATATATTTCCAATTATTAGTTAAATCATTTATATTTTTTGAAGACTTTCCATAAATCATACTTATAATTTGAAAAATAATCATAATTATTATGAATGGTAAACTGATAAATGAAAAATATCTACTACTTTTTTTATTTGTTCTTAAATCATCCATTTTAATATTTATATTTTTTATTATTTAACACAGAGACCTTTTTTTTGAAATAATATTAATATTCATTAAAATAATTAAGTTAAATAATTGATTTTATTTAATTAAATATAAGTTAATAAAAAATGAATAATTATTTATTTACAATATTATGACTTTTTCTAATATTAATGTATTTATGATATATTTAATACTAAAATTAAATATATAAATAAATATTTTTAATTATTAATTACTGAAAAGATATATAATGGAGAATAATGAAGAAGAAAAAGAAATAGAAAAATACAAAGAAGAAGAGGATTTAGAAATTAATAAAAAAGAAAAAAATATAAAGAAGCGAAATAAAAAAGAAGAAAATAAAAAGGAAGGATACACTTATGACGCATATTCAGATTCAAATATATTTTCAAAATTTTTTTTTTTTTGGGCATTATACATTTTACGCTTATCACATAAAATAAATCTTAAACCAGAACATTTAGGACCATTAAATAAAAATAATGATTCAACATATTTTAATGATGAATTAAATGAAATTTGGGAAGGAAAATTATATAAAAATAAAAAGAAGAATGCATTATTTAAAACAATAATAAGAGCAAATATAGGTAAAATAATAATAACAATATTATTAAATTTATATGGTGCAACATCAGAATATTTTCAAATAATATTAATAAAAAATTATATAGATTACTTTGATTCAGGAGCAGATTTTTTTGGAATAAAAAATTTAAAAGCAATAGGAATAATTTATATAGTAATTTCAATTTTAGGAGTTTATGAATTTTTACATGTAATGATGAAACAAAATGAAGTTGGAGTAAGAGCAGCAAGACAATTAAATTGTTTTATTTATAATAAATTAATTAAAGTTTCTCCTTCAAGTTTTTCTCAAAAATCTTCTCCAGGAGAAATTATTAATTTTATGCAAGTTGATTCTGAAAAATTAAAAGATATGATTCAATATGCTCCTTATTTATTTGTTTCTCCTTTTAAAATTATTTTTTTCTCATATTTACTCTTTAATTTCTTTGGAATTGCTTTTTTTGCAGGAGCTTCTGTGATGATTATTACATTATTTATTAATTTAAAAATTAATAATTTATATGGAAAAATACAAGAAAAAGTTTTATTAAAAAAAGATGAAAGAATGAAAATAACAACAGAAACTTTTGATAATATAAAAATATTAAAATTATATAATTGGGAAAATGAATTTAAAAATAGAATATATAATAAAAGAGAAGAAGAAATAATTGAATTAAAATCAGCATTATATGTAAATATAGCAAATATAGTTTTATTTTGGATGTGTCCAATTCTTGTTGCAATAGCAACAATATCTTTATATCAATATTTAAATAATGAATTTAAAATTTCTACTATGTTAATTGGATTAACTATTTTTGGAAGACTACAAGAACCTATTGTTCTTCTTCCTGATGGAATTAGTAAATTAATTGAAAGTAGAATTTCTTTAAATAGAATTGAAAAATTTATTCGAGAACCTGAAATCAATGAAAAAATTTTTCATCAATGTAAATTCGATATCAACAAAAATTATTCTATTAAAATAAATAATGGAAATTTTACTTGGGGTATTAAACAATTAGTTAATCAAGAAAATGAAGCACAATTAAATTTAAAAAATAAAAATAGTTTTGATGAAAATGAAATTCTAGAAAATAAAATATCAGAAGATAATGATGTGTTGGAAGAAAAAAATATTGAAGAAGAGGAAAATAATATAACAGAACCACTAATTCCAAAATCAGAAAGAACAACAATAAATGAAAAAAACAATGATGAAAAAAAAGCAATATATAAAGAAGGATATCGAATAGAAATAGAAATTCCAAAAAGAGGAAATTTTGATATAACATTAAAAGAAATTAATATAAATATAAAAATAGGAGAAATAATAGGAATAATAGGAGAAGTAGGAAGTGGAAAAAGTTCTCTTCTTCAATCCATATTAAATTCCTTAATATTATTAAATCCAAAAGAATGTGATGGAATATATATTAATGGTTCAATAGGTTATGTTTCTCAAACAAGTTGGATTCAAAATGATACAATAAGAAATAATATTATTTTCTTTAATGAATATAATGAAAATAAATATAAAGAAGTTTTAGAATATTCACAATTAAATTTTGATTTGTCTAATTTTGAAGGTAAAGATAACACTGAAATTGGAGAAAAAGGAGTTAATTTATCAGGAGGACAAAAAGTTAGAATTGCTTTAGCAAGAGCTTTATATAATGATCCTGATATTTATTTATTTGATGATCCTATTAGTGCTTTAGATGCTAATGTTGGTAAAAAAATTATGAAAGATTGTATTATTAAATATTTAAATGGAAAAACTAGAATTATTGTCACTCATTCTTTACATTATTTAAAATATGTTGATAGAATTTTTTATATGAAACAAGGAAAAATTCTTTGGATTGGCAATTATGATGAAATTATTTTACAAGATTTTTTTCAAAAATTTAAATCTCATATTTCAAAACATAAAAATAGTGATTTAAATGATGAAATAAATACAAATAAAAAAAAAGATGATGAAAATATAGAAAATGAAGATTTATTCAATTCAGAAAATAAATTAATAAGAATAATAAAAGATGAAGATGAAGAAAAAGGAACAGTACAAATGAAAGTATATTATTCATATTTAAAATATATGGGAGGAAAATGTTTTATGATATTTATAGTAATAGTAATGCTTTTATGGCAAACAACAAAAGGAGGAAGTGATTATTGGATTGCATATTATTCAAAACATCAAGATTTATTTAATAAATGGGGTTTCTTATTAATTTATTCAGCTTTAGGTATGGGAAGTATACTTTTTGTTTTTTTTAGAATATATTTATTAAGTAGAAGCGTACTTAAATTAAATAAGACTTTGCATAAAGATATGGTTGATAAATTAATTAAAGCTCCTGTGAATTTATTTCATGAAACAATTCCAAGAGGACAAATCTTAAATAGATTATCTAAAGATTTAGAAGAAATGAATAATTCTATGTATAAAATTGGTGATTTTTTAGTTGGAATGTATTCTTGTCTTGGAGCTATTGTTTTATGTTCAATATTTGACTTTTATTCTCTTATTATTATCCCTTTTATGACTCTTTTAGGTTATTTAAATACTAAATATTATTTAGTAGGGTCAAGACCATTAAATCGTTTAGAAAGAATTTCACGTTCTCCTTTATTAAATGTTATTTCTGAAACAATTCCAGGAAATACATTAATAAGAGCTTTTAATAAAAAGGAAAATTACTTAAGGAAATTTTATGATAGAGTAAATGATAGTTTTAAAATAAATATATTTATTCAAGGAGTATATAATTGGTATCATGAACAATTTGATTTAATAGGAACATTATATATAACATATTTAGTAATAAATACAATATTATATGAAAAAAAAAAATATGATGCCCAAGCAGTTGGTGTTATGTTCACTTATTCTTTAATGTTACAAGAATATTTAGCTTGGTCTTTTTCTCAAACCGCACAATTAGAAACTTCAATGGTTTCAATGGAAAGATGTTTAAAATATACTTCTATTAAAGGTGAAAAACCTTCAATAATGGAAAATGATAATAATTTAATTAAAAGAAATTGGCCTGAGGAAGGAAATATTAAATTTATTAATTATAGCGTTAAATATCGTCCAAACACCGAAGTTGTTTTAAAAAATTTAAATATTGAAATTCAATCAAAAGAAAAAATTGGAGTTGTTGGAAGAACAGGTTCAGGTAAAAGTACAATATGTTTATGTTTATTTAGAATTTTAGAACCATTAACAGGAAAAATATTAATAGACAATGAAGATATATCAAATATAGGATTAGATTTATTACGTAAAAATATAACAATAATACCTCAAGATCCATGTTTATTAGAAGGAAGTATAAAATATAATATAGATCCATTTTCAAATAAAAGTAATAATGAAATAATAAATATTTTAAAAGAAATTGGATATGAATACAATGAAAGTGATCATGAAATATTAAATAAAAATATAGAACAAAATGGAAGTAATTTATCACTTGGAGAAAAACAATTAATTTGTATTGCAAGAGCTATTGTTAGAAAAACTAAAATTATTATTATGGATGAAGCTACTGCTAATATTGATATGAAAACAGAAGAAAAAATTCAAAATGCTATGAAAATTTGCTTAAATAATTCTACTGTTATTACTATTGCTCATAGAATTAAAACTGTTATTCATTATGATAAAATTCTTGTTTTAGATAATGGAAACGTTGTTGAATTTGATTCTCCTAACAATTTATTAAAAAATCAAAATTCTTTGTTTTATAAGTTTTATAGTAAATCAACCATGTAAATTTTTTTTGTATATAACCATCTGATAAATTAGAAATTTTAGTTTATAAACATAAATTAATTTCCTTTATATTATAAAAAATAAGAATATTTTATAAATTTCTATATTTTTTAATTATTATATATATGCATAATATCATATATTAGAAAAATTAGAATTCATATTAATACTCTAGGATAATAATTTTCAAAAAAACCTGATTAGATCACTTTGGAAAAAAAAAATTAAATAAAAATCCTGATAAATATATCAACCCAAATAAAAAATATAAAAAAAAATGTTACAGCCTAAATCCAAGATTTAGTTCAATCACCTAGAAAACACAGGTTCCAAGAGTATCAGTAATAAGTTATTGTAATTGGCATGAGAATGATTCTGATGAGTAGACAAAATCATGAATTGAAACAATCAATAAAAAAATATAAACTACTTTGATACAATAAAAGTATAAGGAATGGGAAAAGACATTAGTGAAAGAATTAAAAGAATTAAATATAAATACAAAGCAAATTTATTTTCTTTTATTTTTTTCCTGTATATTTTTATTAACATTTAAATTTACCAACTTTAAAAATTAGTATATCCCATAATTATCCTCTTAGTCTTGTTTACTTATCTATTTTCCATTTTAAATTTATTCAATCTCAAATTGTACTATTTAAACATAATCAACAAAGCTCTTTCTTCCCTTATAACATACCCAATCATTAGTTTTATCTTTCTATTTTATTTCATTATTTTTTCGACAAAGTTATATAAATCACTTAGTTTTAAATTAAAAAAAGGAGAATTAGTAATAATTAATTCAGGAGAAAAAACTTTGGGAAATTTGACTTCTTCTATTGTAATATCATAATCGATGAATTTTGGCAAATAATTAAATCAATGCTCTATATTTATAATATAGACTTCTTTCTTTTTCAATTTCCAAAAGGCGTAATCTAACAATAGTATAAAATACATAATATAATATTTGAGTATTGAAATGTATTTATCTAGTACTTTATCAGTGAAAAAATACTGTTAGTAATCTTTTCTTCTTTTCCTCAAATGTTATTAATATTTTCTCCTTGTAATAATAGGTTTTGTTAAGTATTTTTTTAATATATGAATTATATTGTATAATTTTTATATCAACTATTTTATACTTTTTTAATTTTAGAGAATAAAATCCATCTGTCAATATATTTTTTTATAATGATAATGTTTTTCTTTTAATTATATCTTATCTTATATATAATTATTATTGATCATTAATAAATATTAAGGATAGGGATTTGGCCTAATCCCAAAAATCAATTAAGTTTATTTATTTATAATAAACAGATAGCTGCTCAACTGAATTGAGAGTTGACATAAACCTTTCCTTTCGTAGTACCTGCTGCCTTAATGTTCTATTATAATTCCTGAAAAAAAAAAATTCTATGAAATTTTTTGATTTGAGGCTCCAAATGAATCATTTCAAAATATAAAACATATAATAGAAGAGTGAGAAATTCATTAAAAAGACTTGAATTAAATTAATATAATTAAATATGGAATGGCTTTTTATTAGGGATAATCAGAATAGATTTCAAATCAAATAGAAAAAGCATATAAAATATGTGAAAAATTAAATTTAATTCCTCCTATTTTTGAGCAATGTCAATATAATATTTTATATAGAAATCAAGTTGATTCTTAATATAGATATTTATTTAAAGAATATATTGTAGAAATATTGTGTGATCTACTTTAAAGGAGGAATTTTAAATGGGAATTAATATGTTTAATAAAGAAAAAAATATTATAAATAATAAAATGAAAAAAATCAACTGAAGATAAATTAAATTTTTCTTTACTCAGTTAGCTCTTGTTTAGATTATTGTAGATAATGATGTTTATTTGTGTTGTTGGTTCTAATAGTGAAATATTTAATTAAATATTCATTATTTAAGTGAAAATATAAATAAAAAGAAAATAATTATTTTAATATTCATGTAATAAAAAAATTTATTTTATAATATTTTCAAATCAAATAATATATTTAATTTTAAACAATTAATTGATTTAATTTATACATTATTATTATGGAAGGAAATAAATTATATTTTTCACAAATAAATTATTCAACTAAATATTCTCAAGCAGAAAATAAATTTGGTATATCAAAAGAATTAAAGAAATATGAAGAAAAAGAAAATAAATTATTTGAAAATTCAGAAAAAAAATTTATATCAGTGACATTTAAAGGTAAAAATTTAAAAATAGTAAAAAAACCAAGAGATAAAAATAATGTAAAAATTGCATTAAAATCTCAAAAATTAAAATTTGCAATAAATTCAGAAAAAAAAGAAAATATAAATGAATTAAATAATAAAAATAATATGACAGAAAGAAAAAAAATAGTTAATCAATATAAAAATTTATTAACAAAATTACATTTTTCTCCTTCTCAAAGATTTTATAAAACTATAAATAATAAAAGAAATAATGAAAAAAATAATATTAATAAAGAAGATAAAATTTCTAAAAGAAATAAAAGTGAAAAATTTTCTTTTAGTCAAAGTAGTTTTAATAATAATAATACAAAAAAAAAAAATGATATTTCAAAAGAAGAAATAAATTTAAAAAGAATTAATCTTGAAAAATATTTAAAAAAAGAAAGTGAAGAAAATAAAAAAAAGAAAAATGAAGAAAATAAAGAAATAATTCAAGAAAACAATAAAAATATATCTTATAGAAATTATAGAAGTTTAAGTAAAGAAAGAGATAAATTTAAAGAATTAAGATTAAAAAATAAATTATATGAAGAAGAAAAAAATTGTCATCCTTTAGTAAATATGAGTAATAAATTAAATAAATTAATTGCAGATTTTAATAAAGAAAAAGAAAGAAAAAGAAAATTTCGAGATAAAATTAATTCTAAATCTTTAATGGATTTTAATTTAAAAGGAAGAAATTTATTAAATCGAATAAGAAATTTAAGAAAAATTTCTCAACAATAAAATAGAAAGAATTTATTTATTTTTAAATAACTTATTTATTTATTCAATGAAAAAAACAAATAAATTATTTTTACTTATTATTATTAAATTCAATATTTATTATAAATCGTTTAATTAAATTCATTATTTAATTTATTATTATTAAAAGACTATGAATTAAATGATTCTAAAATTTTTATTCTATTTTCAAATTCTTTCATTTTTTCTTCTAAAGTAAAAAAATTTTTTTCATTTTCATCAAATAATTTTTTTTTTTCAAACATTTCATTATTTAATTGTTCATAATCTTTTCCATGAAAAATAATTTTTTCTTTATCACTCATATCTTCATTAGTTAAATTTTCTTTTATTTTATTTAAATCTGAATTATTATATTTTAATTCTTCTAAATTATTAATTAAAATTTCAATTACTTCATCAGATAATAAATCAATTTTTTTTAAAGTTAAACTAATTTTTTCTTCTTCGTTTAATGGAATTAAATTGAATTCTAATTCATTTTCTTTTTCTTTAATATTAAATTTATTTTCATCAATTAAAGAGCAAATATATCTTATGATATTTTTTATTTCAAAATTAAAAAGAAATTGTTTAAATTTCTTTACAATTAATTCTTTATTAAAATTGAATTTAAAAACATCATATGAATTTTTTTTATAAAATTTTATTTCAAGTGTATTTTCTTTACGAAAAAAAAGTGATTTCCAATTATTTATATCTTTTTCTAATTCATCCATTTTATAAATAATTCAAAAAATGTTTTTTTTTAATTTATTAACATATATATAATTAATGATATATTAAAATTTTATTATAATTAAAAAAGAATTACATAAATGTATTCTCTGATAGAAGGGAAAAAAAAAAATAATTCATATTTTAAAACAATGAATATAATTTATAATAGTCGTCATTATAGAGATATGGAATCTCCTCAAATAAAAATTGAAGATAGATTTGATAAACATAGAATAATTTTTCGAAATTTATTAAATAATAATGTATATTCAGAAAGATTAAATAAAAAAACAAATAAAATAAATAAGAAAAATCAAAGAAATAAAATTGATTTATTAATTGAAAATACATATGATAAATATAATAATTTTATTAGAGATTATAATATAAATAAAAGTATAAATTCACCAAAAAAAAAATTTGAAAATATTAGATTTTTAACTAAAGAAAAAATAAAAGATGAAATTATTTTAAAATCAAATCAATTTTTTCCAAAAGAATATAAAAATTTAAAAGAAGAAAATAATAATTTTAATAAAAATAAAAAAGAACCTGATTATAAAAAAATATATAAAATTAAATATATTGATACTGGAATTAAAGAAGATGAATATAAAATTAATCAAAAAGAAGGAGAAATGATATTTTCTAAAATATTTTTTACTTATAAAATGCCAATAAATGGAATTATTAAAAAAAATATTAATAAATAAAATTTTTTAATTATATATTTTTTAAAAATGGGAAATAAAACTAATAATAAAATTAAATATAATTTAGATATAAAACAAGATAATACATTTTATGATGAAAAAAATGATTTTAATGAAAAAAATTTAAGAGAAGAAAATGAAGGAAATAATTTTTATTTAAATAAAAATAATCAATCATTATTTCAAGATAAAGACTTAATTCCAAAAAGTTATAATCCACCTTTTGAAAGTAAAGAACTTAATATTCCAAAATTAAAAGATGTAATTATTTTAAATAATGAAATAATAAAAAATGTAGAAGATGAAATTTTTTGTAAAAAATTTCATAAGTTAAATTTATTTGATAATGATTATAAAAAAAATATTGAAAAAATAAAAGAAAAAAAAATAATTAAAAATATGAATAAAAAAGAGTGTTTAACAATAATATCTTATTATATAAAAGAAAATAAAATTGAAATAGGAATTTCAAATGGTGATATTCAAAAAGCAAGTAAAAGATATAATGACTTAATAAAAAACAATTAATATTGATTTAATATAATTTTAATAATATTTAATTATCTTATAAATTTCAAAATACTAATTAATACTTAATTTTTTTTAAATGTGTTAAATTAAAATTTAATATGGATAAAGAATTTAATGAATTTATTTCACCCTTTTATGTTAAAGAAAATGTATATTAAATTCTTATTATAATTTAGGAAATATATAAATGTTTATTATATATGCATTTTTGTCTTTTTTTCTTAAAAGAATTTAAAAATGAAAAAAATGTTTTAGAATATATTGAAAAAATAATTTATTTGTTTCGCTTTATCATAAATAATGAATTTAGATTATTTGCAGAAGATGAAAAAGGAATTAATCTTTATAATAAATTTTTAGATGACGTTAATTATTTATATAAAATATCGAATTCAATTGAAAATTTTATCGAACAAGGAAAAAAATTAAATTTACGATATAAAGAACCTGATAATAAAGAAAATTTAAAAAATGAAATTAATAATTTAATTATTGATATTATTCATGAAGAAAATAATAATCCATATACAATGATGGATTAAATATAATATATTAATTAATTAATAAAAATTATATAAAACATTATGATTATTCTTTTTCTTTATGAAAATTTAATATCTAATAGTTTTTTTTAATAAAATTAAGAAAATAACTTAATCAAATGATAGGAATTAATATAGGTTCTCAATCAACAAAATTTTCAGCAAGCGAAGAACTACCTAATAAAGAAATATATTCTGTAAAAGATTTTAAATTAAATATTAATTTAAATGATATATTAGATAGATTTATTCCTTCAATTATTCAATTTAAAGAAAAAGATCTTTTATTTGGTCAATCAACACAACTAGGATATAAAAAATATTGTTTAAGTACATTTAATAATCTTTCAAGATTAATTGGATTTGTTTATGAATTAGAAATAAATAATAAGGAAATGGAATATTTTATTACTTTAG
>JAEEGL013713858.1_pt1 | contig 10879 bp, 8 predicted proteins | sample 9134231 | NCBI WGS metagenome assembly JAEEGL01 (sample SAMN16246548, study PRJNA631951) | gut metagenome | biome: gut microbiome; feature: rumen; material: fiber-attached | host: Bos | place: Iran: Karaj | collected 2018-10
TCTTTCAAGACTACAATCCGTTCGCCGTCTTTCCCATACTTTGTGCTGTTTATGGCTTTTCTGGCTTCCTCCGTATCAAAGGCTATCTCATGCTTTGACTTATCGATCTCAAGTTCATTCAGAACAGCAAGCTTAAGAATGCACTCGTACACGGTCCTTAAGTATTCTTCACTCTTGTCCTTTTTAAAGTATCCCTCCCACAGATAACTGTTAAACAACTGTGCGTTATTGGAGATACTTCCTATGCTCTTACTTGTTTCCGACAGATGGTGGTCGATCTCCGCCATGTCCTTTTCATCATATGTATAATCGAATATCTTATTTATCTTTATGTCCGGATCCGCCTGGGCAACGGGAAGTTCCTTACTGCCTCCGGTCAGGGCCTTGATCGTAAACAGTCTCTCGGCAGCTTTCTGTATATTCTCATCCCTGATAAAGAGTGCGGTATCGGAGTCGAAATCGGCTCCTCCAAGCTGCACCATGATATTGCTTTCCCAGGGTGAGATCACAACGATATTACTGCCGTCCCTATTGTCAAAATTAAAATATCTGTCATACTCACCGCATTTTTTTGACTTTAAAAGGCACACAGAACCGGAACTGATATGGGGATATCTGAAAAGAAGGATTTTCTTTCCGTTTTCGTATCCCCTGATGTATGCTTCGTCCGGGCCAAGACAAGGCTCAATTTCCTCATCCGGAAATGCCGAATACTTAAGCATTTCATAGGGCATACTGCAAAGTACGTAAAAATCTCCTGCCAGCTTTACACGGCCTCTTTTTAATTTCTCTTTATAATCAAATATCTCCTTGTTCTTGAACTTGCTGTAATACAAAGTGTTCTCGAATTCTTTAAAGTATTTGAACATAAAATAAATAAAGAATCTTTTTCTGGCAGACTGAGTGGTGTTTCTGAGTCTGTACATCATAAGCGCATCATTGTTTTTGAGAAGTTCTATATACTCAAGATCTTTTTCCAGGATATTCTTTACATCGTTCTTGTCCAGAGGCAGGGTATTAAGTACCTGATAGCTGGCCTCGTGATACTTTCCTCTTCCAAGATATGACGCCTTCTCATTCTTCACGATCCCGAATGTATCCGATACATTCTTCGTCCAATATTCATACAGCCATTTCTTCTCATCATTTTCCTTTACGGACGGATCGGATTTCTTTACCGTTTCATGAAACGCCGATGCAAATTTAAAGAGCTTTAACGAATCGGGAGTGACTATCATCTCGATATCGGAAGCCTTCTTTTTGTTCCCGAACATGTCAGTAACAGTCTTCACACCCTTTTCTTTATAAAAGTCTTGTATATTTGTATTGAATGCGCAGGCCTTGAAAAAACTGTTTCTGAGAAGCATCATTCCATGGCTGTTCCTGCCTGTGTATCCCGCTCTTTTGAAAACACTTGAATCCACCAGGGCCTGACCATCCCATATGACATTGGGACTTTTAAATTCTTTTTTCTTTTTCTTTTTATATTCTTCCGGAGTGAAAAGATCATATCTTTCACATCCGTCCTTATCTTTATAATATGTGAGGATCCGCCTGTTTCCGGGGGCATCCTTTGTCTGCACGCTGTCAATCAGCAGTATCTTCTTTGGGTCGATCTTAACAGTATTTTCTATGGATGATGATACAAGAGCCTCATATGCCTTTGCGGATGTCAGATCGAGATTCTCTATTTTGCGGATTGGCAGACCAAGCCAGGTCCAGTCCATCATCTCCTCATATATTTCATCCCAAATGAAAAGACAATCGCCATTCTTGGCTTTGCTGGCAGACCTCTTATATACCCTGTAATGCCTGCTGCCATCATCAAATTCCACATTTATGCCTTCGCGGTATACCAGGTATCTGATCTTTGCTGCAGGAGGTTCTTTTGAGTCGATCTCTTCCGTTTCAGAGGTTTTATAATTTACATAGTGATTCAGCAAAACGTTAAACTCAGCTTTAAGATTTCTCTTTACTTCGTCAAACTCTTTCTGCTGCTTTTCAGTTTTTTCTTCAATATCGTACAGTTCCTGATTCTTTTTAAATAAATCCCTGAACTTATAATACTTTTCTTTGATCTTATCGTAGTGACCTTTGGTTATACCTAACCGGGAACGCTTTGGGAATTCGAGACTTGCGGCGATATTTCCGCATATCAAAAGATTGTTCATATTACCCGAGGCAAAATGAACATTAATGAGTGCATCCGAGCACTTGATCCTATGAGAAGAATCTATATTGTAAGGGACTCCGAAACTGCCTTTTTCTTCACAGGCTTTGAACATCCTGAAACTGTCAAGGGATGCGGGACAGGTTCCTTTATAACGGCCCTTTGATCCGCTTTTTCTCTTGTTTGTCTCATCACCGAGTGTCATGGGAATACCCAGCATTTGATGAAAAACAATATTGCGGAACTCAAAATTCATTATTCGCACTTGTAAAAAATTGTCATCACGCCTGCTCATCTATGTTCATATGACCTCTCAAAAAAACGGTTTGATCAATTAACCCTCTCAAATACGAAGCCTCCTTAAACAATAAGTTTCCTAACGTCCATTATACAGTTTATGCATGCTGTTTACCACTAATAATTTTTGACTTTTGCCCCCGGTATCATATAATAGGTATGTTAGAAAATCTGACATAAGGTATCTTGAAATGAAAGTATTGATAGAAAAAGTAGATTCAAAAGAAGAAGAACAAGCACTTATAAAAGCTTTTGAAATAACAGGAGAAATAAAAAGCGCTGCCGAGCTCCTGGAGGGAGACAGCGGAAGCTTACCTGTTACCCTTGAGGGCAGGGTCTATCTGGTAAAGCACAGCGCCATCTACTATATTGAATCAGTTGATAAAAAAACATTTGTCTATACCAAAGACTCCTGCTACGAGTCAAAATACCGACTGTATGAACTGGAGACCATACTCCTTGGTCTGTTCCTGCGGTGTTCCAAGGCTACGATACTTAACCTGAAGAAAGTAAGATCCGTGGAATCCGAAATGAGCGGGCGGATGATCGCCACTCTGCTGAACGGCGAGTCCATAGTTATCTCCAGAGGTTATGTGAAGGAAGTAAAAGGGAGGCTTGGAATCTGATGAACAAATTAAAGTTATGGTTTTTGCAGACAATGATGATATCTTTCGCGATACTTTGCGGAATAGTGCTTGAAGGTGTGGTTTTCCTCATCATAGATCATGATCCTCTTTCATCTATGCACCTTAACTGGTACCAGCTCCTTTCCATTCCGCTGACCGGTGCGGTATGTTCCGTTGTAACCGTGCTGCTCCTGTGCAGGGAAAACCTTTCTAAAAAAGCATACATGATAAGTGTGATCATTCACTGCATATGTCTGTATGGCGTAGTGGTATTGTTCGGAAAGTTCTTTGCCTGGTATACAAAAATAGACGGTTTTATCCTTGTGACCATCATTTATTTCCTGGTTTACGCTTTCGTATGGATCGGAACCCGTTTCTTTCAAAAGCAGGATGATAACAAGATAAACAGAGCTCTGGAAGATATCAGAGACGAAGAATAAACCCCAATATTTCAATAATGAGCATCTTGGTAAGCTTTTTTTGCAGCTTGGTCGAGATGCTCTTTTTTTGTGCAAAAACTTGAGTTATGGTTTGTTCAGACAAAGAAATCCACTTTAAGGAGAACGAAAATGAAAGTGATAGAAGTAAAAGGACTTACCAAAAAATACAAAGAACACGAAGCCGTAAAAGGCATTGATTTTTCTGTTGAAGAAGGTGAACTCTTCGCTTTCCTGGGTGAAAACGGAGCAGGCAAATCAACCACTATAAACATGCTCTGCACCATACTTGAAAAGACTTCGGGCAAAGCTACTATCTGCGGTCATGAACTTGGAAAGGAAGATGACGCCATCAGAAATCTGATAGGAATCGTATTTCAGAATTCCGTTTTGGATGGCAATCTGACAGTCAAAGAAAACCTGTTTACAAGGGGAGCTTACTACGGATTATCAAAAAAGAAGATTCTGGAAAGACTTGCCCCCTTCACAGAAAAGTTTGAGATAAACGAAATCTGGAACCGCAAATATGAAAAACTCTCCGGCGGTCAGAGAAGGCGTGTTGACATCATCAGAGCTCTGATAAACAACCCGCGCATTCTTTTCCTGGATGAGCCCACTACGGGGCTTGATCCAAAATCCAGAAAGCTCGTCTGGGACTACATAGAGTATCTTCGGAAAGAATACAAAATGACCATCTTCCTCACCACCCATTACATGGAGGAAACCAGAGATGCAGACCATGTTGTCATCCTGGATAAAGGAAAGATAATCTCCTGCGGAACACCTGCGGAGCTAAAGACAAAATATGCTCCCTCCAAATTTGTCTGGTACACAAAACGGGAAAAAAATTCCGATGATCTCATCAGCAAGATAAGCACAAGCTATGATTATGACGTAGATCACTATAATGCGGAAATAAAGGAAAACATATCGGAATTCATTTACGCACACAAAGATAAAATCGTCGATTACGAAATTCTAAAGGGAACCATGGACGATGTATTTTTAAATCTTACGGGAAAGGAACTTGCATAAAATGAGAGATTTTTTCGGATTAACAAAAAGAAACCTGCTGATTTATTTTAAAGATGTACAGGCTATTATTTTTTCACTACTTACATCATTGATCGTTTTTGCTTTATACCTGCTGTTTTTGAAGGGAACCTTCGTAGACGCTATAGAAGGGGCGATGACAGGACTTGAAAGTTTCATAGATTCAAAAGATATCGAAATGCTTGTGAGCGGCATCCTGCTTGTAGGTATCATGGGCTCCGCAATAATAACCGTCCCCTATTCCTGCCTACAGACCATCGTAAAAGATCGGGAAACCAAAACATCCGACGATATCTGCGCCACTCCCATAAAAAGATGGAAGATCATTCTCTCATACTTTACCGCTTCCGTGATCTCTTCGTTTATCATGACAGGATTGATCTTCACAATAGGCATCCTGGTTCTTAAAACCATGGGGGATCTGCATATGACTTTCGCATCCCTCATGTCCTGTTATGGGATCATCCTGCTTGGAGCAATATCTTCAACCGCACTTTTCATGCTCGTAGTTCTTCTTTTCAAGAAAAGCTCTGCCAGTGCAGCATTTTTTGGTATCCTTTCTGCAGCTGCCGGCTTTGTAATAGGGGCTTATATACCCCTGTCACAATTCTCAAAAAGCATTCAGACTGTTTGCAGCCTTTTCCCCGCAAACCATATCACGGTGCTTTTCAGAAACGGGATCCTGAACGGTATTCTCGAAAACATAGATACTTCCATAGGCGGAGTGGACAATGGTCTGTTCGTCAGCTCCGTAAAGGACATTTATTCTTTTAACGCCTCATTTATGGGAAAAAGCGTAAGTACTGCAAATACACTTCTCTATATCGGTATATTTGCCGCTGTCTGCATCATCGCCATGGTGCTTCTCTACAATCGCAACTATAAAAGAAAATAGGAAGACGGTGTCATCCCCCTTTAGTGGAATGACACCGCCTTTTCATAATCGTATCCGCGATCCGGAGTATAGTTTCTCTTTGTCAGAGTAAAATAAACCACACCGTTTTTTCTGACTGTAATACCCGCATCAGCCGCACCCGCTTCTGCCTTGAGGATTGAGCTCTCGGTAAGAGGCTGTGCTGCGCTCTTTATAAGCTCTGTCTCCGTCTTTGTGGGATAAGCGGGCTCTCCCATGTCATGCCAAAGCTTTAACGGATTACAACATGTTTCATCCACAGTTTTTTTGATGAGAGTATATTCACCGTCTTCGGGAGTTTTAAATGAAAGCTCCCGTACAGCATCTTCTCCGTCTATGTTCCAAAGGATTCCCGAAAAGCCCTTATCACTTTTTACGATAACGGCATCATCGTCCCTATAGACACATTCCGTGCCAAAGAGCTTTAGCTGCTTATAGAAATAAAAAGTCCAGAAAGTAGGTTTGGGAATATTTCCCGCAGCAACCATACCGAATCCACCGTGAAAAAGTGAATCGGGTACACCCTGCTCTTCAAAAACATCTCCAAAGGTCCAGTATGAATATGCCTCATTTACATCTCCCAGTCCGGAGAGCTGTCTTGCAAGATATGCGGCATTTATGTTTGTATCGTGGATCACCCCTTTGGGTGTGTAGGAAGTGCTGAACTCCGTAAGATGTATGGGAAGCCCCTTGAATTCCTCAAAAGAATCTACGATGTCACGTGTGGACTGCAGATTCTCAAAGCGCATTTTGGAATCTTCCAGCTTTGAATAATCGTAATGTCCGATCCTTTCCGGAAATTCTACCGTATAGTGATGTCGGGTGATACGGTCGGGTTTGATTTTCTCGTCTCTGCAGAATTTCAAGAAAGCCTCAGTCCACTCCGCATCCTTTACGCCACAGATGGCAGGACCTCCCACCTTGAATCTGCTGTCGTACTCCTTGATCGCCAGGAAAGTTTCCTTGAAAAGCTTAAAGTATTCATCCATATCGGCTTTGAACCAGAAGCCGGGCAGGTTTGGCTCGTTCCACACTTCAATGGGCCATTCCACAACTTCTTCACCATAGCGTACTTTCAAGTGCTCTAAAAGTGCGATCACCATATCGGTCCATAGCTTGTAATCCTTCGGAGGAGTGGTATTTCCCTTCCAGTAAAAGATAGTCTGGGTTCCGCTGGCAAGCTTGCCGGGCATGAATCCCAGTTCCAGATACGGGCGGATACCAAGCCTCAGATACGCATCAAAAATACGGTCAATATAGGTGTAGTTGTATTCCACCTTGGTCTCGCCGTTTTCCTCGTATTCGTGATAGATAGATACATCATCCGAGAACAGGCCATGTCCTCTGATGTACGAAAATCCTATCATATCCTGAACAAATTCAAGTTCCTTTAAATATTCCTCTGTGAGTGCAAGACCCAGACGCCCCGTGCCCACACAATAATCAACATTATTGTTGAACAGCACCTTATTATTTGAATCAACAACTATCTTTCCCGTCAGCATTTATGTACCCCTTCAAAAAACCTGTATGATCATAGTTTTCAAAGTCTATTATACAGTTTATGCTTACTGTTTACCATCAAAAATTTTTCGTTTTTTCATGTCTCCTCCTTATGTTTTATATGCAAGTATGTTTTATATACTTGATAGTTTTCTCTACTTTCGGTTAGTAAGCAATAGAATTTATTTATATCGAACTATAATTCTTACGTATTTCCCAAATCAAAAAAACAGAATTATACTTTGCTCATTGAAAAACGAACCAAGGAGGAAATTCGTACTATGAAAAAAAGATCAATCGCAATCATTCTTACCACACTTTTAGCAGTAGGTGCTCTCGCAGCATGTGGAAAGCAGACAACTACGTCAGACAATACTACCGAAACCATACAGGCTACCGAGACACCTGCTGCCGATGCAGACAGCACCGCAGCAGATTCGGCAAGTGATGAAACCGAAACCGCAAGCACTTCTTCAGCAGAAGGAAAGACACTTCGCGTAGCAGCCCAGTCCTATCCTTTGTACTCACCAATCAATGTAGCATACGAGCTTGGATATTTTGATGAAGAGTTTGCAGCAATCGGAGCAAATTACACCTGGACCGAGTTTGCATCAGGTCCCCTCGTAAACGAGGCAGTAGCAGCCGGCGAAGGTGATGTGGGATTCATGGCTGACCTTCCCGCAATCATCGCAAAGTCTTCCGGCCAGGATCTGCAGATCGTATCCGGAGTATCCACAGGTGAAAGATCACTGGCAGTTCTGGTAAAGGCAGATTCCGATATTCAGACCATAGAGGATCTTCAGGGCAAGCAGATCGCTTACGCATTCGGATCATATGCACAGCATCTTCTCTCATTGGTACTTGACCAGGCAGGACTTACCTTCGACGATGTGGAGAGCATAAACCTTGGCGCGGCAGACAGCCCTACAGCACTTGCCAATGGTGATGTTGATGCAATCGTAATCTGGGAACAGTTCATCACAAAGCTTACAAATGACGGAACTGCAAAGGTACTTATCGATGGTACCGGAATCAAGAAGAGCAACATGGTACTCTATGCAGTAAAGGATTTCGCAGAAGAGAATCCCGAACTGATCGAAGCATTTATCAAAGCTACAGACCGCGGAGCAAAATACATCAGCGAGAATCCCGAAGAGGCTGCTGCGATCCTGGCTGTAAGATACAATGTGACCGAGGAAGAAATGATAAAGATCTTCGGAAACTTTAACTTCTCCGTATCACTTACCGAAGATGATATCACCGAAATTTCCACAGTGGCCAATTACGCATACGAAGCAGGCATAATCGCCAACCCCGTTGACGGAACCGAATTTATCAACACAAAGTATTTACAGGAAGCAGGTTATTGATCAATAAGTTTACCGGGGAGTAAAATCCCCGGTATTTTTTAAGGAATAAACATGGATGCAATAGAATTCGAACAAACAGAAAGAATCAAAAAGAACAATATATTCAAAGGCAACCCGCCGATCAAGCTTATCGGAAGAGGTCTCTGGTATATTCTTCTGCCTGTCATAATCGTTACCGTGTGGGAACTAGTATGCCACTTTGCGGAAGTAAAAACATACAACATGCCCGCTCCCGAAGTGATCCTTCAGGATGCTTTTGAAAAGATCAAAAGCGGTATTTTGTGGAAACATATATCCGTGAGTTTTCTCAGAGTTCTGGAAGGCTTTCTGCTGGCCATGGCGAGCGCTCTGATCCTTGGAATACTTATCGGACTGAGCAAAAAGATCGAAGCCTTTACGGAACTGGTGATACAGATTCTGAAGCCGATCCCTCCCATCGCGTGGATACCTTTGGCCATCCTCTGGTTTGGCATCGGCGAAAGTTCAAAGCTCTATATAATCTTTTACGGAGCCTTCTTTCCGATACTGCTCAATACAGTGGACGGAATCCACAATATCGATAAAAAATATCTCGAGCTCGGGAGAGTATACGAGATCAATCGCTGGAAGCTGATCGGTCAAGTCGTACTGCCGGGTGCTCTTCCCTCCATACTGACCGGTATAAGAGTCGGCCTGGGAAACGCATGGGTCTGCGTAGTTGCAGCAGAAATGATCGCTGCCACAAAAGGAATCGGATATATGCTTTCAAACGGACGAAGTATGTCGAGAGCAGATGACGTTATCTTAGCGATGCTGCTCATCGGTATCGTCGGAAAGATCATGGATGATATTCTCAGATTCATTTCAAAGAAAATAATGAGATGGAACAAGAACAGGTAATTATATGAGTGATTTAAGAAAAAATGAAAAAGCAGTTGAGATCAAAAACCTTTACAAATTTTTTTCCGATCTCAAAGTACTTGATGACATAAATCTTGATGTGGAAAAAGGAGAATTTGTCTCGGTGATCGGAGCCAGCGGATGCGGAAAAAGTACTCTTCTGAGAATCATCGGAGGATTAGACAACTCCACATCCGGCAAAATAAGCGTGTTTGGAAAAAACATAGATAAACCCACCAGAAAAATAGGATATGTTTTTCAGGATCATCGCCTTCTTCCCTGGCTCACCGCAAAGGAGAATATCAAGTTCGCTTTAGATAAAAAAGACGGCAACAAGGATGAAATCGCGGACAAATATCTTAAGCTGGTTGGGCTGGAAAAATTTGCAAAAAGCTACCCTTCTCAGCTTTCCGGCGGAATGGCGCAAAGAGTAGCAATTGCAAGAGCTCTTGCCACACGCCCCGATATTCTGCTTTTGGATGAGCCCTTCGGCGCCCTGGATGCCATGACCAGGATCAATATGCAGCAAGAACTCCGGAAAATCTGGAAATCCGAAAATATAACCATGATCCTCATAACCCACGATATAGAAGAAGCTGTATTTCTGGGTCAAAGAGTTGTTGTAATGTCCAGCCGTCCCGGCAGAATAAAAGATATCTTTGATATAGATGATGTATGCCACTATCAGAGAACCGGAACAGATTTTGCCATCACAAAAGACAGGATCTATCAGGAATTCTTCAAAGACGAAGACGTTCCTTTTGCATACAGTATTTAACATCACAGGAGGCATTAATATGTCTGATACAATATATTCAGAGCAGGAAAAAAGATTACTGGGCAAAGAGACCGGCGAATCAAAAAACAGAGCAACGGGACTTATCAAAAACGTTCGCGGAGTGAAGCCCAGGATTGATATAGAAAGAGGCCTGTATTTTACAGAATCCTTTAAAGAGACCGAAGGTCAGCCCTTAAACGTCAGATGGGCCAAAGCTCTTTATAAATACGCTGAAAAATCTACCGTCACCATCGAGGACGGCCAGTTGATAGCCGGACGCGGCGGAGTGTCAGGAAGATACGGCATACTTTATCCCGAGCTGGACGGAGACACTCTGGGAATCAATATAGAAAAACTTCCCGGCAGAGCCACATCTCCTTTTGATATTTCCAAAGAAGATGCCGACACCGTAAAGACACAGATAGAACCCTATTGGAAGGGCAAGACCTACCACGAAGAACTTTCCGTGTCTCTTCCGGAGGACACCAGAAAGCTTACCTTTAATCTTGATGAGGAAACCTCATCCAGATATATCGTAAATGAAACCTCAAGCTTCAGATCCTCCATCCAGTGGGTTCACGATTACGAGATCGTGCTGCAAAAAGGATTTCTGGCACTTAAAAAAGAAAGCGAAGAAAAGCTTGCGGCCCTTGACGAGGACAGCCCTCTTGATTCAATGGAAAAGAGGCCCTTTCTTGAATCTGTAATCATAACAGCAGATGCCATCATTTTGTGGGCGAACAGATATGCCGACGAGGCCGAGCGACTTGCAGAGCTGGAAAAAGATGAAAGCAGAAAAAATGAGCTTAAAGAAATAGCGAGAATCTCCAGAAAAGTTCCCGCCTATCCCGCA
>JAEEGL014667485.1_pt1 | contig 10879 bp, 9 predicted proteins | sample 9134231 | NCBI WGS metagenome assembly JAEEGL01 (sample SAMN16246548, study PRJNA631951) | gut metagenome | biome: gut microbiome; feature: rumen; material: fiber-attached | host: Bos | place: Iran: Karaj | collected 2018-10
AGTAGCGCTCCAGCAGTTGTTCGATGTACTTATAATCCATTTTTTGACGTTTTTCGTATGACACTCTATTAAGGAAGACGTTTGGCGGCGTCGGAAGTTACAGGTTCTTCCGATATTTTAGTTTCGTTAACTTTTCAGGGGGCTATTCCGCTTCCAAGAAGCGTTGTTTGACGGCCTGCCGTGCACGGTAGATATTGATTTTCACCTGTTCCTCGCTGATGTCCATGATGGTGGCTATCTCTTTGTAGCTTTTCCCTTCGAAGTCGCGCAGCTGTATGACGCTGCGCTGTTTTTCGGGTAGGCTGTCGATAATCGTCCGCACCAGGCGGATGCGGTCTTGTTCAATGGTCTGCTGTTCGGGATTGGCGTGGTAGTTCAGGTCGGGTGCGTCGTGTTCGTCAGCGTCTAAACTCTGTTCGCTGCCCGTCATGCCGCGAGTCTTGTCGAGGGCGATGTTACGGCAGATGGTCATGCAGAAAGCCTCCATCGACTCTATCTGTTCCCACTGCTGTCGCCTGTTCCACACTTTCATCATTGTTTCCTGAACGGTGTCCTCCGCATCTTCGGGATTGAGCGTGATGCGTACAGCCAGTCTGTAGAGTTTGTTCTTGAGTGGCAGGATGTCGTTCTGGAAACTGACTTTCTTCATTCTTTGATGACCGTTCCGTGTTGTCCGTCGATGGCTGTTGCCAGTGTGATGATGACGCGGCCGACGCCAGCCTCTACGGCTGCCAGTGCATTCTCTATCTTCGGCAGCATACCGCCACTGATGGTTCCGTCGGCCTTGTAGCGTTCAAAGTCGGGGCGGGTGATGACGGGAATCATGGAACTGTCGTCATCGGGGTTGCGCATGACGCCCGGCTTCTCGAAGGCGTAAATCAGTGTCACGTCATACAGGGTGGCCATGGCCTTTGCCGTTTCCGAGGCCATGGTGTCGGCATTGGTGTTGAGGATGTTCCCCTGTCCGTCGTGGGTCAGCGGGGCGATGACGGGAACCATTCCAGCCCCGATGAAATGGGCGATTTTTGCGCCGTCGGCCTTTTTGACGTCGCCGACGTAGCCGAAGTCGACGGGGGAACCGTCGACAGCGAGAGGGGGGCGCTTCGTTGAGCGGAGGATGTCGGCATCGGCGCCTGTCAGTCCTATGGCGTCGACGCCCTGTGCCTGTAGCAGTGCCACGACGTGCTTGTTCACCAGTCCGCCGTACACCATCGTCACCACCTCCAGCATGGCTGCGTCGGTGATGCGGCGTCCGTTCACCATCTTCGTCTCGATGCCCAGTTCTGCAGCTACCTTCGTGGCGCGCCTTCCGCCGCCGTGTACCAGCACCTTGCGTCCTCTGATGGCGCTGAAGTCCTTTAGTAGCTGAGCCAGCTGTGCCTCGTCCTCGACGACGGCACCACCCACCTTTACTATTGTGAGACTCTCCCTCTGTCCCTCCCTGTGAGGGAGGGAAGTAGATACTTCTTCCATCGTTGTGTTTGTTTTCATTTTCTCTTATGGGTAATGGGTAACATCTCCCCTCCCTTCGGGAGGGGTCGGGGGTGGGCTTTTACTCCAAATACGTATATCCGTATAGTCCACTGCGGTAAGTCGACAGGAACTCCTTGCCCTCATCGAGCGAGATCTTGCCTTCCTTGACGCTCTTCGTCACCCAGATTTCCAGCTGGCGCACCAGCTTCTTCGGGTTGTACTGTACGTATTCCAGCACCTCTTCCACCGTCTCGCCGTCGATAATCTGGTCGATGTGGTATTTGCCGTCCTTCACCGAGATATGTACGGCTGTGGTATCGCCGAAGAGGTTGTGCATGTCGCCCAATATCTCCTGATAGGCACCGACGAGGAACACGCCGAGGTAGTAGTCCTCCGTCTTCTTCAGGGCGTGGACGGGCAGCGAGTGCGAGTTGTGGCGGTTGGTGACGAAGTTGGCTACCTTGCCGTCCGAGTCGCAGGTGATGTCCTGCAGCGTGGCGTTGCGCGTGGGCCGTTCGTCGAGTCGCTGCAGCGGCACGATGGGGAACATCTGGTCGATGGCCCAGGCGTCGCTGAGGCTTTGGAAGAGTGAGAAATTGCAGAAGTATTTGTCTGCCAGGAGCTTATCTATGTTCATGAGCTCCTCTGGGATGTGCTTCAGATTCTTGGCGAGGGCATTGATTTCGTGGCATACACTCCAGTACATGGCCTCAATCTCGGCGCGTGTCTTCAGGTCGACGATGCCGTGGGAGAAGAGGTCCAGCACCTCCTCACGGATTTGCTCGGCGTCATGCCAGTCCTCGAGGACGTTGCGCGGCGAGAGGTTGTCCCAGATGTCGTACAGGTCCTTCACCAGCTGGTGGCTGTCGGGGTCCGGTTCGAACTCCTCAGGCATCTCGGGCAGCGACGCCGTTTCCAGGACGTCTATGACGAGGACGCTATGGTGTGCGGCCAGCGAGCGCCCGCTTTCGGTAATGATGTTGGGGTGGGGCAGGTCGTTCTTGTTCGCGGCCTCGACGAAGGTGTAGATACAGTCGTTCACGTACTCCTGTATGGAGTAGTTGACGGAGCTCTCGCTCGAGGGCGACCGTGTGCCGTCGTAGTCCACGCCCAGTCCGCCGCCGCAGTCTACGAAGTCCACGTTGTAGCCCATCTTGTGCAGCTGGATGTAGAATTGTGAGGCTTCACGCAGGGCGGTCTGAATGCGGCGTATCTTCGTAATCTGGCTGCCGATGTGGAAGTGTATGAGGCGCAGGCAGTCGCGCATGTCCTTTTTGTCGAGCATCTCCAGGGCCTCGAGGAGCTCTGCGCTGGTGAGGCCGAACTTGGAGGCGTCGCCTCCGCTCTCCTCCCATTTGCCGCTGCCTGACGAGGCCAGCTTGATACGTATGCCGATGTTAGGTCTGACGTTGAGCTTCTTGGCCACCTTGGCAATGATTTCCAGCTCGTTCATCTTCTCGACGACGATGAAGATCTGCTTACCCATCTTCTGTGCCAGCAGGGCGAGCTCGATATACGACTGGTCTTTGTAGCCATTGCAGATAATGATTGAGTCGCTTTGGCACTGCATGGCTATCACCGCATGTAGCTCGGGCTTTGAACCGGCTTCAAGCCCGAGGTTGAACTTACGGCCGTGCGAGATGATCTCTTCCACGACGGGCTGCATCTGGTTGACCTTGATGGGGTAGACGACATAGTTCTCTCCTTTGTAGTCGTACTCCTTGCTGGCCTTCTTGAAGCAGCTCCAGGTTTTCTCGATACGGTTGTCGAGGATGTCGGGGAATCGCAGCAGCACTGGGGACTGGACGTCGCGGAGCGACAGCTCGTCCATGATCTCACGGAGGTCTATCTGGGTGTTGTCCTTACAGGGGGTGACGTAGACGTTGCCCTTCTCGTTAATGCCGAAGTAGCTGGTTCCCCAGCCATTGATGTTGTAGAGCTCCCTGGAGTCTTCGATAGTCCATCTCTTCATAGTCGCGTGTAGGTTTGTTGAGGGTTGGGTAGTAAAAGGTTGTCTATGGCAGGGCGAGCAGGCTGCGGATGGCAGCCACGCTGTCCTGTATCTTGTCGTAGTTGTCAAGCAGGTTGACGTCGAGCTGGTAGCGCGCCTGCTGGTAGTAGGGCTCACGCTCCTGGAGGTGCGTGGTGATGTAGTCGATGAGTTCCTCCTGGCTCTTGCCTTTGAGCAGGGGACGCTCGACGCGCGCCATCTGCAGGTGCTTGTAGAGCGTCTCCGGCGTGGCCTTCAGGTAGACGACGTCGCCTTGCTGGTTCAGGTAGTCCATGTTGTCAAAGAAGCACGGGGTGCCCCCTCCGCAGCTAATGATCACGCCCTCGAACTCAGCAACCTCGTGGAGCATATTGTATTCAACCTTACGGAAGCCCTCTTCGCCCTTTTCTGCGAAGAGCTCCGAAATGGTCTTGCGCATGCGCGACTCGATATACCAGTCGAGGTCGTAGAACATCAGGCCGGTCTCCTTCGAGAGGGCTTTCCCTAGCGTGGTCTTGCCGGAGCCCATGTAGCCTATGAGAATGATGCGTCTCATGTGGAAAGTGGCGGGAGGTTACTTCTTCTGCTTGTTAATGACGTCCATGCACTCCTCGTAGGTGAGCTCGGCGGCCTTGGCGTGCATGGCCTTGGGCAGACGGTAGTTCTTGCCTTCGTAGGCCAGATAGGGACCGTAGCGGCCGTTGAGCACCTCGAGACTGGTGTCCTCGGTGAACTCCTTCAGGTGTTTCTTCTCCTCCTGCTGGCGCCGTTCCTTGATGATGGCTATGGCATCGTCGAGGGTTACCGTCAGCGGGTTGGCGTCCTTGGGCAGCGAGGAGTACTTCCTCTGGTGCAGGATGTAGGGACCGAAGCGGCCGGTGCCGATGACGACGGGACTCTCTTCAAAGGTGCCCACGGTGCGCGGCAGCTTGAAGAGTTCGAGGGCCTCGGCCAGGGTGATGGTCTCCATGCCCTTGTCAGCGGGCAGCTGGGCGAACAGGGGTTTCTCCATATCGTCGGCCTTGCCAATCTGGACGACGGGGCCGAAGCGGCCTATCTTGACGAAGACGGGCTTGCCCGTGCCGGGCTGGGTGCCCAGCTGTCGCTCGCCGGCCTTGCGTTCCTGGCGCGTGTTCATGGTCTTCTCGACCACGGGTTCGAAGTCCTTGTAGAAGCTCTTCATCATGTCCATCCATGTTTCCTCGCCCTCGGCTATCTTGTCGAAGTCCTGTTCCACCTTCGCCGTGAAGTTGTAGTCCATGATGGTCGGGAAGTACTTCATCAGGAAGTCGTTGACTACCGTGCCGATGTCTGTGGGCAGCAGCTTGCCTTTGTCGGAGCCTATCAGCTCCTTGCGCTCCTTTTGTGTGATGACCTTGCCCTTGAGGGTGTCGATGGTATAGGGGCGCTCCTCGCCCTTCTTGTCGCCCTTGTGCACGTACTCGCGCTGCTGGATGGTCGAGATGGTGGGGGCGTAGGTAGAGGGACGGCCGATGCCCAGCTCCTCAAGCTTGTGGACGAGCGAGGCTTCGGTATAGCGCTGGGGACCCTGGCTGAAGCGTTCCGTAGCCTGAATCTCGCGGCGGGTGAGTGCCATGCCCTTCTTCAGCGGTGGCAGGATGTGGCTTTCTTCCTGCTGCTCCTCCTCGTCGTCGAGCGATTCGCGGTAGACCTTCAGGAAGCCGTCGAACTTGACGACCTCGCCCTGGGCCACGAAGTTGGTGGCGAGCTTCTTGCCGCCAGCGGTGATGCCAATCTCGGCAACGGTCTTCTCTATCTCGGCGTCGGCCATCTGGCTGGCGGCGGTGCGCTTCCAGATGAGCTCGTAGAGGCGGCGCTCCTGAACGGTACCCTCTATGGATGTCTGGTTCATGTAGGTGGGGCGGATGGCTTCGTGAGCCTCCTGGGCACCCTTGGAACTGGTGTGGTACTGGCGTACCTTGCTGTATTCGGCACCGTAGAGGTTGGTGATTTCCTGCTTCGAGGCGTTGATGCAGAGCCCTGAGAGGTTGACAGAGTCGGTACGCATGTAGGTAATCTGTCCGTGCTCGTAGAGGTGCTGTGCCACCATCATGGTCTGTGAGACGGTGAAGCCGAGCTTGCGTGCAGCCTCCTGTTGCAGGGTAGAGGTGGTGAAGGGAGGCGCGGGGGTGCGCTTCATGGGCTTTTTCGACACCGACTCTACTTCAAAGGTGGCCTCTTTGCACTGCTCAAGGAACTGCTCGACCTCCTGGTGTGTCTTCAGACGCTGGGCCAGGGTGGCCTTGACCTCGGTCTGGGAGCCGTCGGCGTTGGTGATGGCAAAGATGGCATTGACGCTGTAGTAGGTCTCGCTCTTGAAGTCTTGTATCTCGCGTTCACGCTCTACGATGAGGCGTACTGCCACGCTTTGGACACGGCCTGCCGAGAGCGCGGGCTTGACCTTGCGCCAGAGCACGGGGGAGAGCTTGAAGCCGACGATGCGGTCCAGCACGCGGCGTGCCTGCTGGGCGTTCACCAGGTTCATGTTCAGATGGCGCGGGTGCTCTATGGCCTCAAGGATGGCGGGCTTGGTAATCTCGTGGAAGACGATGCGGTTGGTCTTCTCCTCGTCCAGTCCCAGTACCTCACAGAGGTGCCAGGAGATGGCTTCTCCCTCGCGGTCCTCATCGGATGCGAGCCAGATTTTCTCTACCTTCTCAGCGTTACTGCGCAGGTCCTTGACGACCTTGACCTTGTCCTCGGGAATCTCGTATTCGGGTTCGAGCGTCTTGGTATCGATGCTCATCTCCTTTTTCTTCAGGTCGCGGATGTGTCCGTAACTCGACATGACCTTGTAGTCTTTGCCTAGGAATTTCTCAATGGTCTTTGCCTTGGCAGGGGACTCTACAATCACCAAATTCTTTTGCATATTGACTTATTCTTTTGTTATTTCAGCCTTGAATTATTTCTTTTGGGCTGCAAAAGTAGGCAAAAGTTTTGGTTACACCTTATTAATATATAGGATTTTTAGTTTTCTTAACGTTTCGGGGCGTTATCGGCAGGCCGCTCAGAGAGGAAACGGATGACGGCATTGCGGATGCTGGTTAGACCGAAGTCGGCGGGATTGACCTTGTCGATGGCTATCCAGAGGCACTCCGCAGCGTCGTCGGCGGCACGCACGGCGATGTCGCTGCCGGCGACGCGCACGAGGTAGTCCATGTCGAGGGTGTGGACACCCAGGCCGCTGTACTGATAGACGTTGGGCGAGGAGAAGAGGTAGCAGAGGTCGGCCTCGGTGACGTCCAGGCCCGTCTCTTCCTTTATCTCGCGGCACATGCCTTGTTCGACGGTCTCGCCCATGTCGACGAAGCCGCCCGGGAGGTCCAGGGTGCCTTTGGCGGGTTCTTTGGCCCGGCGCACGACGAGCATCTCGTCGCGGTCGTTGACGATAAATGCCGCCGTGGCAGAGCAGGGGTTGGCGTAATAGGTGAAGCCGCAGTCGCGGCAGCGCTTGCTCTTGAAGTTGTTGATGGTGAAATGCCTACTGCCGCAGAGGGGGCAGTAGGCAAATTTTTCGAGGGGATGTTCCATTACCAGCTGTCAGTTCTGAAGGGGAAGAGGGGTAGGCCGCCCTGATTGCCGAGGTTGCCCAACATCCAGTTGCGGAAACAATAGCGCACGGCCACGGGGTTCTCTACCTCGGGACTGCTCACGATGATGCCTTCATCCCAGTAGGCGCCGCCCGGTTGCCAGAAGTGGCGGGCCGTGGCGGGGTGGAAGACGCGGTCGGCGCCGGCCACCTCGAAGCCTTGGATGTCCTCGAAGCGACTCATGCCGCCGTACTCGTTATCGAAGTGAAGCTTGACGGCGTTGCCCTCTATCTTCATGTCCCTGAACGAGGGACTGTCGCTGATGAGCTTGTCCATGCCGTAGGTCTTGCTCAGGGCAAGGAAGGCCAGACGCTGCCCGACCTTCTGCTTCTGGGTGGGATGAATCTGTGTGCTCTCGTAGGGGTAGACGGCGTCGTTGGTACAGACGAGGGCACTGTTGGGGATTATCTTCGCGGCCTTGAACTGCTGTTCCTGGAGCAGGGCGTTCTCGATGCCGTTGACGTTGTCGTAATGGTAGGGCGCTATCTGCACGAAGTAGAAGGGGATGTCGCCCAGGGCGAACTGTTGCCGCCATTGCTCAACGAGGAGCTTCAGGCGTTGTGAGTACTGGTCGCCGGGGTCGCCGACATTGGAGCAGCCTTGATAGAAGAGGATGCCCTTGACGGTGTAGTTGAGGATGGGGTTGAAGGTGCCGTTGCCCCAGACCATGGCACGGTGGTAGTCCCACTCTTTCTTGAAGTTGACGATGCCCATGGTGTCGGTGGGCTCCTGGGTATAGCGCTCGAGGTTCTCCTTGGTCAGCCAGCTCTCCACGCGTGAGCCGCCCTTGTTGGCCTCGATAATGCCAATGGGGATGTCGAGGGCCTGGTTGACGGTCTTGGCAAAGAAGTAGCCTGTTGCGGAGAAGTCGCTGACAGTTTTGGGCGAGCATTCGCGCCAGTAGGTGTCGGCATCATCCTGAGGCTGCATGCGCATGATGCTGGGGATTTTGGCTGAGCGTACCTGCTTCGGACCGGCGGCATGGAGCACCTCGAGGTTATAGTTCTCTACGGGACACTGGCCAAAGCCGCGTACGGGCATCTCCATGTTCGACTGACCGGCGCACACCCACACCTCGCCAGAGAGGACGTTGCTGATGGTTACGGCGCCGGCACCGTCGTCGAAGGTGATGCTCAGGGGGGTATAGGATGCTGCGGGTGACTTGACGGTCAGGAGCCAGCGTCCTTGGCTGTCGGCCTTGGCCTCGGAGCGCTGGTCTGACCACGATGTGGTGGCCACGACCTTCTTGCCGGGCTGGGCCCAGCCCCAGAGGCGGACGTCGGTTTGTTGCTGGATAATCATGTTGTCACTGACCAGGCGAGGGAGCCTCACCTTTGCCTGTATGCTTGCTGTCAGAAGCATGAGTGCGGCGGCGGAAAGAGTACGTTTATTCATAGTTTGCTTCGTTTTTTACACTATTTGGGTGCAAAGATACAAATTTTTTTCCTATCTTTGCACCATAAAAGTAAAAGAATTATGAGAAATGTAGTGTTTTTTATGATGGTGATGGTGTCGGCAGTAGCTTTTGCACAGCAGGGCATTGAGATGAATCTGTGGCCTGAGGGCCCGCGTACGAGTAATGGAGACCCCCAGGACATGGCGAAGGTGACCGTGTTCCTGCCCGATGAGAAGAAGGCCACAGGACGTGCCGTGGTATGCTGTCCAGGTGGAGGCTATACCCATCTGGCCTGGGAAAAGGAGGGAACGGCATGGGCACCGTTCTTCAACGGTCAGGGTATTGCCCTGATAGTGCTGAAGTACCGCATGCCCCATGGCCACTATAAGGTGCCTGCCGAGGATGCCGAAGAGGCGATGCGACTGGTGCGCCGCCATGCCGACGAGTGGCACATCAACGCCAAGGACGTGGGCATCATGGGTTTCTCGGCTGGTGGCCATCTGGCTTCTACCGTGGCTACGCATGCGTCATCAGATGCAAGACCAGACTTCCAGATATTGTTCTATCCCGTCATCTCAATGGAGCAGGGTACGACGCATCAGGGTTCGCGTGACAACCTGTTGGGGAAGAGTCCGAAAAGGAAGCTGGTGAACGAATACTGCAACGAGCAGCATGTGGGCAAGCATACCCCGCGGGCGTTCCTCGTGCTGGCTGATGACGACCGTGCCGTGCCGCCCCTGAACAGTGTGCTGTACTATGAGTCGATGTGTGCCAACGGTGTGCCGGCATCGATGCATGTGTACCCGACGGGCGGTCATGGCTTCGGTATCCTGCAGTCGTTTGCCTACCATTTCGAGATGATGCTTGAGCTGAAGGCTTGGCTGAAGTCGTTTTAGACTGTCGATAAGTATGAAAAGAGAATCATTTCCTGCCGATCCGATGTAGGGTGGCAGGAAATGATTCTCTTTTTTGATTCGCTTTTCCCTTATAGCAGACTCTTGATGGTCAGGTCGAGGTCCTTGATGGTCTGCGACCGGCCCACGAGGCTGTTGCTGCGGTCAATGACGAAGAACTCGGGGACACCCTGGAGGTTGTAGAGGGCGAGCGTGGGCGAGTTGAGGCCCTTGTCCTCGCGGACGCTGACCCAGGGCAGGGCCGCGGTCTGCTGCTTCCAGAAGTGCTCGTCGGGGTCGAGGCTTACCTGATAGATTTCCAGTCCTTGCGGCTGGTACTTGTTGTAGAGCTCGCGGAGCATCAGGATGCGTGCCGGGGAGTCTTCCAGCGCAAAGAGATGGAAGTCGAGGAGCACCACCTTCCCCTTCAGGTCGCTGAGACGGCGGAGCTGCCCCTTGTTGTCGCGCAGGGCAATGTCGATGATGCCGGATTCGGTGACCTTCGAGGCGTCGATGTACTGGTTGCTCTGGGCCTCGGTGATACGCATGGTCTTCATGCCTTCGATGGCAATGTTATGCAGGTTCTTCCCGCGCTCGGCGTCAGGCCAGTAGGTGTCCCAGCTGGTGGCGACGGCGGCAAAGGCTTTGATGTCGTCTTTGTCGGTGCGGGGGTTGAACAGGAGCATGTTGCCCAGGGCCTGGAAGAGAGCGAAGTAAGCGTAGGGCTTGTCAGGATGTGGGAAGATGTACTTCATTTTCACGTCCTGCTTGTAGCGTCCTATCATGGCGAGGATGCTGTCGTTGATCTGGTCGATGTCCAGCGTCTCGTCGCGGCTGACCTTGATGGCTCTCTGTTGCAGGTCCATCTGCAGGAGTGCGAGCTCCTTGATGACAGCGCAGTCGTCAGAGCCGCTGACTTCGTACTGGCTGGCCATCTGGGGATATTGTGCCTTGACGGTCACCGTCTCTGTCGAGTCGATGCAGAGGGAGATGATTTGGTCGCTGATGCGGAGGCGGTAGAACTCGGGCGACGCGGTCTGGGCGCCGGCAAAGGCGAAATCGCCGTTGTCGGAGAGCGAGACCGAATCAATGACTTCGGGACCTGCCAGTCCGATGTTCTCAAAATAGAGCACCGAGTCCTTTGCGTTGGTAATGGTGCCTTCTACGTGGAACTTTTTCTCGCCGCATGAGGCGAGCATCAGAGTAGCCAAGGCTGCTATCAGGAATTTCTTCATCGTTGTCTGAGTGTACTTTAGAGATAAGGGGTTAGAGCAGATTCATCGTGTCGGTGGCAATCATCAACTCCTCGTCGGTGGGGATGACCACGACCTTGACCTTCGAGTCGTCGGCAGAGATGATGGCCTCTTCGCCGCGAACGTTGTTCTTGGACTCGTCGAACTTGATGCCAAGGAACTCCATGTCCTTGCAGACCTCGGAGCGCGGGCTGGGCTGGTCCTCGCCGACGCCGGCGGTAAACACGACGCCGTCTAGGCTTCCCATTGCAGCTCCGTGGCGG
>JAEEGL015900865.1_pt1 | contig 10879 bp, 8 predicted proteins | sample 9134231 | NCBI WGS metagenome assembly JAEEGL01 (sample SAMN16246548, study PRJNA631951) | gut metagenome | biome: gut microbiome; feature: rumen; material: fiber-attached | host: Bos | place: Iran: Karaj | collected 2018-10
AGCAGGCACAAACTCAACAAGCATTTTCATGTACCCAGGCTTTAAGTTTAAGGTTGTAGATAAAATGTTTACAAACTTCCATACACCAGAAAGCACACTGATTATGCTGGTATCAGCTTTTGCAGGACGCGAACATATTTTGAGTGCATACAAACAGGCTGTTGATAAAAGATATCGCTTCTTTTCGTACGGTGATTGTATGTTTATTAGATAAAAAAGCAGAGTGTAATGCCCTGTGTTAGGAGAACAATATGAAAAAAAGTTTTATTATCATTTATCTTTGTTTTGTTTCTGTTTTTATTTTTGCTCAAACTGCAAAAACAGATTCTGAAATTAAGGCTTATCTTGTAGAAAAAGGATTTAATAGTTTCACATTTAAATCAGATGGAACGTATTCATATTATGAGGAAGTGATTGGCGGATCTGTTTCGGGAAAAGGTACTTATACAGTGAAAAATGGAATAATAAATTTTGAGACATTAACTGATAATGAATACACACCACAATATGGAAAATGGTTTTCTGATCAACTGGATCTTCCCGGAAGGTACAAAGTTGATTTTGATATTTCTGATCTCTATTCGCAAGGTGCACTCATAAATGTAAATAATTCTTCCATGATTTATTGGTCACATATTGCACCAAAAGCTTATACAAAAATTATTCATAACGGCGTAGAATGTATTCGTTATCCGTGGTATTGGGATAGTGAAGACGGTAAAACTGAATGTGAATATATCGTCCTTCTTGAAAATCTTAAACTTAGAAAGGCACCTTCAACTTCTGCACCGCTTGTTACTGTTGGTGGAATTGATGAATACTGTGCTTATTCCTTTGAGCCGCGGTCTATTGAATTTGCTGGCAATTATTGTGTAATTAGAGCAAAGACTGTTGAAAAACAAACAATCGATGGTATTACAGCTCCATGGTATCTTATCCTCGCTTATGGTTATGATGAAATGGGAGTGGATGTTCATGAAGCATGGATTTTTGGTAGCTATGTAAAAGAATTCAAAGAATCACAAAAAGAGCAGATAAAAAAACAGTATCGTAGTCTTCTTGAAAATTCAATTTTGAAAGCAGGTGGACATTTAAAATCTGACTACTAATCAAGGTTTAATGAAGATTTAAGTCAACTGTTCAAAACTGTATCGTGCCAGATTAAAGAACTGTTGTCTCATAACATCTGTAATCATCTGGTCAGTGGCTGCCTTCTGAAACTGTTCTGCTACGGCTTCTTCGAGCTGTGAAATATCTTTTTGAGAAAGTGGAAGACGACGGCCACTTATAAAGTTTTCAAACTCTTTGCTGTGAAAGGTAAATGGACCTGCAAATGCAAGGTGAGCATTTAGTAAAGTATTTTTTTCTGTGTCGGCAAGAAATGCAAAAGAAGCTGACTGCTGAGTAATAGAGTGCTCTGGTCCAACACGGCGGAAAATTGAAAGTTCTGCATCAACAAGTGGAATACGAATATTCGAAAGAATAAAGCCCTCTGGTACGGCCTTAAAGGTTCTTATATTTTCCGTTCTGGTTTCAGTCTGATTTTTGAATTCAAGTTTAGCATCAAGAGCCATAAGGGGAGCAAATAATGTAAGCTTATGGTTTTCTGAACAGATATTGCCACCTATCGTTGCGGTGTTTCTTATAACTGGATTTGCAATACAATTTAATGCTTCAAACAGAATTGGCGGTAGGTGAGTCTGACCAATTGAAAGAATATCAGAAAGAGTTGCTCCCGGTCCTACATCAATATAGCGCTCATGGCGGGAGATATGCGAAAGGTCTTTTATTCCATGAGTAGAAATAAATTTTTCCGGTAAATCTTCAATTCTTGTACAACCGCCAACAACTTTTGTTCCCGGGTTGTTGTTGAGAATCTTTATGAGTTCTGCTGCATTTTTAGCATATAAAATTGTCTTTCCCATAATTTTCTCCGCGCTTAGTTTCGTTTCTGTCGTTTGTTAGAAATCTGAATTGCATAAATAATTCCGTTTACAAGTGTTTCCAGATCTGTGCAGCAAGGTGATAAAGCTTTTACATAATCTGTAATTTCCTGACGCGTTGGCATCTTTGTCATTTTCAAAATCTGATAAGCAGAAAATACTTTTCCGGCAGTACAGTATCCGCAGAGCTTTATACCTGCTTTCTGGAAACCGCTCATAATTATTGAATATTCTTCTGTCTTAACAAAATAATCCAAAGTTACAATATCGCTGTTGCGTACTATTCCAGAAGGAATTTTACACGCTGCTGCCGGCTTGTCATCAAGGAGAATTGTACATGCTCCACAGAAACCACCGCTGCAGCCACTCTTTACGGAAGGACAGCCATTTTTATGAAGAACTTTCATCAGGTTCTCATCTGCATGAGCATCAAGAATTGTTTTTGTTCCATTAAGTGTTACAGGAATTTTCATTCTTCAGCTCCTTTTGTCTCAGATTTTTTTGAATCAGTTTTAGCTTCGTTCTTTACTTCAGATTTTCTGGTTATATTCTTTTCTTTTGTGCGGTCGCGAATAAGCTGGAAAAGCAAATCTTCTGTACAAGGAATTTCTGTAAGCTGAGTTGTAAGTGCAAGTGAAAGAGCAGATGAGAAAGCGGCAGGAAGTGAATTGTGAATGAGGCCTCCCACCTGTCCGGTTTTATTATTCGACTGAATAAAACTAATATTAATTGCATCGCATGGAACAGTTTTTCCTTTAACGAGCATTGTCAGTTCCTGTTGTATTTCAAGTCTTATGGTACGGCGAGCCGCAGCTTCATCAAAAAGTTCTCCACAATCGAGAGTAACCCATATACCTTTAATTTTTTCATTATAGGTATAGGTATCAAGTTCTACTTCAACAACAGTTGTTATAAATGAAGTTGTGAAAAATGGAGCTCCCTGGAATTTTTCTTTATTCCATTTTGATTTTGTTGTTAAAGGTCCTCCACGTTTTGCTGTGATTGGCAGCGGCTGATGAAAGCGTTTTTTCTGAATATCTGTACAGCACTTTTTAATAAGTTCATTCATTATACTGATTGAACTGTAGGAATCTTCCGGCGCTTCAGGCATTTCATCATATGGAAAATCTGAATTAATCTGAATATTCTGTTTTGGAATTTGAAGAATCTCAGAGGCAGAAGTTTTCCATATTTCCTGAATTACTTCAGATGGTTTGATGGAATGAATTACAAGTTTTTCATCTGCACTTAGAGTTACTTCAAGTTTAAAATCATTTGAGAAACTTGTCTGTCCATAATAGCCTGAAGGGATGTATGCTGTTGCAAAACCGATTCCTCTCAATGGCAAAGCAAAGAATGGTTTACTGTCTTTCTCTGCACGGTCAATAGCATCCATATGGAATGATGCATATTTTCTGTTAAAGTCACTTGCAGCAAGTGCTTTTTGAATTACGCCCTGTACATCTCCGGTTGGAATCTCAAATGGGAAAACTGATTGTGGTTCTGTTTTCTTTGAAGATGATTTTTTAGAATGCTTTGGTTTAACTTCTTCTTCTGAAACCGGTGCCTCTGCGTTAATGAGTCGTAATTCATCAGGGAATATATTTGAAAGATTACTGATTTTCTGAATTTCATTTTCAATTGCAAAAAAGGCCTGAGATTCAATTATCTGCATTGAGATTGATGTTGGAGGCTGCTTTGAAGTATGAGCCTTTGCAGAAATATAAAGATTTTCCGGCTTGTAATAATTTGCTGCAGCAATTGCAATTCTATCTGTTATTTCCTGCGCAAACGGATTTGAACAGCCTATGTCTATATCAATTAAAATCTTAAGTGCCTTGAGTCTGCCGTTTTTATTAAGTGCTGAGCGATATGTAATTTCTGTAAGTACACCAGGAACCATAAAACTTTCCTGCTCAGTCTGTGAAAGAACAAGTTTAACAGGTTGCTTAGAAAGCCATGCTGCAACTGCGACTTGGATTGCAAGCTGTGTTGTTCTTGCTAATCCAGAAGGATAAATTCCAGCTGATTTAGTTTTGTGAATAAAAACAAATGCTTCATCAATATTTAAAACTGCAGCAACTGATTTTTGTGTAAATGCTGTCCAGCGGGTTGGCGCAAAAACGTGAATCTTGTCTCCTTCGGTATATGCATAAGCGCCTTCTGTTTCCTGCCATTTTGGAGTAAGAAGTTTTTCTTTCCATTTATCTGTAGAAGTAAAATCTGCATGTTCAAAAATTGTTGTGTCGGCCTGTGCCAGAGGCATTGTTTCGTAAAGTCCATATTTGATTTCTCGGGTAGCAACAATTACATTTGGATTTTCTTCTACATGTGATTTATCAATAACGGTATCGAGGGAAGGCATTTCATTGAGCTGATCAAGAAACTCCTTAAAGTTTTCTGCTTTTTCCTGCTGATTATTGATAACGTTATGAAGTGCGGATTCAAGATTTTCAACATCAAAGGTAATGTTTACAGTATCAAGTAATTTATAAACCTTTTCTTCATCAGGTCCTAAGATAATTCCAACCGGCTCTCCAGTGTAAGAAACATTTCCGTAGCCAAATACTTTTAAAGTGTTCTTATTTGCAGAAATTGATTTTGTACCGGGAAGATCATTGTTTGTGTATAAATAATAACCTTCCGGGAGTTCAGGTATTGTAACACTTTTAATTTTTCCTGCTGATGCCGGACTTCGTACTAAAGCTGCATATAGACAACCTGCTTTTTCAAAGTCACTATAAAATCCTGTGGCTTCCAGAGAACGTAAATTTGTTTTGGAATTATTTTTCTTTACGGCCATTATTTTTCCTGTTCTTTTCCTATTCTTGTTACTGTATCAATAACAAGCTGAGCCTGTTCATCAGTCATGTCTGGATAGAGTGGTATAGAAATTGTTGTATTATACTGACGTTCAGCATTTGGATAGTTTTCTGCAGTGAAATCAGGATAAAGATTCTTCCAGTAAGTAAAATGGAAAATAGGAATGAAATGAACTGAAATACCAAGTCCTGCTTCCTGCATTTTTTTTGCAAATTCATCGCGTGAAATATTCAGTTTTTCAGGTACTATGCGCATTAAATATAAATGCCATGAGTTGCCTTCTCCGTCTGGAGGAAGTTTAATAAAGTCCAGCTTTGAAAAAGCCTGATTATATTTTTCTACGATACGTTTTCTCTGTTCGTAAAAAAGCTGTGCACGGTCTACCTGGCAGCAGCCGATTGCGGCAAGTACATCCGGAAGATTGAACTTATAACCAGGTGCAATAATATCGTATTCCCAGCTTGCACGTGGGCTTGTATATCTATCCCAGGTTGTACGATCCATACCGTGCATTCGCATAACTGTCATTCGGCGGGCTAGTTCAGGATCTCTAGTACATACCATTCCGCCTTCTGCAGTTGTTATTGTTTTTGTTACATAAAAAGAAAAGACTCCAGCATCTCCAATTGTACCTGCATAGCCGAGTGCTGTAGGAGAAGGAAAAGAATGAGCGGCATCTTCAATTACACGGATTTTTTTTTCCGGTGTAGAGTACTTTTTTGCCAGTTCAATAATACGTTTCATATTACAGATATTTCCTGCAATATGAACAGGTACTATTGCACGTATACGGTTTGCACCTTTTCCATCAACACCGCCAGGCTGATTATCTTTAATAAGTATTTCTTCTATTTTATCTGGATCAATACTGTAAGTATCTTTTTCAACATCAGCAAAGAAAACATCAGCATTTAGATGGCGTGCACAGGCTGCAGTAGAAACAAAGGTGTAAGGCGTTGTGATAACTGCTGTTCCTTCATGAACACCACAGGCTTCCATGGCAAGAATCATTCCGCTGGTATTAGAATTTACAGCCAGAGAAATTATCTGCTCATCAGCAGGTAAATCAAAAGCTTTACGAGCATCTGCCATTTCTTTTGTGTCTTTAACAGCTTCACTGAATTTTTTTTCAAACTCAAGTGAATAACGACCGGTAGTTAGCCAGCCGCTTCTTAGTACGTCAAGAACAGCATCTTCTTCAGCTTTTGTTATTGCCGCTCTGTGGAACGGAACTTTTATTTCTGCCATTTTATGCTCCATGTCATTCCGATCCTGAAACAAGCTCAGGATGACGTTTTTCATTTATAGTAAATCAGTTCGTAACTGATTATCATTTTTTATTTCTTCATAAAAGTCTCGAAGGCTTTCACAGTCATCACATAAAAGTTTTATAAGAAGAACTTTGTCGCGGAATACGTTTTCTTTTCCCTTTGTATAAAAACAAATAGGGTAGAGAGAAGAAAGTAATTTCTCTAGTCTTGAACTTTCATATTCTTTATTATCAAGCCTTAAGAGCTTTTTATAATTTGTTGGAGATGGGTTTTCATCTTCAAGCCAAAGTGGTTCTACAAGACGTTCTCCCTTGCGAGCTCCAACAATCTTAATGTCGATGTCTTTATAAGGTTCAAGTCCAGAGAACTTAATAATCTGCTTTGCAAGATCAATAATTTTTACAGGCTCTCCCATATCTAAAAGATATGACTTTCCGTTTTCTCCGATACCGCCAGTCTGAAGAACAAGAGAACAGGCTTCTGGAATTGTCATAAAAAAGCGAACCATATTTTCATCGGTTACGGTAATTGGACCACCTGTTTTTATCTGATTTTGAAAAAGCGGAAGAATAGAGCCACGGCTTCCCAGTACATTACCAAAACGTACAAACATAAATGCCTGGTTTTCTCCGCTTGAAGTTTCACCTGCATGTTTTGCTGCATCAAGAACAAGCTTTTCGCAAAGCATTTTTGAAACACCGTAAACACTTACAGGAGCTACAGCTTTATCTGTAGAAATCAATACGAAGCGGTCAACCTTGTGTGCAAGCGCTGCATCCAGAAGATTTTTAGTTCCAAACACATTGTTTTCTACAGCGGCAACCTGATTTTCTTCCATCATCGGGACATGCTTATAGGCTGCGCAATGGAAAATTACATTACAGTGAGTCTGACGGATAATATAATCAACATACTCACGGTCGCGCATATCACCAATAATAGGAACAATAGTTGCTTTTTCTCCAACCCCTTCTGCCTGAAGAAGTCTGAGTTCGCGATAAATCTGGCAGATAGAATTTTCACCGTGACCAAAAAGATAGAGACGTTCTGCACCACCACTTAAAAGTTGACGTGCAAGCTCTGAGCCGATAGAGCCGCCTGCTCCAGTAATAAATACACGTTTTCCACGGAGATAACCCAAACTTTCTTTGAGCGAAATTGTTACTGGAGTACGTCCAAGAATATCAAGAGGATCAATTTCTCGGGTTTGAACAAGATGTGCGGTTCCTTCTATTACCTGGCTGATTCCAGGAAGAATTTTAATGTGATTAAAACCATTCTGGGTCAGGGTTTCATATATTTCTTTAATACGTTCGGTTGGAGCTGAAGGAATAGCAATAATAGCTTCATCAAGATCTGAATTTGAAAGAATAGAAGTTACGCCGCTGATAGGACCAAGAACTGGAATGCCGTCGATTGTGGTGCCTATAATGTCTTTATTGTCGTCAATGAAGGCGTTTACTTTTCCAAAAATCTTTTTTCGTTTAATATCATCGGCAATAGTCTGGCCTGCAAAGCCTGCTCCAATGATGTAAATACGTTTTTCCATTTTCCCAACCCTTTATCATATTTTACCATAAAAAAGACTAAACCACAATTCAATTTTTACCGATGAAAATATTGATAGTCGATAAATATTCGGGGTGTATCAATGGGGAACCTTAAAAGACTTTGTATATTAACCGTTCTGCTTTTTGGAACCACGTTATGTTTTGCAAATCAGATTTCATTTCAGATTGTACAGCATGACGATAGCCAGGAAAGCGTTTCTGAAGATTCACTTGTAATAGAAGATTCTGTTCTCAATAATTTTTTTGAGTATGGTTTTATTGTTACTAATTCTGATGCCGCAATTTCAGAATCAAAAGCGCAGGATGAAAAATTATATAAAATCGGACAGGGCGATGCCTTTAACGGATTTTCTGATTATTTTATCCAGATAAATCTATATTATGAGCGCACCGAAGAAACATTGAGCGCAAGTTCTGATTTGTACGAAATAGATTTTTCGATTACATCAATAAAAACTGGAAAAAAGATTGCTGACAGATCGATGAAAAACTTAAAAATCGATCGTACAAAGAAAAATAATCTGGTGAAAGTTTCATCAGATCTTGTAAATGAAATAAGTAAGGCATTAAGAGCATATAAAGCCTAAGGATGGGTAGGGGTATGAAAAATAAAATCAAAAACATTTTCAAAATTCTGGTAATAACTGCGGGATGTCTTATGTTTGCATCGTTCAGTCCTTCTTTAGATGGAAGGGCTGTAGTTGTTGAAAACGGAGTTTTTCCACAGGGATTATTTGCTAAAACAGTTGGATATCTTCCAGGTGATATAATCAGCGTTACAAATATTGCTGGTGATACAACAATAGATCTCCTTGTAATCGGAGCTCTGGATCCTTCTGAAGGTGTTGCAATCATGCTCTCTCCTGAAGCTGCGCAGGCTATGGGAATAGATAAAGGTTCAAATAATATTGTAAAAATTACAAAGCGTTCTGGTCAGGATGAAAGAGTATATGGAAATGCAGTGATTTCAAAGTCATCTGCAGAAATTGAAGACTGGGATGACAGTAATTTTGATAATATAAGTGCAGAAGAGAATACAGAAGCTTTTGATGAGGCTGAAAAGGAAACTCCTGCTGAAACTGAGGAAGAATTTACAGAACCTGAGGAAGAGGCTACGGTAGAATCTGAACCAGCTGAAGAAGAGCCTGCTGAAGAAGCTGCAGAAGAATCTGTTGAGGAGCCTGCAGAAGAACTTTCTGAAGAACCAGCTGAAGAAGCAGAAGAAGAGCCGGAAGCTGAAGAAACTATTGAAGAGGAAGCCTTTGAAGATGAAGCTCCAATTGAAGAAGAGACATTTGAAGAGGAAAATATAGAAGAAACTCCTGCTCCGGAAGAAGATGATGCTGAGGCTGAAGAATACTCTGAAGAAGCTCCTGGAGAAATCGAAGAAGAGCCTGAAGCAGAAGCTTTTGATGATGAAGAATTGAACGAACTTCCTGCAGAAGAAACTGAGCCTGAAGAAAGCGAGTTCGTTGATGATACTGAAATTCCAGAAGAAACTCCAGAAGATGAAACTGTAGAAGAAGATTTTGAAGAAGAAACTTCTGCAGAAGAAGCTCCTGTTGAAGAAGAACCTGCTGAAGAGGCAGAAGAAACAGAAGAAACTCCTGTAGAAGAGGAGACTCCAACAGAAGAAAGCTTTGATGAAGAAGCTTTTGAAGAAGAGACTCCAGAAGAGCTTCCTGCAGAAGAAAAGCCTGCTGAAGAGGCATTCGAAGAAACACCAGCAGAGGAAGCATTTGAAGCTGATGAACTTGAAACATTACCTGAAGAAACAAAATCTGCTCCTGTAGCTGAAACAGAACCTGCAGAAGAAGATGTTGAAGAGACAGAAACTGATGAATATGAAGCAATTGTTCTTGTTCCTGTAGATTCAAATCCACCGGAAAGTGATGAAGATGAAGTTGAAGATGTTGTTGCTGAAGATGAACTTGAAACAATAGAAGAAGAACTTACTCCTGCTGTTGAAGAACCAAATAAAGGTATTTCAGAAGTAAAACCTGTTATTACATCTGATGTTGATGTAAGTAAATCTGCAGCTTCTGGTTCATATGACAAGTACATGGTTCCAAGCCTTAAGGACCTTGAATCTGGAAAGTACTATATTCAGATTGCAGTTTATGCTTCTGATGATAATATCCTTGATGTAATCAGCAAGTACGGCAGTAACTATCCGATTACAATCGTGCCTATGGCTGGTGGAAATAAAAAGCAGATCCTCATTGGACCTGTAACAATGGATGAATATAAGGTAGTTCTTGAACGCTTTAAGTCTTACGGATTTAAGGATGCGTTCTTGAGAAAGGTAAAATAAGCCTAAAATCGAAAGCCCGGTAACCCCGGGCTTTTTTTATGGTATGATTTGAACCGCAAACGAGCGAAGCGAGTTTGTCGGTTTCGAAATTTATTTGACACGATTGCCGTAAGGCAAGTCGTGTTATAATACTGATAAACGGCAGCGGGCTTGATCCGCTGTCCGATTTCATCAGATTGTGTATACCCAGCCTTCTGGAGCAGGGAGACGGCCCATCTGGATACCTGTCAAAGTATCATAGATCTCCTTCAACTTAGGACCCATTTCCTGTTTTCCTTCGTTGTAGATAATCTGCTTTCCGTGGTCGTCGATTTCGCCAACTGGAGAAATTACGGCAGCAGTACCACAAAGACCGCATTCTACGAAGTCAGCAAGTTCATTCTTATTAATCTTGCGCTCTTCAACTTCCATCTTAAGATATTCTTTTGCAACAATTACAAGCGAGCGGCGTGTAATAGAAGGGAGAATAGAATCAGATTTTGGAGTAACAAGTTTTCCGTCCTTTGTGATGAAGAGGATGTTTGCTCCACCTGTTTCCTCAAGGTAAGTGTGAGTAGCAGGATCAAGATACATATTTTCAGCATAGCCGTTGTTGTGAGCGTCTACGATGTTATGCAAAGACATAGCATAGTTCAAACCAGCCTTAATATCACCAGTTCCATGAGGAGCTGCGCGGTCGAGGTCTGAAAGGCGAACCTTAATAGGCTTAACTCCGCCCTTGAAATATGGTCCTACTGGAGTTACGAGAATGCGGAACTGATATTCATCAGCTGGCTTTACACCGATAACTGCACTTGAACCGAACATATATGGACGGATGTAAAGAGTAGCACCGCTTCCGTAAGGTGGAACCCAATCTTTGTTTGCTTCGATAGTCTGAAGAACTGCTTCAATGAAGCGCTCTTTTGGGAATACTGGCATTTCAAGGCGTTTGCATGAGTTTTCCATACGTTCTGC
>JAEEGL016116746.1_pt1 | contig 10879 bp, 14 predicted proteins | sample 9134231 | NCBI WGS metagenome assembly JAEEGL01 (sample SAMN16246548, study PRJNA631951) | gut metagenome | biome: gut microbiome; feature: rumen; material: fiber-attached | host: Bos | place: Iran: Karaj | collected 2018-10
AAAATGGTGGGCCTGAATGGACTTGAACCATCGACCTCACGCTTATCAGGCGTGCGCTCTAACCACCTGAGCTACAAGCCCATTTTGCATCTCTCGCTAATTGATTATAGCATATCTTCCAAAAGATAGCAAGTGTTTTTTAATAATTAATGGTGGGCTGTTAGGGACTCGAACCCTAGACCCACTGATTAAGAGTCAGTTGCTCTACCAACTGAGCTAACAGCCCAAAAATTAACTTGCCAAATAAGTATAACATAAAAACTATAAAAAATAAATACTTTTTTTAAAAAAAATAGGCTCTGCCTATTTTTCTTCATCATCCCCAGATTTTTCTTCTTTTAATCCTTCCTTTATACCTTTACTAATTTCTTTAGCAATACTACCATAAGCAGGAGCCATTTCTTTAGCAATTGTAGAACCAACTTTTCCAACGGTTGGTGCTATTTTTTCCATTCCTTCTTGTGCTACTGGCATAATTTGTTGTGCACTAAATGCAAGGATTTGTCTCCTCTTAGCAAAAGTAAATATTGGAATTGAAATTATAATAGAAGCAAAGCATATAAATGCTCCAATTGCTATAAAACTCATTGATGTACCTTCACTATTATTATTTTTGGCTTTACAATACTCCTTAGTTAAAGGATTTTCTTTATATTCAGAAAAACTACAGTGTGAAAAACTAGGATCTAAAACTTCAGTAATTACCTTTAAGTCATATGCTTCTCCATCGGTATACTTTGTAAAAGCACTATATGTTACACCCTTATTAGCAAGTTCATCTCTTTTCTTTTCAAGTTGAATCTTTAATTCCTCAATTTTTCCACTGCCAGGTTTTGCAACACCCCTATAGATTAAATAACCTCCGATGCTAAAACCAATTAATAATACTAATATGGCAATAAAAGTTATCATTTTTTCTGCTTTATTATATCTTCCTTCATTTAAAAATTCTTTCTTTTCTTCCATTTTCTACTCCTTTCAAAAATATTATATCATAAATTAAATTAAATTTCCCAAAATGCCATAAGAAAATATCAACATAATAATTCCGGCCATAATAACACCAAGTATTGCATATAGCATAGATTTCTTTTTATTCATATTGAGAAGAGCTGCAATTAAGCAACCAGTCCATGCTCCAGTGCCAGGTAAAGGTATACCTACAAATAGCATAAGACCAATATATTCTAATTTTTCTATTTTTTCTTTTTTAGACATTGCTTTATTTTCTAATTTTAAAACAATTCCTCTAAATAATTTAGTCTTCTTTAACCAATCAAATATTGGAGTAATTAACCATAATATAATTGGTATAGGAATAATATTTCCAATAAAACAAATAATAAAACCTCTCACTATATTAACTTTAAGTAATGCTGCAGCAATTAAGCCACCACGAAGTTCCAATATCGGCATTAAAGAAATAATAAATATTATTAACTCCTTACCATATTTCAAACTAGCAAGCCCACTAAAAGTTCCTACTAAAATTTTTACTAATTTCTCAGCCATAATCTTCTCCCTAACTAAATAAATAAACCAACTATTAAAAATACAATACAAATTATAAATATAATCATACTAAGTTTACTAACCTTAATTCTCTTAAAATCTTTTCTTGAAATATTATCAACTGTGCCAACATAATCTAAACCGAAATGTCCATATTTACTATAATCTTCTTTACCCTTTAAAGCAAATGAAGTACCGTCATCCATTTCAGAATAGATTACCCCCTTATCCAATTTTACAATAAAGCAAAAATATACTAAATCCCCGGCTGCTCCAGCAATATTTGCAATTGATAAAAGCAATAATAATGGATAATTAAAAACTATACTAATAATATATGTTACTACACCAATAAAGAAAAATGGATACATCAAAGCAAATAAAATATTCTTTTTACTTATATCATCCTTACAAAGGCAATATAATACCCCTTTTTCTATTTCTGCACCAAAAGTTAATTTTTTTGGATCCGCACCATGAATAATATAACCTATTGCATGTAATATTTCATGAAGTGAAAAATATAATATAAATACTGGAAGCATTAAAGCACAAAACTTTGTACTTTTAAACAATTCAAACATATCAAAAAAATATTTTGGAAATAAAAGCCAAGTAAATAATAAACAAACTATTAATATAAATAATGGTAAAATATTAACGATTGTTAAATTAATTTTAAAAACATGATACTTTTTCATACAACACCTACTTTTTAATAAATTATATCACATTATAAATTAAAAAAAAAGACTATTATTATAGTCTATTTTTCTTCTTTTTTAGTTGTTTTCTTTTCGTTACTAGTAACAATATCTAATGCCTTTTGATACATTAAATCAAATTTAATATTATCAAGTGAAACATCTTTTAATATAGTTTCTTTATCAACATTATAAGTCTTTGCCATTTCTTCTACTCTATTATTAGCTTCCTTATCAGTAACTTTAATTTTTTCAACTTTAATAATTTCTTTAAGTAAATAACGATACTTAATTCTCTTTAAAGCATCAGGTTTCATTTGCTCAGTAATGTTTTCTTTAGTAGTCTTAGTATATTCAAAGTACATTTCTTCACTAATTCCTTGCATTTGCATTCTTTGCATGAATTCTTTATACATATGTTCTACTTCATCACTAACAAGTTCATCACAAATATCTGCTTTCATATTTTCTGCTGCTTTATCTAAACATTTTTCTTCATAAACATGTTCTTGTTCATGTTCCTTTTGATGAGCTATTTCTTCCTTAATTTGTTTTTCTAATGTTGCCTTATTAGTAACACCTTCCATAGCTAAATCATCAAAGAATTCTTTATCCAATTTAGGAACGACTCTTGTCTTAATTTCATTTACTTTTACTTTGAAAACTACTTTTTGCCCTTTTAATTCTTCAGACATATAATCTTCAGGGAAAGTTATATCTATATCTTTTTTTTCTCCCTTTTTCATTCCTATAATGGCCTCTTCAAATCCAGGAATAAAAGTTTTGCTTCCAATAGTAAGTGAATAATTCTCAGCTGTTCCACCATCAAATGCTACACCATCTTTATATCCGGCAAAATCGATAATAGCAATATCGCCATTTTCAACTTTTCCTTTTTCTTTTTCCATAACTTCAGCATAATCCTCTAAAAGATGTTCAATTCTATGGTCTATTTCATCTTGTTCTACCTTTACTTTTTCTTTTTTTACACCTAAATTAGTATATTTTCCTAAAGTTACTTCTGGTTCTAATACAAATATAAATTTAACTTCTAATTTCTTAGCATCACAACTTACTAAATCAACCTTTGGTTCAATTATAGGCATAACCTTTTCTTTAGTTAATAATCTATCATATTCCTTCTTAATAGCCATATCTGCTGCTTCAAATATGATTTCTTGATTACCATATTTCTTTTCATATACGTCTCTTGGAGCCTTACCTGGTCTAAAACCAGCTATCTTAGCTTTTTTATTAACCTTTTCAAATGCTTCGCTTTGTAATTTTTCCCAATCTTTTCCTTTTAACTCAAAACTAAATTCCTGTTTCATTATATACTCCTTACTTTATTTCTACTATTTCAACTTGATAACTACCATTTGGACTTTCTACGGTACAAACTTCTCCAGCTTTATGTCCCATAACTGCTTGTGCAAGTGGACTTTCATTAGATATCTTAAATTTAGCTGGATCCGCTTCTTTAGAACCAACAATACGATACTCTTCCACTTCATCGTCATCGCCATCATCTTCATCAATATATTTAATGATAATCGTAGTACCTAAGCCTACTTTATCAGTATCCTTCTTTTCAATTAACTCTGCCTTTTCAAGTAATTGCTCTAACTCTTTAATTCTTCCTTCTACTTGTGCTTGCTCATTTCTAGCAGCATCATAATCAGCATTTTCAGATAAATCTCCCAAAGCCCTAGCATCCTTTAATGCTTTAATAACTTCAGGTCTTTTAATATCCTTCAACTGATTCAATTCCTCTTCTATTTCTAAAAAGCCTTCACTTGTTAAATATACTTTATTGCTCACTTTCATTCACCTCTTTTAACATTTCAAAATTTTACTAAATATTTAACTATTTGTCAAGTAAATTTTATCAATTTATACTATTATATTTGTATATAAACTATATATTACTTATTCTTAACATATCGTACTTCTTTATATCCCCTTTTAATTTAAATTTTATAATGTTTTCTGGATGTCTACTGATATCTATTTTATTATTATTATCATCGTATATAATAGGCATCTTAAACTTAATTGTATCTCTATCTGGAGATACTATCTCAACATTATCTCCAACTTCAAAATAATTCTTAGTTATAAGAGTAACATACTCTCCCTCATAATCATCTACAATACCAAGAAAATCTTGATTACTTACTTCATTTCTACCTAAGAAATATTGCTCTCTTTCAGTAGGAAAAGTATTAAAGAATTGATCTATGCTATCTCTATTAGCAACTCTATCTAATTCTTTCTTATATCTCTTTAACTTATCATCAGTCATCGTATTATTATAATATTCATCTATTGCCCTACGATAATTATTAATAACCATCGCTATATAATAAATACTTCTCATTCTACCTTCAACTTTTAAACTCTTAACTCCTATATCTATAATATCCGGAATATATTCTAACATACATAAATCTTTAGAACACATTGTAAATTTAGTAGGATTATCTATTTTTTTGTCATCTTTTATTAAGTCAAAATCCCATCTACATATCTGTGCACATCCACCTCTATTAGCATCTCTATTAGTAAAATAATTAGATAGTACACATCTACCAGAATAACTCGAACACATCGCTCCGTGTATAAATATTTCCGTATCTATCAAAGTCTTATCTATTATTTCCTTTATTTCAGATTTACTTAATTCTCTACCTAAAACGACTCTTTCTACGCCAAGTTCTTTCCAAAACTTAACAGCCTCATAATTAATCGTAGAATATTGAGTAGATATATGTATTGGAATATTTATCTTATTCTTTTTAACTATATCTATAACTAATGGATCAGATACAATAATTGCATTTACACCGCATTTTTCTAAATCAATTAAGTATTCTTTAAGTCCAACTACATCTTCATTATGAAATACTATATTAACAGTTACATATACCTTCTTTTTAAGTTTATGCGCATAATCACAAGCTTCCTTTATCTCAGATATATCCAAATTTTTAGCATTAGCTCTTAAACTATAATTTCTTCCTCCAAAGTATACTGCATCTGCACCATATAATAAAGCAATCTTAACTCTTTCTAAATTACCTGCAGGCGCTAATAATTCTATTTTCTCCACATTATCACCTACTTAACTCTATATATCGTTTTTGTATCAAAAAAACCAATATAAGCATCCTTCACTTTATCATGTTTAATAAATTTATCTACCATTTTGTTAAATTCACTATCTGATATCTTATTACTTCTCATAACAATATAATCAATACCCTCTAATTTATCTAGATAATTTATTAAATTAATTGCTTTACTTGTATATATAGTTGTTCCATATTCTTCTTCAGAGATTGGATATGTATCATCTCCGACTATTTCATATTTACTTCCCAAATCTTCATTAATATATTTTAAATAGTTCCTAATAAGGTATCTTCTAGAATAAAATATCGGTGCATATCCATAACCAAGAAACATAATTTTCATTTTACTATTCTTCTTTATTTCTAATAACTCATCTCCAGTTATATCTGAAGAAATAAAACTATAATTAATACCTAAACCATTATAAAATTTATTAGATAAAATACTAGCATTTAAATGATCTTGATATATTACTAGTTTATCTATCATATCTAATTCTTTTGCTATATTATAAACAGCCATATCATAAAATAATATCTTAACATCCATATCTTTTAGTTTATTCATAACCATTCTTAAACGTTCTAAATCACTATTATGCATTAATTTATTTAAACTAATAAATATTTCTTTACCATTAAAATTAATATCATCTAATTCTGATATATTAATATAAAAAGAATCATTGACAGATAATTTATCGATTGATAATATTACACCGTCAATGTTTTTTTTAAGTAAATTTTCTATTTGTTTTTTTGAATTAGCACTAACAATTAACTTACTCAAAATATCACCTCTTTAATATTCTCTCCCTTAACTGCTTTTCAGCATATGCACAATATCTAGGATAAAATTGATTAATTGTATATCTAATATATGGAGTTTCTAATAAATCCATAAACTTATTTCTAAATTCTTTTAATTTTTTACTATCTTTTTCAACAGATAATTCTATACTTATGAGGTTATCAAACATTTGTCTAATATGTTTCCTAAAATCATTCATATCAACTGAATCTTCTCTATCTTTATCTCCAGATATAAGGTCCAAATATTCTTTATTATATGAATCAACTGATAGCAATAAATTATATATTTCTTTTCTATTAGGAAATATATTAATAAATCCATTATGATCTGGTATAAAAAAATGCTTAAATAAATCCGGCATATCAGACAACATTGCTACGGCAAACACTTCCAAAACATATGAGCCTGGGCCATTTAAATCAAAAGCCTTCATAAATAAATACTCTGTCATGCCCTCAAGTAGACCATTTCCAATTCCCAAGTTACCACCAAATGCTAGTTGATCTTTCTCAGAATCATAAGAAGCCACATGAAATAATTCGTGCCCTAAAGCACTATTTGCAATATATGTAATAATATTACTATCTAAATAATATTCTCCATCTAACGATTTATCTAACAATTCATCGCATCTCCAAAGTGTTAATGTTTGCAAATTTTTATCATATAATCTCTTGTACTCTTCCGGATATTTTTTTAAAAATCTCTCTGTTGTTCTAAACACATTTTTATTTTGCCATCTTAAATCGCACTTACCATCATATATCCTAATTATTTGCATAACCTACTCCCCCAAAAATTTATTTTTTCTCTGAAATAGATATACCATCTCCAACTGATATATATCTAGTAGAAAATTCAGAATTATTATCTAAAAATGAAATAAATTCTTTAATTTTTTTAACAATACCTCTTTGATTCTTAGTCTCAATTAACCTCTCATCTTTAACAAGACCATGAAAAAATAAATTATCGGTAATTATTATACCACAATCTGATAAATTATGTTTATATTTTTCAAAAAAGAAAATGTTTTTTCCCTTTGCTGCATCAATAAACAATAAATCATATTTATCATCTATCTTTGTATCTACAGCATCACCCAATATTATATTAATTCTATCTTCAAGATTAAATTTTCTTATATTATCAACTGCCATATCATATCTATCCCTATCTTTTTCAATTGTTGTTACACATATATCATCATTAACTAAAGCCATACGAATAGCAGAATATCCAATAGCAGATCCTATTTCTAAAATAGATTTGATATTATTTTCTTTTATATAATTACATAAATAATCTATCCCATCTGACATCATTATAGGTACATTATTTCTCTTTGCATAATCTTCGATTTCTTTTAACATAAAATCACCTACTAGTAGTATACTACAAAATATCAAAAGAAAAAAGGTGTTATACACACCAATTATTTTCGTTCTTTAATTTCTGTATTGTATTATAATGAGTTGTTGCGTCTTTACTTAAATAAGTCTTTTTCTTACAATCAGCAACAAAATAATAATAATTATGCTTAGTATAATTAATTGTTGCTTCAAGAGATTCTTTGCCAGGATTAGATATTGGTCCTACAGGTAATCCCACATAAGAAGTACATCTAGTATTATATGCATTATCACATGTATATAAATTCTTATTACCATTTAAAGATTGTTTAAAATCGTCTATCTTTAAATAATAGTATGTTGTAACATCACTACCAAGTACCCATCCATCATTAAGTCTATTATAAAATACTCCAGCAACTGATGCCCTATCATCAGCATTTGCTCCTTCAAGTTCAACAATTGAAGCTAATGTAATTAATTCATGAAGACTAAGTTCACTTTCCTCAATTTTATCCTTGTATGGAGTTAACTGTTTATCCATCTCATCTAACATTGTACTAACTATTTCCTTAACTGTAACTTCTTTATTTAAAAAAGCATACGTATTAGGAAATAAATAACCTTCAAGTGGATAATATATCTTAGTATTTTTAATACTATCAGTTAAAAACCAATATTTATCAATTAAAGTATCTATATATTCACTATCAGCCATTAAATTAATAAAATCATCATAGCTATTATCAGTATTCTCTTCGACCAATTTTGCTATCTTTCTAACATTCAATCCTTCCTTAAATGTAATTCTAACCTCATCCGGATTATATGAATTACCCTTATGTAATATATCTATTATTTCCTTCAATTTCATATTCCTATCAAATTCATAAGTAGAAGCCTTTAAATCAGTTACTCTATTTAATTTAACATACACCTTAAATATAAAAACACTTCTTATTAATTTGTTTTTATATAGCGTCTTACCAATAGATTCAATGCTTCCTTGTTTTACTTCAACGACTACTTTTTCACTATCTCTACTCATCGGAGATATTTGATAATTATAATAAAATCCCACTAAAAAAAGTGATGCCAGTAAAATAGCAAGAACAATCATCATAAGTTTGTATTTATTCATAATTACTGACCTTCAGCTTTCCCTGTCTCTTCTTGAATAGATTCTAATATGGTTTCAATTACTTTCCATTCTTTTTCGCTCTTTATAGGAAGTAATTCTCCACCCTTATCACTAACTTTATAAATTGAAGCAAATACTCTAACATTACCATCCTTATCTTTTGAATTATCAGTATATACTACATAGTTCTTCTTTGTTTCTTCAGACTCAAAAGTAAATAATGGTTCGCACACTACTTCTTTACCCTTATCATCTAAAACGACAAATTTTTGTTTTCCATTCATATTATTCACCTCTTTTATATCTATCTAAATATCCCTGCAAAATAATTACTGCAGCCATTCCATCTACTTTCTTTTTCCTTTTTTTTCTAGATACATTAGCACCTATTAATACATTGTTAGAAATTACCGAAGTTAATCTCTCATCTTCCATAATTACTGGAATATGAAAACTATCTTCAAGCATTTTTTTAAAATCCAATGTTATAAGAGCTCTCTCTCCCATTGTATTATTCATATTCTTAGGTAATCCCAATATTAAAGAACCAATTTCTTCTTTATTGATTATCTCCTTTAGGGGCAAAATTAAACTATTATAATCCTCATTTTCAAAGTAAAGTGTCGTATACACAGAAGCAATGCAATTAGTCCTATCACTAATTGCAATACCCAATGTTTTACTACCTAAATCTAATCCTAAATATCTCACTTTAAGTATTCCGTTAATATTTTTTCAACTATAACTGTTCTATCTAGTTTAGCAATTTTATTTCTGTTATCATCAAATTCAGGAATATATCCTAAATCATTACTAATAATATATCCCACTATTTGATTAATAGCATCATAACCTTTTTCAGTCATACTTTCACTTACTTCTTTAATTACTTGTTTAATTTCACTGTCTTCCATATTTATCACCCTAACTTTATTTATTAATAACTACCTGAATCATAAAGCGCATACAATGTTACATCCTTATCTGGCATTGTAAAACTTCCAAATTCTACCATTTCCATTGAATCAAGATTAACCCATCCCACTTGAACAACACCTTCATAACAAGAACAAATATTATTAGCAACATCTACGGTATTAGATACTAAAACATCCATTGTTTCAGTATTATTACCATTTTTAAGCCAACAATTGTTATAATTAACACTAGGACTGTTTTCTTCAACTCTTTCATCAGAAAGACAACTTAAAGTTAATTGACGATAATTATTAGGAGTTACACTATTTCCATTATTATCTACAATTTCCCCTGGAACATCAGGTTCTGATTCATTTGTAACATTACCGTGTTCAGGCATACCATTTATTACAACGTCCTTTACACTTCCATTATCCATATAAAGTATTATCTCAATTTCATCAGTATTACTAATAGCCTGATTAGTATATGGATCAATAATTGGCATTGAAATATAATCAGATAAATCAGATAAATGTATAGTTACCTCAGATTTATCTGAAAAAGTATCAGAATGTTTATTTTCACTAGCATACTGTTTAGCAGCAACTTTTATACTATTAAGTAAATTTTTATATTGTTTTTCTTTATTATTATTTATGACTGCATTAATTGAAACAAAAGAAATAAGTGCAATAATTGCAAGTAATGCAATCGTAGCAATTAATTCAATTAATGTAAAACCTCTCTCCCTAAGTTTTTTAAAAAAATTTAAAAGTTTCATAACTCACCTACCATCTATAACTATTATATAATATATATAATGTTTTTTCAACACCAAAATAAAAGTTCTTATTAATAATAAGAACTTTTATTTAGCAATAATTGTTACTATTTTATTCTTTATAACCATTACTTTTACTACTTCCAAAGACTCTAAATGTCTCTTCACATTTTCATGATTTAAAGCTTTTTCTTTAATTGATTCCTCGGCTTCATCTACACCAATATTGATAGTTCCTCTAACCTTACCATTTACTTGAACAGCAATCTCCTTAGTATCTTCTACTAATTTAGATTCGTCACATACTGGCCATGTTGCATTACTAATTAAATCATAACCCATCTCTTCATTTAATTCTTCAGTTAAATGTGGAGCAACAGGATTAAGTAGAATAAGTAATAATCTATAATCATCTTTAGTAATTGTTTTATTTTCTTCATAGGCATTAACCAATATCATTAATTTAGAAATATATGTATTATAACCCATTCTTTCAAAATCATATGTAACACCCTTTATA
>JAEEGL016941144.1_pt1 | contig 10879 bp, 12 predicted proteins | sample 9134231 | NCBI WGS metagenome assembly JAEEGL01 (sample SAMN16246548, study PRJNA631951) | gut metagenome | biome: gut microbiome; feature: rumen; material: fiber-attached | host: Bos | place: Iran: Karaj | collected 2018-10
ATATTCAGAGGCGGTATCCAGTCAATATCTAAAGGTCAGTACGAAGCGGCAGCTGTTCTGGGGCTTACCAGGAGACAGACATTCTTTAAGATAATATTGCTTCAGGTTGTAAAGAGGATTGTGCCTCCTATTTCAAACGAGGTAATTACCCTTGTCAAAGATACTTCTCTGGCAAGAGTAATCGCCTTCTACGAGATCATTTGGGAAGGCGAGCGCTTTATCAAGAGCAGTGGAATCATTTGGCCTCTCTTTTACACAGGAGCGTTTTATCTCATTTTCAGCGGATTTCTGACGCTGTTGTTTGGATATATAGAAAAGAAACTTGATTATTTTAAATGATCATCTGGCGGTGTAATTTATGGCAATACTTGAAGTAAAGGGTATAAAAAAGAAGTTCGGCAACATTGAGATACTAAAAGGAATAAGCTTTGACATGGAAAGAGGGCATGCCGTATCGATTCTGGGAAGCTCCGGAAGCGGCAAGACAACGCTTCTTCGGTGTCTGAATTTCCTTGAAACTCCTGATGAAGGGGAGATAACGGTAAATGGCAATGTGCTTTTTGACAGTTCCTGCAAAGATCTCAGTGAGAGCGAGCTTAACAAAAGACGTCTCCATTTCGGAATGGTCTTTCAGCAGTTTAATCTGTTTCCTCAGTATACTGCCTTGGAAAATGTGACGCTGGCGCCTGAACTATTGGACAAAAGCAGGAACAGGCAGGAAATAATAGATGAGGGGAAGCTTCTTTTGGAGAAGATGGGGCTTTCTGACAGGATGAACAATTATCCACATCAGCTCTCCGGTGGACAGCAGCAGAGAGTGGCAATTGCCCGGGCATTGGCGTTAAAGCCGGATATTCTATGTTTTGATGAGCCGACTTCGGCGTTGGATCCGGAGCTTACTGGAGAGGTGCTTAAGGTCATAAAAGAACTGGCTGAGCAGCATACGACCATGATCATAGTCACACACGAGATAGATTTTGCAAAAAATGTATCGGATGAGATAATTTTTATGGATGGCGGAGTCATTGTAGAGCGTGGAACTCCTGAGCAGGTCATTGATAATCCTGAGAATGAGAGAACGAAGCAGTTTCTTTCGAGTGTACACAGAAATTCATGAGAGTATTATAAAATGCAATCAGCAACAGGGAATTTCCCCGTTGCTGATTTATTTTATGCCTGTGACAGCGTGTATTTTTTATAAAGCTTGTAAATGCCACATCTCCAGCAAAGTATCATGCCAAGAACAGCGCCGAGGGCAGCCTGTGCTATTTCATACGGAAGTTTAATCATGGCATATTCGAAAGTGCTGTATACGAAGGTCTTACCAAGCGTATAGCCGACAACCATGATTATGCCGCCTATTGTAACTCCAATGCCGGATGCGAGCTTGGGAGTCTTCTGTAACACTTTATGGGAGATGAGAGATATAACAACGGCCTGTAATCCATGTGTTACCAGTGATACAAACATTGGAAGAGGATAGAATATCATATCTCCTAAGAATGATCCGATTCCGCCAACAACAAATGCCTGAAACGGGTTTAGCATAATGGATGCCAGACAGATGACCATGTCGCAAAGATAGAGATGCCCGCCCGGAACCGGTATTCCAAAGGATGACATGGCTATATTTAGTGCCATGAAGACTGCGGTTATTGTGATTTGTATTGCTGGTGTGCCATTTCCCCTGTTCATTTTGTATTTCTCCTCCTTTACATACATTGTAAAGGAGTTTAGTATAAATCTGGATATATAAAAATGTCCAGATTGGAGTTAAAAGATATAACCAGATGAATTATTCAGTTGATAAAAAAGAGGCAAAACCCGCATATATTCAGCTTTACAGGCAACTTGTAAAGGATATAATGGCAGGGGTATATAAATATGGGGATAAAATCCCGTCAAAACGAACATTGGCCGCTGAAACCGGTTTGAGTGTGATTACTGTCGAGCATGCAATGACTCTTTTAAGTGAAGAGGGCTATGTGGAGGCCAGACCAAGAAGTGGAGTAATTGTAACATACAGGGGTGAGGATTTCCTTGAAGGTAAAAGAAAAGAGAGCGTACTTATTCTTGAGAAGTCAGAACCTGTTCAGAACACAAGTGAATTTCCTTTCTCCGTCATGACAAGGACAATGCGCCGGGTAATGCTGGATTATGGGGAGAAAATCCTGGTAAAGTCTGCAAATCACGGATGCGCAGAACTAAGAAATGAGCTCTGTCTGTATCTTGCAAGGAGCAGAGGCATAATCGTAAAACCGGGTCAGGTGGTGGTGGGATCCGGGGCTGAGTATCTGTATGGCCTTGTTGTTCAGCTTCTAGGGACAGACAGTGTATATGCTCTTGAGAGTCCGGGATATAAAAAGATATATAAAGTGTATGATGCCATGGGAGCAACCTGCGACTTTCTTAAAATGACAGAGGAAGGCATAGACTCAGAGGAGCTTGAGCGCACCAGCGCCAAAATCCTGCACATAACCCCATTTAACAGTTACCCCAGCGGAGTTACAGCAAGTATATCCAAAAAGCACGAGTATTTAAGATGGGCAAAGCAAAGAGACGGGGTTCTTATAGAAGACAATTATGAGTCAGAGCTGACGGTATCCAGAAAGCCGGAAGAACCGATTTTTTCGATGGATAACAATGTAAATGTTATATATATAAATACCTTTTCAAGGACAATAGCATCATCCATCCGTGTAGGCTATATGATCCTCCCGGAAAAAATGGTTGATGTATTCAACGATAAACTGGGATTTTATTCGTGTCCTGTGCCTATCTTTGACCAGTATGTGCTGGCGGAACTCTTGCGAAGCGGCGATTTTGAGCGGCACATAAACAGAGTAAGGAGAAGGAAAAGAGCGCTATTTTAAAATGTTTTGGGGGATAACAGGAGGTCTGCCAGGATGTATGGCTCACATCCTGGCAGTAGGTTAGGGAAGCTAAAATGGGATTTTGTTAGTACTACAATATCTTGTGCTTTACAAGTATATTATATACTAAATATTCTAAAATAAGTATAAAATAAATAGAAAATCTTTCTAATATATCGATACCTGGTATGATTATAAAACGAGCGTTCATAGAATGTTGATATTGAAGAAGCCAGAGATTAAGGTCAGCTTTTTTCGGCCTTTCGCAGGAGTTCATCGACTTCGCTGTCAGTCATGTCAAGAACCCAGGCAAGAGAGTATATATAATTTGCATGCTCTTCAACAGCAAATTTGGGGCATGTGAGAAATGCATTTATCTCTTTTTCAAGCCTTTGCCTTATTTCGGATTCTTTTTTCATAGACAGGATCTCCTTTTTTGTGGATGATCATCACCGGATATATTAATAGTATCATGTTTTTGTACAGTTAGGGTAATTACCGCTATGAGTTGTGGAGATGTAATGTTGAATTATACATATTTAGTGGAATGTGCGGATGGTACGCTTTACTGCGGATGGACAAATAACCTTGAGAAAAGAATATCTGATCATAATGCGGGGAAGGGAGCCAAATACACCAAACCGCGTCTTCCGGTCAAACTGGTTTATTATGAAACTTTTGAGACAAAGGAAGAAGCAATGAAACGTGAATGGCAGATCAAGCAGCTTACCAGGGTGGAAAAGAATAAGCTGGTAGAAGGCTTTGAGAAAAATTTTATAGCACAAAATTCATTTTGCTGATATAATAGTAAGAACGTTTTGCATTGGAGGTATAAAATGAGAATAGCAGTAACTTATGATAATGGTCAGGTTTTTCAGCACTTTGGACATACAGAAGAGTTCAAGATCTATGAGGTTGAAGATGGCAAGGTAATGTCTACAGAGGTTATTGGATCAGATGGACAGGGTCATGGAGCCCTTGCAGGAATTCTTGATAACAACAGCATTGATGTGCTTATATGTGGAGGCATTGGAGGCGGAGCTAAGACTGCCCTTGATGAAAAGGGTATCGAGCTATGCGCCGGTGCTGAGGGAAGTGCAGATGATGCTGTGGAAGCATACCTTAGAGGAGAACTTGTGAACACAGGCGTCAACTGTGATCATCACGGCGAAGGACACAGCTGTTCCGATCATCATGAAGAGGGGGGCTGCGGACACGAAGAAGGTGGCTGCAGTGCTGAAGACGAGGCAGCATGTGGACATGAAGGTGGATGCGGCGGATGCGGCGGATGCCATGCAGCTCCACCTATTGAAGGAAAGAATGTTGGCAAGATATGTAAGACCCATTACAAGGGAACATTTAACGATGGTACACAGTTTGATTCTTCCTATGACAGAGGAGAGCCACTTCAGTTTATTTGCGGTTCCGGAATGATGATCCGCGGTTTTGATGAGGCTGTTGCCAACATGGAAGTCGGCGAGACTATCGATATACATCTGATGCCCGAACAGGCTTATGGCGAAACTGATCCTGAAGCAGTTTTCACAGTTGAACTCTCTGAGCTTCCCGGAGCAGAGGAGCTTGCTGTTAATGAAAAGGCATATCTTCAGGATGTATATGGCAGACCGATTCCCGTAAAAGTAGTGGCCAAGGATGAGAAGAGCATTACTTTTGACGCAAATCATGAGATGGCCGGCAAAGAGCTAAACTTCACAATAGAGCTTGTTGAGGTGGTTTAAGATATTAAGGGAAAGTGCAAGTTAAATGAAAAGAAATAGTATTATTGAAACAACCATGCATTTTCTTGTACACAACAGTTTTATGTTCACCGTAGCAATAATGTGCCTGGTACATAGTGTTTTGCTTGGAATAACCTTGTATGCAGGTGTGACGCCGCTATTTTATTTTAATGTATTGAGCGTTATTGTTTACCTTTCATGTATTTTGCTGTGTAAAAGAGGATATATACTGCCGGTTTACGTTAGTATAGTTGTAGAGGTTAGCGTATACGCGATCGTGTCCGTTTACTTCATAGGATGGAATAGCGGGTCATATAATTTTTTGTTTTCCATCGTGCCAATAGTTATCTATTTTGGCAGCTATTTGTTTAAAAGTTTAAAAAGATGGATCATTGTTATGACGCTGGCGCTGATCTTTATACTGTATTCGCTATTATATATCAGCCATAATGATTTAACTCCGATATATGAGCTTTCTGATGCTGTAAGAGCGGTTATGATGATATTTTCATCATTTGTAATGTTCTTCTCAGTGGTGTTTTATAGCACGATCTATATCTATATGAGTGAATATAAAATGTCCAATTTGGAGGAAAAGAATGAGCAGCTTTCGGCTGATGCCAAGGAGGATTCTCTGACCAGTCTCCTGAACAGGCGAGGTTTTTTACCGGTTATCGATGCGCTGATGCAGGGGGTTCAGTCCAAGCATTTCTGTATAGCTTTTTGTGATATTGATAATTTTAAGCACATTAATGATTCTTATGGACACGACTGCGGAGATGAAGTATTAAGGCATATTGCCAGTATCATCAAGAGAGAGATGCATGGCTGTGATGTATGCAGATGGGGCGGAGAAGAAATCATAATCCTAATGAGGGACTATGATCTGGCTGTTGCCAAGGAAAAAATGGAGTATATCAGAGGACTTATAGAGTCTACTCCCACAGTTTTCTATAACAAAAGCATATCAGCAACAATAACCATCGGACTTGAAGAGTACAGTGACAGATACGGTGATCCGGAAGAAATAATCAAAGTCGCTGATGAAAGAATGTATTATGGCAAGCAGCACGGAAAAAATGTACTGATTTATAAAGATGATCAGGCGTCTTAATACAGCTTCATAAACGACTGCAAAATAGTATTATGTTTAGCAATCCCTGTTAAATCAGGGGTTGCTAATTTTTTGCCACTTCGGAATTGAGAGACATAAATCGGACACTAAAAGGGCTAGAATTTAAGCATCAGAAGTCGCTAAGGTTGTTAAAGGAGGTAACGGACATGGATGCTGATTACATAGCCTACAGAGAAGAAAGAATAGAAAAAAACAGGAAAAAGAGAATGAAGATAGTCAGAAGACAGCGAATAATTCTGGCTTTTGCAATAATAGCGATTGTTTTTTTATCACTATTTCTTGCGTTGTCCCTGGAATCTAAAGCGGATTCCGGAGATATTCGACACAAATATTACACATCCCGGACATTATACGGCGGAGATTCCTTGTATGCGATTGCCATGGAGAATTACTCTGATGAATATAAGGACATTGATACATATATAGATGAAGTATGCAGCATAAACCATATCGCGGATAAAAATTCAATTCAGGCCGGAAGGAGTATAATTGTGCCATACTATTCTTATGAATTCAAATAAGTGGATGGTATTATAATATTTTATAGATGGGTTAGAAGAGATGGAACATACATGAAGATGACTGAAGAAAACGGAGTAAAGCGCAATTATGTAGCTATTGATCTAAAGAGCTTTTATGCCAGCTGTGAGCTTGCTGACAGGCAGTATAATCCTCTTACCATCAATCTTGTGGTGGCTGACCCGACACGGACAGAAAAGACCATTTGTCTGGCTGTTTCGCCTTCTCTGAAGGCGTATGGGATTCCGGGACGGGCAAGGCTGTTTGAGGTGATACAGCGGGTAAAAGAGGTAAATGCTGAGAGGTTCAGGGCTGCCAAGGCTCTGGGAGTTCTGCCCAGGGATGAAAATGGTAATTACCACTTTTCAGCCTCTTCTTGTGATGCAAAGGAACTGGAAGCAGACCCGTCTCTTGAACTTTCATACATTACTGCCCCTCCCAGAATGAAGTTATATGAGAAGATAAGCACTAAAATCTATTCAATATACCTCAAATATGTAAGTGCTGAGGATATTCATGTTTACAGCATCGATGAATGTTTCATTGATGTCACGGGATATTTGAAGATATACTCTATGACGGCCCGTGAGCTTGCCATGGCAATGATAAGGGAGATTTTAGGTGAGACCGGTATCACCGCTACAGCAGGAATTGGTACCAATATGTTTCTTGCAAAAGTTGCAATGGATGTTGTTGCCAAACATGTTCAGGCTGATGAGCAGGGCGTGAGAATCGCAGAACTTGATGAACGGAAGTACAGAGAGATCCTATGGTGTCATACTCCAATTACAGATTTTTGGCGGGTTGGAAGGGGTATTTCCAAAAGACTTGCGGCTTTGGGAATGTTCACTATGGGCGATATTGCAAGGCAGAGTGTCATAGATGAAGACGTATTATATAAGGAGTTAGGAATAAATGCTGAACTCCTTATCGACCATGCATGGGGATGGGAACCGACAGACATAGCAACGATTAAATCATACCGGCCCGAGACCAACTGCCTATCGTCCGGACAGGTTTTAATGGAACCTTATTCAGCAGAAGATGCAAGACTCATAGTGAAGGAAATGACTGAACTGCTTGTGCTTGATATCGTAAGAAAAGGGCTTGTCACACAAAAGCTTGAGCTGACCATAAGCTACGACAGAACAAGCATTGAATTTGACCACAAGGGAGCAGGAATCAGCGATTCAACCTTTAGGATCGCAGGTACAAAGGAAAAATATACGGGGAAAGTATCGCCTGACTATTATGGTAGAATTGGGCCTGCTCACGCACATGGGACCGGGAACATTGACCGGTGGACATCATCCACGCACCGGATAATGGGTACGATGATGGAGCTCTATGACAGGATAATAGACACCCGGCTTATGGTACGCCGTATCAATGTATCTGCTATGGATCTTATCCCTGAGAAGGACATACCTTCCGATGAACCATATCAGATGGATCTTTTCACGGATTATGCTGCCCTTGAAAAAGAGAAGGCTGCTGAGGATGAAGCTGATGACAGGGAAAAAAGAATGCAGATGGCGACACTTAAATTGCAGGAAAAATTTGGAAAGAACGCAGTCCTCAAAGGGATGAATCTCCAAAAAGGTGCTATGACAATGAAGAGGAACAAGCAGATAGGAGGGCACAGCGCCGGTGAGGACTTGTAGGATTGCCGCGCAGATGGATGATCTATGAGGTGCATTAAATGCCAAAAAAGAAAAATATACTATAAAGATTTGCTATAGCAGGTATTTATCTCAGAACTACTGAATTGTACAATCGATGCATAAACAAAGTTTGCTTGATTCAGGAAGTGAGGGAGAGTGTTATGAAAGCAAAGAAATTATACAAAAGCAAAGATAAAAAGGTCTGCGGAGTATGCGGTGGCATTGCTGAATACCTTGATATGGATCCAACGACTGTAAGAGTAATATATGCAATCCTTCTCATGACTACGGGTATTGGATTATTGCCATACATAATCGCTGCGATCATTATGAATGATTCACCTGAGAGTGGAGAGTATTCTGAATGTTCTTCAGGAGATTATTCCAGACAGGAAGATTTTGTCAATGAATCATCTGAACCTGCCGGTTTTACACCCGGGTATGATAGCGAAGGCGAGATAAAAGGATTTAAGATCTGAAAAACTGATTATATGCATATTGCAGAAGATAATTGATAAAAAGAGGGTTGTCATTGGCAGCCCTCTTTTTCTGATGTTTTTGGAATAATGTTTTGATACAATAGATTAAGTAGTGAATAATAAGGAGAAGAACAAATGGCAGAGAATGTTAAGATTGTACCCGCTTCCTGTACTCAGTGCGGTGGTACTGTGGAAGTTGATAAAAGTTCCGATACGGCAATATGCCCATTCTGTGGGACGTCATTTATCGTTGAAAAGGCGATAAACAATTACAATGTTCAGAATGCGACAATCGAGCATGCTGACAATGTGAACATCGACATGACCGGCTCAGTTAAAACTGTTCTTGATTTTGTGGGAGATCAGATGAAGGAGAGCAGGGCAGAAAGAAGAGAGGCCAGGAAAGAAGCTGCTGAGAGAGAAAGGATGATGTCTAAAGGCTTTTTTAAAATGTTTGGCATTATGTTTGCAGCTATGATGGTTTTCGCGATTATTGCTTTTATATTCTTCCAGGTAACAGATTCCGGAGAATCAGGAAGTGGTTTTGACTCTGAGTATATATACAGTGAAGACCACACTCTATCCTGTTATCTGGACGGGGATGGATTATTGTCTGTGAATATTACAGATCCGGGACTGAGTGTATGGGAATACTACTATGATTACAGCACAGAATGGCTTAAAGGCAATGAGGCAGATTTTGACGGCTATCATTTTACTATTGAACCTGCAACAGAAGCCGGTACAGGATATGCGGTAGTCGCAGAATATGAAGATGAAGATGCTGGCGACACATACCCTATTTCTTACGGCATAGTAAAGTTTGCGATTGAATCAAAAGAGATTTCTGAAATTATCGAGGTTGTTCACGTAAGCGATCTGTCATCTTATAACTTTGGTAATTAATAGGTGTCTTTTGTATAAGCCTGTAATGCTGTTGATTGGGGACGTAGGAAAGGGAACATAAAATTAATGGCACTTTATAATGTGATTTTTGATATGGATGGAGTCATTTTTGACTCTGAGCGCACTCTTTACGAGTGCTGGATAGACATGGCAAGGAAATATAAACTGGATGAGAAACTTGTCAGTGATACATATATAAAATGCATAGGTACAAACAATAACCAAACAACTGAGATTTATGAAACTGTTTTTGTGCCGATCCTTGGATATGAGAAGACAAGGGGCCTGTGGGATGAGTGCGTGGAGCTTCACAGGGTGAGGTATAGTGACGGGATTCTTCCAATGAAGCCCGGAGTTAAGGATGCCCTTGAATATCTCCATAAAAATGGTGTTAAGATCGGAATTGCTTCATCATCCAGAAATCAGACTGTTGAGAAACAGGTGAGAGCAGCTGGGTTATTGGATTATTTTGATGGTATAGTCGGTGGCGATGCAGTAAAGATAAGCAAGCCAAATCCAGAGATATATCTTTTGGCATGTGACAAATTTGGATTTGCGCCAAAAGAAACCTTTGCCATAGAGGATTCATATAATGGTATAAGGGCAGCACATGCTGCCGGTATGAGGGCGATAATGGTGCCTGATATGATTCCTGCTGATGATGAGATGAGGAACCTTTCCGAGGCTGTCTGCAAAGACCTTTATGAAGTTGTTAATTATTTTGAATCATTATGATTTTTGACAAAATGTGTTTTTTGACAGGAATGTGAACTAAAGGCCTGGCGGTCGCATTTTTGGAGAAATATCTCAGCATATTTCACGAAGGTGAGTATGTATTGGAATAGCACTGTTTTTTATACTTTTCTTATCAACAAGTGATGCTTACGAATAGTTCGTAAGTATCTGTTATAGGCCAAAGGCCTAAGAAAGTGAGGAGAAGTATGACACTACAGGCTATTCTAATTTTTGCATTGATCGCGGTTATTATCATGATCATTGTTGCAGGATATGTGAAGGCTCCTCCAGACAGAGCGTACATCATATCCGGAATGAGAAAGAACCCACGAATTCTCATAGGTCGTGCGGGGGTAAAAATCCCATTCTTTGAGAGAGTCGATAAATTGTATCTGGGACAGATGACTGTTGACATCAAGACTGAGCAGTCAGTTCCTACAAACGATTTCATCAATGTGAACGTTGATGCTGTTGCAAAGGTAAGGATCGGAACAGATACAGAGTCCATTCAACTGGCTGCCAAGAACTTCCTGAATAAAGATCCTGAGCAGATCACTATGGACCTGCAGGATTCTCTGCAAGGTAATATGCGTGAGATCATCGGTACACTGGCCCTTAAGACCATAAATACCGACAGAGACAGTTTCTCAGATCAGGTTATGGAGAAAGCATCAAAGGATATGAACAAGCTCGGTATCGAGATATTATCCTGTAACATCCAGAATGTAACTGATGAGAACGGTCTTATAAATGATCTTGGTATGGATAATACTGCAAAGATCAAGAAGGACGCAGCTATTGCAAAAGCTCAGGCAGACAGGGACGTTGC
>JAEEGL017131924.1_pt1 | contig 10879 bp, 10 predicted proteins | sample 9134231 | NCBI WGS metagenome assembly JAEEGL01 (sample SAMN16246548, study PRJNA631951) | gut metagenome | biome: gut microbiome; feature: rumen; material: fiber-attached | host: Bos | place: Iran: Karaj | collected 2018-10
AAGAGCGAGACGCTGATCAAGACCGAAAACAGCAAGATCTTCATAGAACAGCAGCAGTACATTGACCCCGTTGAGATCACAGAGGATCTCCAGTACCTTGACCGCGCCGTATCCGAGGACTTCGACAGCGAGGAACTGATCAGCATTCTGCAGGGCATGATCCCCACCTATCACACGCCCGAGGAGGTCAACCGTCAAGCAGAGACGTCCGACAGTGAGCTGGCAACAGTTGTTTGACGCACAGCATCAGCTATAGGGAAAGCAGGCACGTAACAAGTGCCTGCTTTCCTTTTTGCTGAACAGAAGTCCTGCGTATAAGGTAGGATATCGCTGTGATATGTACGTACATGTTGTTTGTCTTCCTCTTGTTGTTGATCTGTGCCATTCAGTACAGTTTTTTGCTCTCTGTTTACTGCTTTCCCTGAAGTGTCTGGATTGCATGCACAATCAGAAGGGAGCATGCGCCGAGGAAAGCGCCCATCGTGTTGCAGAGTACGTCGTCTGTCTCCGCAACGCCGAGAGCATAGCGATATTGTGCGTACTCGATAAGCGCGCTGAGCACACAGCAGAGGGCCGTTGTAAACGCAACTCTCCCCCACAGATTCCAAGTCTGCGGCAGGGCGTTGGAGAGCGTCAAGCCCAGAGGGAAATACAGGAATACGTTCATCAGCATGGAACGGTATAGCTCCGGCTGCTCCTTGGCGGCTGCAAGGGAAGCAAAGGGGCGGATAACAAGCGGATACTCCCCTGCCGTGCGTTCAAAAAGTGTGATAAAGGCAATCCACGCAAACAGCAGCCAAAACGCAGCATGATTGACCGCCGCACAGACTTTTCTGTTCATTTTGGCACAGCAACAGGGCCATCCAAGCAGTAGCGCAAGCATCAAAATGCAATTGCTCACAGGACTCATTCTGTATATCTGTTGAAGCATCTTCCATTCACCGTATCCACCTGTGTATTATACGGGCAAGCACGCTTTTCTCACGCTTTGTCCGTTTCCGCTCTTCTGCAGTCGGTTCACAGCAGTCCTGCACCAGAGTTTCAAACGGTTTGTGCTGATAGCCAGACCAAAACTCATCGTAGCGAGCAGGTTTTTGTATAGGCTTGAGAATGGCGGAGTTGAATGTAAATGCGCTGTCGGATGCAGGGCAAAGCTGCAGCCGATCCTGGCACTGTGTCAGGAGTTGCCGCCCTCTTTCGTTGTGAAGCAAAATCAGGGACGTACCGAGCCTGTTGTAGATCTCCGGCTGGATCCCTTTTACGCCCCAATAATCTGCCAGCGTGATATCACTGCAGCGATCAACGCCCTTGAAGCTGCAGCTGAAGCAGGAACTACGGGAGTACAGACCCTTGAGGAAGCCGCGCTGATAGGCATTATCCACAGCCGGCTGAGAAAGCTCGCCCCCGTTATCAAAGGAAGCGTAAATGTGGTAGTTTTCCCAACCGTCTACCTTGCTACGAAAAGAGAAAGTCGTCATCTTACCGCCATGCTGGGCCTCCAGCACGGACACATAGTTTTCCCAAATCATGGGGGAAGGAACGCTGTGACAAGCGGTATCCTGTGTGATCAAGGTCTCATACTCCCGGCCGAGATAGTTTGCAAGACCCGCCACCTGGCAGGGCATACCGCTAAAATAGACCCATCGGCCGGCAGAAAGCGCCGTCTTTACCTCTGCATAACACTCCGCCGAAAGGCGGCTCTGAACATATTTCGAGCCGTAAAGAGCTCCAAGCTCCGAAACGGTTTCAGCAGCAGTATGCACCACGTTGAACCCGTCATCAAATGCCGCTCCGAACACGATCCCTCCCCGGCGGATGATTTCCTCCGCCAACACGGGAAAGACTGCGCCGGAAGAGGATGCCGACAGGATCGTTTCGTCTTTGGCGCAGCCCGCCATAAACTTTGTGTGCGCCGACATCTGAGGTCTGGAGGATACAGGACACTTTCTGGCGCAGAGATCGCAGTCCGTGCATCGCTCCCCGTCGACCCGGGGATATAGAAAACCTTGCGCGTCCGGCACCATGTGAACGGCATCCGACGGACAGATAGCAGCGCACATACCGCAGCCTGTGCACACTTCAGCTGTTTGAATGATCTTCATGTCTGTGTTTCCTTCGACTTTTCAAAGAGTGGTAGACGATCCCGGTCAACAAGCAGGGGATTGCTGCAAACAAGTGAGCGATGTCAATGCTGTTGATTCGTCTGTCACTTGCCATGGTCTCTTCCTTTCGCGCGCTTGAGGATCGCCGCTACAGGTCTGTTCACCAGAGCTTTTTCATAGTCATTCATCATGAAGAAGTAGGCCAGCACCCAATACACGACGGAATAAACAGCGGCACAAACAAAAAAGAGCAGCCAGTTGCTTATCTGCATTCGCTCAAGAATAAACCAGCCTGCGGTACCCATGACCAGCATGACCGGGCACATGTGCAGGATGTTCTTCCAGAACAGCGGGATATCAATGCCGATCTTTTTATGGTAATACCAGTTGATAATAAATATATTGCCAACAACATAGGCAACACAGGTTGCCATGGCCGCGCCAATGATCCCATAGCGTTCTACCCAAATAAAGGTCAGGACAACGTTCAGGACAGCAATGCAAAGATACACCGCGGAACGAAATTTGTGTTTGTTCAAGGCGTAGAGAATGGTTATGCCGGTATTCTGGATCAGCGGTATCGTCACCGGGATCATCACCAAAAGGGCCACATAGTAGGACTGTTTGTAGTCTTCTCCCGCCCACAGCGCGATAAACTGCCGGCCATAGGCAACAAAAGCAGATACAATAAAGGAAATAATCAGAAACTGCAGCCGCCCGACCTTGATGAACAGGTTTGTAAACTCAGACGGTGGGGTATTCTTGACCGTCATCTCTGTGACGCGCGGCATCAAAAGGCCGCTGATCGCCACTGACAAGCCTGTGACATAGCCATTAAAGGTAGCTCCAATGTTGTAGACGGCAGTGGCTACGGAGCCAATCGCCCATCCGATAATCAAGCGGTCTGTTGACCAAAACAGGATGTCCACGATGTTTGCGACAAACACAAACAGTGAAAACTGAAGGATCTCCTTCAGCAGGCCGCCGCCTACACGCCGAAAGCTTGGCCGAATCCCGATCCGGCGCACAACATACGCCGTATAGATCGCATATGTCACAAAGTTCAGGATCGTAGCGGAAATCACCAGTCCGACCGATCCAAAGCCCATAAACAAAAGAACGAGATTCAGGCATGGGGACGCCACGCTGAAGATCAGTGAAACGATTCTGCTAAAGATAAAACGCTCATGCGCCAGAATCATGGAGCTAAAGACATTAAAGGGCATGAAGATCGCCGTGTTCAGCGCCATCAGCCGTACCAATCTCGCCAACAGAGCAAGCTCGTCGGCAGACAGAGACCGTCCGTAAGAGCCTAGGTGAAAGGAACAGAAAAGACCTGCCGTCAGAATCGCTGCGCCTATTACAGTATATATCTTGATAAACAGGCCAAAAACACGCCGCTCTCCTTCCCGATCACCCTCTGCTCGATATTTGGACAGATAGCGCACGATCGACCCGCCGATCCCGAAATTCAACAGGCCGATGTACCCCATCACAGAATGGGCAATCCCGTAAATGCCGTACTCTGCCTGTCCAAGTATGCGGAGCATGATAGGCGTATAGAGAAACGGTATCAGGTTACCGATCAGCAGATTCAAGTAGGATAAGAGTGCTCCTGCTTTGATCTCGTTTCGCTTCATGTGCTTACGATGTCCTCAAGCGCCTTTCGCGCGACGTCTCCCCGGGACAGATAGTCCGGGAGTAGGTTTTCCAAATGTGCTCTGACCGCAACACGCTGTTCGTACAGGCGGGAAAAAGCCTGCGTCAATTCTTCTTTTTCCATCAGTTGCTGCACAGAAACAACATAGTCCTCTTCCGTTCCGAACAAATCTCTCGCAATTCCGCGAGCTTTCACGGAATACCCGACGACCAGCGTCGGAACACAAGATGAATAAGCCGCAATCGTGGCATGTGTACGCGCACCAATAAAGAAACTGCATTTGGATATGATATATTTCAGTTCCGGCGCGGTATGGTCCCCGACAAGGATCAAACGTGGATCCCGTCCAAAATCTTCATAAAGGCTTCCTAATACCTTTCTATCGTCATTAGTAGCCCACACAACATGAGGGATCAGGGCAATAGTTGCATCTGTATTGTGCAAAATATAGTGAATAAGATACTTATAGTTTTCATAAGCAATTTTTTCATCGTTGGCACATTTCAAAATGTGCGGGCTGGCATTGACTCCAATCAGCGTGTTGGTTGTGAAGCGATTTTCAAGTTGACAATGTTTTTTCAACATAAAAAAAGCTGGGTCAGGCGCAAGAATCGTTTCTTTGTTCACTGCCCTTATCGCGTTGAATGTGATACTCTCTCTCGCAACAATTAAGTCATATAATCTCCAATTCTTCGCTTTTCTCTCTTTTATAACAACAGTTGGCTCAACTGAACATCCCCACAATACTGTTTTGAAACCATTCTTATGATATGCTCTGTTCAGATAATCATATATTTCTGCACCTTGGTAACAATAATTATCTCCACCTGCAGACAACGCAAAATCTACTTGGCCTTTTGCTTTGCGGATCTCAGGAAGATAAGAAAGTCCATCCATATCCGTAAAACTACCTGTCAACTTCATCTTTGCATATGCATAATAAAACTGGGAATTATGTTTCAACTCCGTAGTTGCTGGAACTACACTCGTTATTTGCCCTAATCCGTATTGCATGTCCTGTTCAGGTGCAACAGTGTGTAACCGAATTGTTCCACCAAGCAGTTGTTGTGTTCCACGGACAATAGCCTCACATCCATGATTACCGCTGCCACCATTACCATAGATAATATACTTCATAAGTACCCTTTTCTACAAATCAAATCCGACTATTCCGTCTAATTCCCGCCTCATAGCATTCTTCTGCTCCGAAGTTTTTTCATAAAAAATGGTCTCATACACGGGATTTGTTTCCATTAGTTGCCTATTTTTCTTCATGTAATCTTCATAGGAGCAAAGGAATTTGCAAGGATTACCTACAACAACTGAGTTGTCCGGAATATCTCTTGCCACAACGCACCCTGCGCCAATCACAACCCGGTTACCAATTCGGGTGTTTGGAAGAATAATCGCACCTTTTCCGATAAAAACATCGTCTCCAATGTCAATTCTACCAACCTTACTATAGCCCAAGACCTTCTTCGTGCTGGCATCATGGGCTAACAGAGTGGCGCCAGTAATAGTGACATTGTTGCCTATAGAAATCAAGAAACCATGGCAACTGTCAATTAGTGTATTGAGAATATCCACATTTTCACCAATTGTTACGCCGCGGCTACGCAAATAGTCCACACTATTATAATCAATCGGCTTACGTAAATGAAGCAGTTCCAACAATCGTCTTATCATAACACACTCTCAATCTTCATCATCACGCGCTCCGGACTGAACTGTTCTGGACAGCGCGTGCTGTTCCTAATTCGCCGGTACAAGTCTTTGTCCTGCAGGATCTCCAACACCTTTTCTGCCAGTGACTCCGGAGTTTGCTCTGTCAGGAGGGCGTTTACACCGTCCTCAATAAATTCGCACGGGCCGCGGGATTTGGTCACCACGCAGGGCACACCCAGCGCCATGGCCTCCAAAATTGTCAGTCCCTGTGACTCCACATAGGAGGGGTGAACGAATAAGTCCGCATTCTTCATGTAGGGATAGGGGTTCGGTTTACTGCCTTCCAGAATCACCCGGTCCTCCAATTGAGCCTCTCGGATCAGGGTTTCCAACTTGATCCGCTCCGGTCCCTCTCCGATGATGTGCCACTCAAAGGCAAAACCAAGTTTCAAAAGTTCTCCTGCGGTTGGGATGATATTTTCAAAATGCTTCTCCGGTACAAGACCACCAACTGAAACAATATACAAAGCGCTGCCGATATAAGTCGATCCTTCGGCTTTCACTTTGATCACTCCTTCGTCCAGCATATTGGGAATACATATCAGCTTGTCTGTTATCTCGGGGACCTCCGATTCAAGCATCTCCCGACAAGCCTGCGACACCACAGCGACCGCGTCCATCCTGCGGCACATATCGGCATATGCCCCGAGTTTAACATTGAACTCACCGTGATGCCACCAGGTGATCTTTCTGTCCGCGCGAACGGAATAGGCCGTCAGATCAGAGCAGATTCCCGAGCGGAAGCCAATCACGCAATCATAATGACGCCTACCAAGCAGGAGCTTTGCGGCCGGTTTCAGTGCCGCATTCCCGAACAGGCGGCGCAAGAGAAAAAGGATCCGCAGTTTCAGACACATCCAATCCCCTGCCGCCACACATTGGCGAACCGCAGCGAAAAAGCTGCCATAGGTGTTGTGAAGGTCGCAGAAGATCACACGGACATCCGGCGGCAGCTCCGCGATGTAATCCCCAGTATCCTCCAAAAGCAGGAGGTCGACCGCAAGTTTGCTGTAGTCCATGTGGCGCAAAATATCCACCAGCGCCCGCTCCACGCCTCCGGCATTCAAATGACCATTGATAAAAAGGATTTTTTTCATCATTTCTATAAATCGACAACTCTTTTAAAGCATTACCGTACTTGTTCTATTAGTTTTGCAGCAACGGCCTTTGGTGAAAAATCATTGACCGGAATCCATATCTTTCCGCTGTTCATATCCCTCCGAATCATTTCCAATGCTGTCAAAATCGATGAAACAGTATTTTCGCAAAAGTAGTAACGGTCAAATCTTTCGAAATAAGCTCGTATCTCTTTTTGTTCCTCCTCTGTACCATCCAGGATGAAGAGGATTGGTTTATTTGTGGCAGAATAATGATATACTTTTCCGGGAATCTGGCCCCCTCGCAAGTTGCAAAGATGGACTAAGACACCGGTCTTCTTCTGGACAGCTGCTAATATGTCAAGCGTGACGCGGCCATTAACAGTAATGTTCTCTGTACACTCCAAATTAGCATTACTGTCTCCGAAAATAAAGCCCCTCGCTCCTGCTTGTCGCAAGGCAGTGTAAAAAGGAATCAAGTTCCTAACATTTAGGTAATAGTCTCCAAAATAACCAAAACTCCAGTTATTCCGGTTTTCTGGCGTGTTATCCGAAAACTTGAGGTATGGTAAAGGAATCCAGTTCATTTTGAATGCGCAATCAGGGAAGAGACGCTTCTGGTACTTTAGTGTCAAAGGACTGACATAGAATATCTTCTGGCCGGCGCGTAGAAGATCGTGCTCTTCATCCTTGACTGTGTCTGAATGACCTCCATACAAATCAGAATACCAAGGGTCTTCCCAAATCTGGACCCAGGTATCATATGAAATCTGTTTTTCTTTTGAAAGAAGATCAACTAATTTATGTCCAGCAGCAGGAGAAGAATTTGAGATAACCAGATCATAGTGTGTTCTGCTCTTAAAGTGTACCGCCCGCTTCAGCCAAGCATGCTCCAACGGGTAAAGCGGGTCAGATGGCATTATTGTGTAAAATAGCTTCTTTACAACACTTCTGGCTGACAAGCCAGGCTGTTCCGCATCCTTAACCTGATCTCTCTCAAGCTTTTGAATGCTCGTATCCTCTGTACGGGAGCGTTCACTTGGTATGAGGTCATGCACCCAATTACGCAATCGATCCCGAAAGGAAACGGAGCAAAAACAATGATACGAGACATCTGGCCAAACGGGCATCGCAGCATCTTCCTTACCCCAGCTGTCGCTTGCCATGATAATGTCCAACTGACATCCGTTTTCCAAAAGTCCCTGCACATACCCATTATGGCTCATATTCGCAGATGTATTTTTTGTCAGGCATGAACCTGTAACATATAACACTCTCATCCGAAACCTCACCGAGATAAAAATGACTCTGTATATAGAAAAACAGTCAAATCAATTTAGCTGCGCAACACCTTCTGGTATTGTTTCTTCCGGCGTAGAGAAAGCATCATTCCTGGAATAAGCGTTAACAGTGTTGCGAATGGTTCCTTTGTCTGAAAGATATACTGCGGATTATGCCCTACGATTGAAAGCGCTGTACACTGCATGGCGCACCGAAGCTTTTGTGAAAACGGGATATTGTAATTCAGTTTGTGATTATACATCATTGCATATCCCATTGGATTCTGAGCTTCCAATCTTTTGGCACCACGGGTAAGCCCCTCCTCCTGATATTCGCAAACAGACATCGCAACGGGATACCAACGGATCTTATATCCATCTAACGCGATCTGATTGAAAACGATCTGCTCCGGTGCGAACTTCTCCCCTTCCCACACGGGAAACGGATACCTTCGCAACACTTCTGTGCGCCAGGCTTCGCACATATCAGCATCCAGGTCATACACCGAGCGTTCCAAGTCTGAGGCGTCGACATAACCGGGGTCTGAAGGGATCGAAGGCCATTTTCGCTTGATGGGGACTCCGTCCGGCGTCACACGGACCCCGGATACCGCATACACTTCTTCAATGTCTTTTATCGTCTTAGTCCACGCGGATATGTTTTCCGCATATGTTTTTACAACATAATCATCGGAATCGATTTTCGAAAAGTATTCGCCTCGCGCCAGGCCTATTCCCCGGTTCAGTGTACGGATCAAGCCTTGATTCTCCTGTCGGTAATACCGAATCATAAACGGGTTGTCGCTTTTTTGCCATCCATCGAAAAGCTGCTCCGTATGATCCTCTGAGCCATCGTCAATCACCAGCCACTCAAAATCATAATTGGACTGTTCCAAAAGAGATTGATAGATTCGATGGATCAAATGTACCCTGTTATATGTCGGCGTAAATACCGTGAGCAACGGCTGATTCGTCATGGTTCTTCTCCTTAATGGCGGATCGTTTTTAATGCTCTTCTCACAATTCTGCCAAGCTTCACGCGAATTTGCGTTTTCTTCGACATCCAACTCATGGAATACCAATGGATAGAATAGGTGTTCCGCGTTTTGCTCAGTTTGCCTGTCGTGCTGTCCATCGGGTTGAAGAAGTCCTCCGGATAGACATGAATGCCGGAAACGATCTGTTCCTCCCCATTACGAACGAGTCCGAAACGCTCCATCACATCCGAATTCAAATGCGGGCATCCGACGGGGTTAAAGCTGCCGTCCGGGTCGATAAAATGTAGCTTTTTGTACTCGTCGATCATCGCCTGTATGACGGGATGGTGCGCCTCAGACGCCAACACCAGCCCGGAGGCCACAAACTGATCGTTCTCAAAGCCGATAAAGCCTTCATTCTTCAGCAGAGGCGAGATATCCTTGATCACTTCCACATCGGTGTCAAAATACACGCCGCCGTCCTGTTCCAGTACGATCAAGCGCATCACGTCCGAAACAAAGGCATACTTCTTCGCCTGATAGGCCTCGGCCATAAAGGGAATGGAGAGATACTCACAGTTATCCTCATTCCACTCCCGTATCTCAAAACCAGGGCAATGTTTCCGCCAGCTGGCAATGCAGCGTTTGACCGATGCGGGCTTTTCTCCCCGTCCGAACCAGCAATAGTGAATGATTTTGGGGATCATGGGATTACCTCACTAATTTCAAAATTGGTTTGCACAGCCAATTAACAACATAGGATGCAGCAAGAGACAAAAGGATTAGCAGCAAGTAAACCGGGATTGGGTACTTTGCGTAAAACACAAGTCCGCGAAAAATGCTGAGGTAGAAAAACATATGAATCAGCCAAATATTCGTTGAGTGTTCTCCGAAATAGCACAACGTATTGCAAAGCCACTGTGGAAGCGGACAAACGCACAGGAGGCAAATCGATACCGTTGCAGTAAATACGGCCACATACAGCGACGGCACCATACCATGAGCAACAATCATACAGGCAAAGGCGAGAACTGTACCGACATACAGCAACGTTCCGTTCCAATTTCCTGTCAGTCTGCGAAGCATGCCGATGATTTTCTTTTTGCAAAACAGCATCCCAATGATATACGGAAAATACGACGTGCCCAACAGCCCAATATGCGTTACTGTCCAAGAAAGAACCGGCGTATCACACGCGCCCCAGCCCCAAAAGCGAATCCCATAGCCAACAGTATAAAAAACAAATGCTGCCAGCAGGGTCAGCCATACGGGACTTCTCTCCACAAACTTGATCGAAAGCGGCATCAGCGCAATCAGAAGAATGAAAGTGTTCGCATACCACCATGCACCGTTATAACTGTTTTTGATTGTTATACAATTCAGAATGAATTCTTTCAAGCTGCCTGGAACATGCGGATCACCCACAATCATCCCAATGATTGTAAACACTACGGCAATCACCCAGAATCTGATCATGAAACGCAGGAGTTGCTTCCACCGTCCCCGGTATGCGTGTGACGCTGATAATCCGTGTGCATATCCGCTGACAAAGCAGTAAATTGCCACGCAGATGTCACCAAAAAGGCCAAAGTAATAGACGACCGGTAAATCCCCGATCCATAACAGGGGCGTGTAGGGAAAGTCCGACCTGCGACAAAACAGGTGCAGCATCAGCATAGACAGAATAGCCATGCCTTTGAGCATTTTAGAATCCTGTTTTGATAACTCCATACCTACTTCTCCAGCAGCGCATAAATCTTCTCGATCTCCGCGCTGTTTGTATAATCACGCTCTACGCAGTTTCCTGAAAGCCGTTGCATCCGCTCCCGGTCACGTAACAAGGCTGCAATTCCCGAAGCGCAGCCGTCATTATCCAAGGGGACAATCACACCATCTACACCGTCCTCCAGTTGGCTGGCCGAGGTGGCATACTTTGTAATGACAACAGGCTTTTGAAGCAACTGCGCCTCACACACCGTGACACACTTCCCCTCATACCGTGATGGCTGCACATAGAGGTCACAGGCTCTGATAAAGG
>JAEEGL010752789.1_pt1 | contig 10878 bp, 6 predicted proteins | sample 9134231 | NCBI WGS metagenome assembly JAEEGL01 (sample SAMN16246548, study PRJNA631951) | gut metagenome | biome: gut microbiome; feature: rumen; material: fiber-attached | host: Bos | place: Iran: Karaj | collected 2018-10
AATTCATCACCGCCGATGCGGAAAACCGGGCTGTGGCTGAAAACATTGCAGAAAACCTTGCTGCAGTTCTTGAGATATTCATCGCCCATGTCGTGCCCGAACGTATCGTTGATAACCTTCAGGTCGTTGACGTCGCATTCTACAAGCGCGAATTTTATTTTGTCCTTGGCGTTGATTTCGTTGTCAATCAGTTTGCATTTTGCCTTGAACGCGGCGGCGCTCCCGACACCTGTCAGCGGATCCTTATTCGCGATCAGCTTTGTATGCTGGAGGTCCTTTCTTAACCGTTCTGCCGTTTCTTCGAGACGGTGCTCTTCTTCGACATTGATGATGCCCACGATGAACGCCTGCGCATTGCTCTTGTCGCTTGCGATTTTCAGACGGTAATGCTCCGTATGCCCGTCGATGCTGGCGAGGAACGGGATGGTGTAGTAGGGGGCCGTCTGCAAAATGTCGATGCACTTTTCAATGGTTGATTTCTCGATAAATGCGCTAAACTCATTGGGAACGAAAATCCGCCGCATGAAGTCGTCGAAACTCTTGGGGTCCGATGAATTGCGGCCTTCCCAGAGGAGCGGTACGAACTTTTCGCTGACCTGGTAGTATTTGGTCTGATTTTTGGTAATGTCCATGTACAGGACAAGGTCGTAGTCTGAAGAAAGCCCCGCGATGATGACTGCCTTTTGGGTGAGGTCCCTGTTCCTGCTGATTTTCGAGATGAAAAATGCGTAAATCGTGCAGCATCCGAGCATGAATCCGATGGAATCGCAGGGGGCAAACGGGTATACCTTTTGGAGCAGCCCGCAAAGAAGCGGCGCAAGAATGAACAGGAAGCTTGCTGCGTAATGGCGCCGCGTGTTTACGTTTTTCGCGCTTGCGATTCTGTATGCGGTGAATAGCCCAATGACGAAGAATGTAAAGTACTGGCTGTAGTAAAGGAGGTTTCGACCTGACCGTGCGATGTATGTCCCGTCGTCCGAAATGTCAAAAATGAATTTTGATTTGTAATTTAAGGCGAGCAGAGCGAACTGGAATAACACGAGCGCAAAAGAAAGCATTTTGGTGGGGACAGCTTTGTCGCGTTCGATCCTGATGAAGTTCAGGATGTAGCTCAGCCAGATGTAGGCAGAAAGAGCTGCTGTAGCGTGAAAGACTGTCGATGACGTGAAAAATAGGGAGTTGTTATGGACAATCCCGCTCCCGAAGATGCCCCAAACGCCGTCCTGGATGCAGAAAAATATCACCCAGATGGAAAGGTGCAGGAAATCCTTGTCCGTTTTTTCGCTTTTGTCCAATACAATTTTAAACTGATTCATGAAAATCAGCAGAACAAGGGCGCAGGTAAAAGATAGAACTGAATAGAGTGGATTTGCCATAACACCTTGAAGTATTTTAAACTAATATAAGTTTTTTGTACCTTTTTTGCAAGTTTTTGGGAGAAGCGTGCTTTTTATCACGAAATGTGCCACACGTTCTCGTCATCCTGAAACCCGTAAGGGTTGAATGATCCCGTTATTTCACATAAAAACGGCATTTTTCTAAAAATATATTGACTTTTACGATCTTAGAATGGATATTATTAGGTGGATTTAATCATAAGGAGTTTGATCATGAAGACGAATAGCTTTTTGGTCGGCGCCATTCTCGGTGCCGCAGCGACTGTTGCCATTACGAAGAAGTTTTTTAAATGCTGTTCTTGCAACGAAAACGAAGCCTGTGATAATCCGGTTATCAAGGATGCCGACGATGCCGTCGAAAAGCTCCGCAATTCCGTGGACAGCCTCCGCAAGGAGCTGAACAGCCGCATCGAATCCGAGCAGACCTACGCCGCCAAGTGCGAAGACCTCAAGGATCAGGTGGCCAAGCAGAACGCAGAAATCAACAACCTCAAGAACATCTGCGAAATGCAGGACAGCCGCAACAAGAAACTCGAAGACGAACTCGCCAGCAAGAAGTAGTTAGCGAACGTCCCTGCTAACGTCATTGCGAGGAGCAAAGCGACGAAGCAATCGTTATGTCATTCCGGCCCCCGAGCCGGAATCTCCATACTTGTCATCCTGAAACCCGTAAGGGTTGAAAGATCCAGTCACATTGTTTAACGCACAAGTCGGCCTTCGCCGACTTTTTTTGCAACATGTCACCCCGCACGGGTTGTCTTTGACTACGCTTTCCCCAAATCCTTCGCGAATTCTACAGCAAGTTCTTCAAGCTTTGCGGCAGAAGTCTCGTCGAGGGCAGACTTGAGCGTGACCGTTGTTTCGCAGAATGTCACGTTCTTGAGCGTATCGAGAATCTCGTGCATTTTTGTGTAGAGTTGTTTGTTTTAAAAATGTGAGATTAAATTTTATTGACAAAATAAAATAATTTACTATTTTGTTACAAAATTTTAAGATTTATGGGATGAAAATGTTTAATTGTATGGTTTTGAAGCGGATGAACTCTGCTTTCTTGAAGTTTTATTGTAAATTAATCTTGGCGCTTGCTCTTTTGGCTGGTAATGCCGTAGCGGTCAATTTCCCGTATTCTGAATGGTCTTTTGCGACATATGAAGGCGCTTTGGCTTCCTTTAGCGAGGGCTTTGTTTCTGTTGCCGATGGCGGTTCTGATTACTGGCATGTTCAACTGACCCGCAACAATATTGATTTACAGGCGGGCAAGACGTACGAAGTCAAGTTTTATCTACAAGGGGTTAGCGCACGTCGCTATGTAGAAGTTCGCATCGGACGCGATGGTTTCCCTTATGATGCTTTTGCCGAATTTGGCGAAGTTGTAGCGACCGTAAACGGACGAACCGTCACAAAGACGTTTACAATGCCGTCGGGTAATGTTAGCAACGCCCGATTTGAATTCAACCTTGGAAAATATTCTGGAACGGTTTATCTGTCCGATGTCAGCCTGAATTGTCTTGACTGTGGCTCTAGCCAAAATGCTGCCGGAAATAATTCTTACGCTACATCGGCAAGTGATTGGGGGTATGTTGTCGTTGCTGATATGGTCGATTTCCGTGACTATTCCATGTCCTTGGGCAATGTATTCGGTCAAAATCTTGAATTGGGTGCGGATTCCAAAATTTACGGCAATGTCGATGTTTCGAACCATTGCTTCTTGCGTGAACGGGCGAACATTAACGGTGATTTGCGTTATACTAGTCAATGTGAGGAACAGAACGGAGTTGTCGCTAGGACAAATAGCGAAGCAAAGCTTTCAAAACCTGTTGTCGGCATTCCGAACATCGTTGCAGGGATAACTCCAATCTCTGTTGGACTTGACCAGAACGTTACGCTTTCACCGAATAATTACGGAGTGTTCTATGCTAATGCGAGGTCTAAAGTTCATTTATCATCGGGGTCCTATACTTTCCAGAATATCTTTACGGAGCCTGATGCCGAATTTGCGTTTGACTTGACTTCCGGCCCGATTACAATTAACGTCTTGGGAAATGTCCGCTTTGGCGACCGAAACATTTTCTCCATAACGGGCGGGAACCCCAGTGAAATCTTGTGGAATATTTCCGGCGAAAACGTCGATATGGGAACGGATGGCCTGTATTTTGGAAGGTTTGTCGCGCCGTCTGCATTTGTGAGTCTTTCGTCGCGTTCGCATCTTGTCGGAGCCGTGTATGCTAACAAATTCCAGATAGAACCGCAATCGACTGTTTCTCAGGAACCCCGCGCGACCGAAATCTCTCATAGCGAGGGCCATTTCGGACCTTTTTTTGAGTCTGGAGTCTTCCGCTATGTTTCTCAACTGCCGCTTTCCACATCTGCTATCGAAATGTTTATCTATGCGGATGACATTCAAGTCAAGATAAATGACGGATCTTCGCCGATCATTGAACTTTCCTCTTCTAATGGAACGGTCAACATAAGACTTAAACAAAAGCAAATCTCAGGTTTCCCCGCCCAGGCTTTCAGTTGCAACTATGTATTCAGTTTTACAAAGAGTGCCAATTATCGTATCTTTTGGAATCCACAAACACAATGCAAACAAGGCTGTGATGGAGCTTCCCCAGCAACTGCCATTGGCGACTTTTCTGCAGCTCTTGAAATAGCCAAGTTGACCGGTCGCGAAATCAATATGGTTGGTGGAATATGGGACGTGACTCAAAACTATACTGACGGGGTCGTTCCTTGGAATGTTGGCTTTGAACTTGTGGGATATACGGGGAATATATGGGATTTATCGTCCGCTTTCAACATGCCAACGATATTCCTAGGAGAATCTTCGCATATACAGATATACGGAAAATCTCCGCGTTCATTAACAGGATTTTGGATTGGAAATGGGTATAACAGGAATCGCGGAGGTGCAATTGCTTCGGAATCCCAGCATCTTAAATTAAAAAACATGCTTTTGTCTGCTCATAAGTCCGACATGGATGGAGGTGCTTTGTTTTCTGCTGATACTATTGAAATGTATAATGTTCACTTCAAGAACAGTCTATCGAAAGGAAATGGCGGAGCCATATATGCAGAGGGATTGTTAAAAATGCAGAATGTCATATTTGATAAAAATACAGCTGTTGGTAATGGAGGCGCTACTTATTCGAATGGCTTCGCCTTTGTTCAAAATGCGATATTTAGCCAAAATGAGTCTAATGGAGAAGGTGGAGCATGGTTTGCCCCAAATGGAACAATAAAGATTAGTAACGCGACAGTTTTTGACAATAATGGAAAAAACGGTTTTTCGGCCATTGGCGGTAATGCGACAGGTCAAATTTACAATTCAATCCTATGGAAAAACATCAAGGCATCCTGTTCTTTAGAAAACTGCAAAAAAGAATTGTCTCCATCACTATCAATACATCATTCTATTGTGGAAAACAATTATAGCGGAGAAGGTAATCTCGTAAAGGACCCGATGTTTGTTGATGAAAGTAAGCCAAGTGGAGATAATGATTTTATGAGCATGACGGCAGGATTGACTGTCCAAAACTCGTCTCCTGCAATTGGAGTTGGCATAAAGGATAATTTTGTTCTTGAAACGGATATATTAAATATCGTAAGATCTGAAAGAATAGATTTGGGAGCTTATGCATGGTATGATTTAAACGCTGATTTGGAATTGGGGGAATTTATTTATGGATTATTTAAGGTGAAAAGGCCTGCTTTCCCAATTTTTGAGGTTCTCGGTAATGAGTATGACATCGTTGCTGTAGGGAATAGTCCTAAAGGTCGTGTGATGCGAAAAAAAATGCCCAAAAGCCAAGTTAAAGATGTGAAAAAAGCTACTATGGAGTTTACCATACTAGATCAATATGGAACTCCGTATCCGAATATGGCAAAGCAAAAAGTTGTCTTTTATAAGGTCGGGGAGGAAAATGAAAAGGTTGTATTTCAAACATTGGTTTTGGATCCTTCCAATAAAGATTATAATCCAGAAAAGCATGGGCGACTTCTTGTTTTTACTTTTGCTACGGAAAAGGCAGGACTGTATAAGAATGTCCAAGTTTTCCCAATTGTTGAAATTGCGGATAAACTTTATGGTGAAGTAGTTGATTGGGAGTAATATGAAAAAAATAATCTGTATTTTAGCAAGTATTTTGTTTTGGAATTGTGGTGGCGAATCAGGTCTTAGAATAACAACTGAGTCCAATCTTTCGAGTAACTCTTCTACAGAAAAAAATAGAGGGGATTATCCCGGCTTTTTTGTACATACTGGAAAAAAAGATAGAGGTATTGATTTTTTTGACGGTTTTTTCGATAGACACCCTGAGAAAGTACATTCGTTTTCGTATGAATTTAATGCAGAACAGGAGGATCAGCTTGGCTCGATATCTGTAGAGAAAACAAGTACTACTGCGTATGTTGACTATGGTGGGGAAGCCTCACAGGTATTTGCTTTGCGCGACAAATACAATATCGTTAAGGTGCGTTTGTCATGGAATCCTGATGAAAACTACGCAAATCGTGAGGATTTGAAATTTTTCCTTTGCAATATAGAAGATTTAAATAATATTAAGCCAATTGAAGATGTGGGATATGAATCTGTTGACGGATTGAAATGCTCGATTGAGTCGAATAAGTGCTCAATTGATCAAGGTAATTGGAGCAATGGGAGCGTAGATATAACTTTAGAAGTAAATGTAAATCAACATAATAAAAATGAAAAAGTCGGACTCTGTATGCAGTATGCTACATATTTGCCTGTGGTGTATGATGCTTTAGAAGTTAGGGTCTATGATATGCAAACTTTTAATGTAACTCTCGCCCATGTTGGATCAAAAAATGATGATATTAAGGATAAAATAAAAAATAGAATTGATGAAACTCTGTCTCATGCAGGGATTGAGATTAACTTTAGTCAAGAAATTACATATCGTGTTCCAGATGATTTTGAGGATATTTCGTACAGAATGCGTCAGTTGCCAAAAGATTATTTGTATGTAAGCGTTGATTCGAAAAGTACGGGATCAAATTGTTATAATAATGTTGGTGATGATCTCTTTTGGCTTAAGAGTAAAGTTGAATCTGATATTGGTTATGGTAGAAACGAAAGGAGAACGGCTGTGATATTAAATCAGCAAACGGTTAAGTTTTGGACCATAGACCAGTTTTATCGACCATGCACTAGAAATCTAGAAGATTGGCCTCGAGATGATGGCTTTCATACTTATCGTGTAGGTGTGTTGAATAATGGAAAATATAATGAATGTATGCAAAAATATCCAAATTCAGGAGAGGTTTATTATGGCTATAATCGCTCTGAAGGAAAGATGGGGTGGTTCAATAGTTTTCAGTCGTCGATCGATGATGAAATTTATTCTTATATAAATCCGGAATGTCATGTTTTAGTAGATTTAGACCGTATGGGATCCCCTAATTGGGCCAAGAGTCGTGATACAAAGGAAGATAGGTATTATAGGACTCTTATTCCTTCGGGAACTTTAGGTGTTGCGATGCCGGCTCAATCTGTAGGAGGCAGATCGGGATTAATGTCCTTTAATCCTCCTGATGATGTGGTTGTGTTTGTGCACGAATTAACGCATCTTTGTGGACTGTCCGATGTCTCGAATCCGCAGGATAATCTGATGTATCAAGATAATAAACAAGGTACAAAGTTGGGGAATATTCCTTTAAAGGTAAAGGGACATTCTGATACGGAACAGCAGTGGGATTGTTTGCATGATGAAAAATATGCAAATGGATGTTATGATAAATCGTATCGTTTATTGAATTTCTAGGAGTGGTGAATATGAGAAAAAAAATTTTGTTAATTCTGATTTATTTTTCTTGTTCGTTTGGCAATGACTTTTGCGTCTTTGATGCAAATGGCAATTGCATGTCTAATCTGCATGATATGCGTGAGGTACAGAATCTATTTCAAGAAAAGGGCTTTAAAAAGTATTACATTGCTTCGAATGAGAAATCTATTGTAGGAAAGCGTTCCTATAAATCCGTAAAACCAACGAGATCTAGCGACCATAAGAGATGGTACGAAGTGGACTGGAACCAAGGTGTAAAACTTTGCCCCGAAAAGAAATTTGATACAGGTGATGGATTTTGGATTGTAAATGGATCTGCTCATGTGGATTCTCGAAATTGCCTTTATGTAGATGGTTCTCCTTATACTAGAAGTATTCTTGCTCTTTACGCAAAGGATAAAAATGATATAAAAAACGCGGATTCAAGTTGGATTCTTGTAAATCAAACTATTGTAAATCTCAAAGGGAAAAAATTCACTGTTTATGGAGGTGTTGGACGTATTGAATACAAAAATACAAAAGACACTTCTTATACTGTTCAATTGAATTACGACTTGATTGTGGATAAAACTGAGCTGCGTGTCCGAGATGCGCTTTGGTTGCGTGAAGGGGAAAAAGTTGATGAAAAACAATCTGTTTTATGCTTTAGGGAAGATTATTATCCGTCCTCGGATTCTCTTGATGTGTTGGATTATCCGTCCAGATATTATTATTATTATTTGATCTTTCGCTCAAAAAAAGACGGACTTGAAAGTGTTCTGAATTGCCCTAAACCGACTCGATGCTCCTATAACGAGTCTGCCAATGGGTATAGGCTTCCTTATTATGATGAGTGGTATATTCTTCAAAATGCGGGGCAATCAAAGGTCTTTTCTTGGGGAAATGAGCTTGTTGAGGACTCATTAAAAAAATATGCGGATATTCATTGTGCTGAAAAAAAAGCAGGTCTTTACCCAGTAAAACAGTATGCTCCCAATCAGTATGGTTTGTATGATACCTATGGGAATGCTAATGAATCGTATTTTACTCCTGATGATTATAATGGATATTTTGGTGTGAATCCTTGTAGTATATTTGCTCATAATCCCGGTAAAGCATGTCGTGACTTGGTTAAATACATGTGTCTTCCTCGCAATGAAATAATTGATAACACGACATTTAAAAAAAATGCTTTCCAGGGCATGCGTATGGTACGTAAACTTGAATAATGCCAAATTTCCGGACAACATTTTTCATGTTCATCATCTTTATATCGTCTTCAATTTTTGCGGAACGATATAAAGACCCCTCGTTTGAAATAGAAAAAACTCCAAATCTAATTTATGCGTCAAATGTACCTTTTCTGACCAAAAAGCATTTCGTGACATCATTGGTGACCGGTTTAAGACTGTCATCTGATGAAGCTCCCAGTCTCTATTTCTATCAAAATGTAAATGAAATAACACACGAGAATTTACATTTTGATTTGTATCAGCCTAAAAATGACACGACGAATAATCGTCCTCTAGTTATTGTTGTTCATGGAGGAGCTTTTGTATCTGGGAATAAAAATGATCTAAATCAGCCAATTATTGGTTACTGCGATTCACTTGCGGCTCGTGGCTATGTTGTCGCATCTATAGATTACCGAGTTGGTCTTATTTTAAAAGATTTGAAAAAACAATTGATTGTTGATAGCCTTGATTTCAAACGAGCTGTTCAATGGGGTGTTCTGGATTTACAAGTGGCTATTCGTTTTTTCAGAAATCATGCGGGAGAATATGGTATAGATCGAGAAAAAATATTTGTTATCGGCAACAGTTCGGGTGCAATACTAGCAATGCAGTCTGTATGTGAAAAAAATAGTATAAATCCCAATGCTGTTGTTTCTTTGTGGGGTGCTGTTTTAGATAAAGAAAAAATTAAGAATGTATCTATGCCGGTTTTATTGATTCATGGAATTGAAGATGAAATTGTACCATTTAAAGAAGGACGGATATTGAATTTAGATTCCATAAGAGAGCGTAATCGAGACTTGTTAGGGTATGGCGTCATCGCATCTTCTTTTAATATAATTTTTACTAGCCCGATTTTTTATGGAAGTTATGTAATCGATTCAGTTTTTAATCGACATGGATATGTTCACGAAACATTTTTTCAGAATGGGGTTGGACATGAATTTTATAACAAAGAATTCTATAAAACCCAATTGCTGAAGCGTATTATAGAATTCTTGTATAAATATTCCAAACTCTAAGTTTTATTTCCTCAAATCCTTTGCGAATTCTACAGCAAGTTCTTCGAGCTTTGCGGCAGAAGTCTCGTCGAGTGCGGACTTGAGCGTGACCGTCGTTTCGCAGAAAGTCACGTTCTTGAGCGTGTCAAGAATCTCGTGCATTTTCTTGGCGGCCATTGGCGCCCATGTACCGTTTTCGACAATGCCGACTTTGCGGTTGCAGTAGTTTTTCGCCTTGATGTGCGTGAGGAACTTTTCGGCAGCGGGGAAGAGCCCGGCATCAAGCGTAGTTGCGCATACGGCGAGATGACTGTAGCGGAATGCCTGTGCGACCGTTTCCGAAGAATACGTGCGAGCCAAATCCATGATTGTTACATCAACGCCTTTTTCGCGGAGCGATTCGGCTAGCTTCTTCGCGGCTTCTGCTGTGTGGCCGTAAACGCCTGCATAGGCGACAAACACGCCTTGCGTTTCGGGCGCGTAGCTGCTCCAGGTGTTGTACTTGTCAATGTAGAAGTTTAAATTGTCAGTAATAACCGGACCGTGCAACGGACAAATCGTCTTGACTTCGATACCAGCGAGCTTCCTCAACACGCTCTGTACCTGCATACCGTATTTCCCGACGATGTTGATGTAGTAGCGTCTCGCTTCGCTCACCCAGTCTTCGCCGAGTTTGCCAGAAAGTCCGAATGTGCCGAATGCGTCTGCCGAGAACAGAATCTTTTCGGATTCGTCGTAGCTGAGCAAGACTTCGGGCCAGTGGACCATCGGGGCGGCGATGAACTTTAGCGTGTGCTTGCCGAGCGAAAGCGTGTCACCATCCTTGAGCGTGAGCGTCTTTGTGCCTTCCGGAAGCTTGACGAACTGCGGAATGAATGCAAGTGCCTTTGCTGATGCAGCGATAGTGGCGTCCGGGTACTTCTTGATGAATTCGAGAAAACCGCCGGCGTGGTCGGGTTCCAAATGGTGGACTATCAGGTAGTCGGGCGTTTTGCCCTGCAATGCATTTTCAACATTTGTCAACCATTCACTTACTTTGTGTGCGTCTACGGAATCCGTGACCGCAATCTTCTCATCAAAAATTACATAGGAATTGTACGAAACTCCGTCAGGAACCTTGTACTGCCCCTCAAATAAATCAATCTCGCGGTCATCCACCCCAACGAACTTAATGCTATCACTAAAATTTGAAACAATCATTTTTCTACCTCTTATTTTTAATTTCACTCATCGCGTCATTCTGAACCCCTGAAAGGGGTGAAGAACCCAGTTAATTCATGTCTATGCATTACGAGACTTTACTGGATTCTTCGGGGTGTGCCCCTCAGAATGACGATTTTTGCATAGTTAAAACCCTAATAATATATAACAAAAAATTACTTCTTGTTTTCGCGTTTCTTGAAGTCCGTGCCAAGGATGCGCAAAATAGTTTTTTTCTATATTGCAGTTCGTTTAAAAA
>JAEEGL011662757.1_pt1 | contig 10878 bp, 2 predicted proteins | sample 9134231 | NCBI WGS metagenome assembly JAEEGL01 (sample SAMN16246548, study PRJNA631951) | gut metagenome | biome: gut microbiome; feature: rumen; material: fiber-attached | host: Bos | place: Iran: Karaj | collected 2018-10
CATCTAATCCAGGAACCTTAAGAACAAATACATTTACAAAAAGTGGATATAAATTCATGGGATGGAATAAAAACAGTGGAGGAACTAGTACTTGGTATAGAGAAACAAACTCAATAACAGGAACAGATGGATCAAGTACAACATTGTATGCACAGTGGTGTAAGAATAGTGCTGGAACAATAAAAATATCAAATGCAGAACAAAAAGATTCATATGGCAACTATGTATTTAGAAATAACAAATATATAACAGTAACAGCTGATAATAAAACAATTAATTATGGGGGAACACCAAGTTATAGTTATACAGTAACAGGAACATTAAATGGAGAATCAGGAGTAACAGGAACAGCAAGTTATACAGTAAAAGATGGTAGTAATAATACAATAAATCCAAGTAGCGCGGCTGTAGGATCATATACAATATCAGTATCAGGACTATCAGCAGCAAGTGGATATGCAATACAAACAACAAATACTGGAACACTAACTATAAATGCTCAAGCATGTAATGCACCAACAAGTGTTGCAATATCAACAGCAGGTCGTGTTACATGGACAGCAAGTTCAAATTGTTCTTCAGCACAACATCAAGTAAGTATAGATGGAACAAACTGGACAAATGCAAGTAGTGGATATGACTATCTAAGTACAATAATAGCTGGAACAGGGTCAAGAACAGTAAGAGTACGTGCAGTAGCACCAAATGCAAATTATAGTAATTCTGATCCTACAACAGCATCAGTGACAGTATATGCAATAACATTTGCAAGTAATAACACAAATTATGGTACAGTAGCACCAACAAGTTATAATGTAATTTCTGGAGCAACACTTGCAACAAGTGGCAACAACTTATTAGTAAAAGGAGTAACAAGTGGAAGTAATACTACGACACTTACAACTGTTACACAAAGTCCTAAATCAGGATATTCATTTAGTGGTTGGAGTAAGACAAGTGGATCACTTACAAGTACTCAAACAATTACTGCAACATTTACATATACAGCAACAGCAACAATAACAAGAAGCGATTATAATACATTTACATATACAGCAACAGCTGGAAGTAAATATTTAGTAAGCACAAGCTCAACAGCACCAGAAGCAAGTGATACAGGATGGACAACATCAACAAGTAAAAATATAAGTGCAGCAGGAACATATTATGTATGGGTACAAGATGCAGCAGGCAATGTATCAGCAAATAGTGCAAATATAAAAGCTTATACAATAAGTAGAAGCGAGGGAACAGGAACAACACTTACAACAAGATATGATTCAACAAGCGGAAGTACTGGAACAGCATTTACAGCTAATACAGTAATGCTAGCTGGAACAAGTGTATGGGCAAGTTCAACAGCAAGTGCTGGATATAACACACCAACACTAAAACATGGAACAACAATTCTGACTGCAAGTGGATCAAGTTATACAGTAGGAGCAACAGAAACAATAACATCAACAGCAACAGCAAATAAAGTAACATTAACAATAAACAAAAATGATTCTGCATGTTCAGATTGTAATGGATATATAGTACATCTAAGCACATCCTCAACAAGTGATACAGCAACTTTTAGTGGAACAACAACTACATCAAGCACTCTAGTAATAAGTGGTGCTATGAGTACAAGTACGACATATTATATATGGGTAGCAAAAGATAGTAATCATAAGACAGCAGGAACAAATAATGCAAATATGCTATATATTGGAAAGTCATTTGCTGGAGCAAGTAATGCTACAAACGTTATTGATTTTTACACAGTAACAGCATCAACAGTAAACACTTCAATAACATTTAATGGGATATCCATGTCAAATGGTAGTAGCCTTTTAGCTGTTGCACAACCTTCACAAACTGGCATTACAGGGCATGCAATAGTAGCAACAGAAAAGACAGGATATCATTTTTCAGGAACAATATGGACAAAAAATAGTGGTTCAGGATTTGGTAGTAATAATGCCGGAAGTTCTTCAGTTGCTTCTACAACATTAAAACTATATGGAAATACAACTATTACAGCAACTGCAACAGCAAATAAAGTAACTGTAACACTTAAGAAAGATGGCTCAAATTGTACAAACTGTAACTACTATACAATCGGAATAAGTACAAGTAGCAGTGATGAAACAGAAATAATATCAAGTGCAACGACAACCACAAGTGCAACAATAGATATAACTGGAGCAATGACACCAGGGACAACATACTATTTATGGGTAGGGAAAGATGAAAACCATCAAGGAGAACTAGTTTATAGTGGAGTATCGTTTACTGGAGCAGTTGCAGCCTCAGCAACGGTTAATTTTTACACAGTAACAGCATCTCTAGATGGGGCTAAATATACATTTAATGGATATGCATTATCAAATGGTTCAACAGTAGTAGCTCTTGGTGGAACAGGAACAGCATCAAGTAGTTATGCACATGAAATAGTAGCAACAGCAGCATCTGGATATGTACTGTCAGGAACAATATGGACTAAGACATCAGGAACAGTAACATTTGGTAGTGCAACAACAGCAAGTACAACAGCAAAGATAGCAGCAGCAAGTACAATAAAAGCAACTGCTAATAGTGGTGCGAGTACAAACAAAGTAACAGTATCATTGTTAAAAGATCGTTCGAGTTGTACAACATGTAATGGATATTCGATAGGAATAAGTTCAAGTAGTAGTACATATACAGAAGTGGCATCAGGTACAACAACAACATCAAATTCAATTCAATTAACTGGTGCAATGAGACCAGGAACAACGTATTATTTGTGGGCAGGAAAAGATTCTAACCATAAATCAGATAAAGTGTATAGTGGAGTATCGTTTACAGCAGACATAGAAGGAACAGCAGACATTAACTTCTATTCATTATGGGTGTCATTAACGCACACTACAGTTACATTTAACGGGACAAATATATCGAATGCAGCTTCACTAGTAGTTCTTGGGGGAACAGGAAATGGAAGTACTAATAACTATCCTCATCAAATATCAGCAACAGCGACTGGAGGTTATGGGTTCTCAGGAACAATCTGGTCATCAGCAACAAGTGGTAGAACAACCTTTGGTAGTACAACATCCGCAACAACAACAGTAAAAGTGAATTTACCTGATACAATCTTTGCGTCAGCAAATGGTGCATCTAGTTCAAATAAAGTAACAGTAACACTTAAGAAAGATGGCTCAAATTGTACAACATGTAACGGATACTCAGTAGGAGTAAGCTCAAGTAGTAGTACGTATACTGAAATTGGTGCGAGTACATCAACCACATCATCAACTGTTGATGTAACTGGAGCAATGATGCCGGGAACAACATACTATTTATGGGTTGGAAAAGATGCAAATCATAAAACATCTAAAGTATATAGCGGAGTGTCATTCACAGGAGCAGCTGCAGCGACAGCGACAGTTAAATTTTATACAGTAACAGGATCATTAGATGGTGCTACAATGACGTTTAATGGGACAAATCTTGCTAATGGAGGAACAGTAGTAGTTCTTGGAGGTTCATCATCAGTTAGTGTTAGTGATGTAGTGCACGATATAGTAGCAACGCCTAATACAGGGTATGCATTCTCAGGAAACATATGGTCATCAACAAGTGGAACTATGTGGTTTTCTGGTGATGACGCATTAGCAACAGCAACATCACAAGTGAGAGTATATGCAACAGGAACAATAAAAGCAACTGCTAACAGTGGCGCAAGTACAAATAAAGTAACGTTAACACTTAAGAAAGACGGATCAAATTGTACAACATGTAATGGTTACTCAGTAGGAGCAAGAACAGGCACTAATGCAACTACAGATATAGCATCTGGGACAACATCAAGTTCAGCAACAATGGATATAACTGGACCAATGAGACCAGGAAGCACATATTATTTATTTGTGGGAAAAGACGCCAATCATAAAACAGATATGGTATATAGTGGAGTATCATTCTCAATAGCAGCAGGAAGTACATCTACAACAGCAACAGTTAATTTCTATACAGTAACAGGTTCATTAAGTAATGCTACATATACGTTTAACGGAACAAGTCTATCAAATGGAGGAACAGTAGTAGCACTTGGAGGAACAACAACAGTTGCTAATAATTACGCACATGCGATAGTAGCATCACCAGCACCAGGGTATACATTAACAGACGTAATATGGAGTACAACAACAGGAACAGTAACATATGGTGGTACAACATCAAGTAGCACTACAGCAAAGGTAGCAGCTGCAAGTACGATAAAAGCAACAGCTAATAGTGTATCAAGTTCTAATAAAGTAACGTTAACACTTAAGAAAGATGGATCAAATTGTACAAATTGTAACGGATATACAGTACATATAAGTAATGAATCGGGTACTGATAGTCAATCATGGACTGAAACAACAACGACAAATGCGACATTAGATATAACTGGAGCAATGACACCAGGACAAACATACTATGTATGGGTAGGAGAAGATTCTAATCATAAGAGTACAATGAAATATAGTGGAGTTTCATTTACGGGAGGTACAGCAGCAACAGGAACAATAAACTTCTATGTAGTAACAGGAGCATTAACAAACTCAACAATGACATTTAATGGAACCAGTTTAACTAATGGAGGAACAGTAGTAGCACTTGGAACAGGAACAGGAAGTAAGATACATTCTATAGTAGCAACACCAAATAGTGGATATGCATTCTCAAGCTGGACAAGCAGCACTACATCATCAGCAATAGCATCAACCTCAACAGCATCAACAACTATGAATGTAGGAGCAGCAACAACATTAACAGCAACATCAGCAGTATCAAGTTCAAATAAAGTAACATTAACACTTAAGAAAAACGGCTCAAATTGTACAGATTGTAATGGATACACAGTACATATAAGCACTGGATCAGGTAGCGATTCAGCAACATGGAGTGGAACAACAACGACAAGTACAACATTAGATATAACTGGAGCAATGACACCAGGACAAACATATTATGTATGGGTAGGAAAAGACTCTAATCATAAAACAGCAGCTGTATATAGTGGAGTAACATTTGCAGGAGCGGCAGCAGCAACAGCAACAGTTAACTTCTATACAGTAACGGGATCTTTAAGTAATGCCACATATACATTTAATGGAACAAGTCTAGCAAATGGTGGAACAGTAGTAGCACTTGGAGGAACAACAACAGCAGCAAATAACTATGGACATGCGATAGTAGCAACAGCTAATACAGCATATCATTTTTCAGGAACAATATGGACAACAACAAGTGGAACAGTAACATATGGAAGTGCAACAACAGCATCAACAACAGCAAAAGTAGCAGCATCAAGTACAATAAAAGCAACAGCAACAGGAAATACATATACTGCAACATTCTATTATCAATCAAATACAACAAACGGATCAACAACTATATCTAATACAGGAACTACATATCAATGTACAGTAACTACTGGAGCTGATTGTACAGTAACAATACCTGATGTAGTTAAGAATAGTGGAGGAACCTATAACAATGGTTATGCAGGTTTGAGAACTTCATATGGGCCAAGTATGAGTCCGGATTTGGCAGTTGGTTCAACAACTGTTACATTGACGGCAAATACAGATTTTTACGCACTTTATAGCACAGATATACTTATGTATTATCCAGATCCATCAAATACGAGTCAAACTTTGGATAAGCACGTATACCAAAATCAATGGTTTACAAGTAAAACAGCAATGGGTACAACGGTACTCTCATCTACAGCAACAGGAACAAGCACAAATGCAACAGCAGGAGATTTAGTATCTGGATACACTTTAGTGGGATTTAATACATTATTAAGTGCGAACACAGCAAATTCTGGAACAAATATAAATGGGTTGGTACAAAGTAATTCACAAACAGATAGTAGTAGAATAGTGTATCAAGTAGAAAAAGCAGAACAAACAGTAAATGTTCATTTCTACTATTCTGAAGATGATCTTGGAGAATGGAACAATGGAACAACGGTGGCAGGTACAAGAACAACATATTTAAGGCCAACATCTACTTCTATATCAGGAACGAGTGTTGTAGAAGGAACTCTAAACACATCATTTAGTGATGAAGTAAATCCATATAGTCTAACGGCATACGGATGGGCTAATGATGATGGGACAACAATAATCACAACAAATGTGACTACTGCAAATAGTGCTTATTGGAGGGTATATAGAAGATCAATTACTAATTATTATTGGAATGGTTCTTCATATGCTTCTAGGATACTATATGGATTTATATACATGGCAGGCATTCATGATGATTGTGAGTATAATGATGTAGAGGACTTATGTCTTGGAATATCCACATCTTCATCAGATGTAAGTGTAGGAGTTCCAAATACAAGTGGTCCAGGAAATTCAGTTCGTGGTGGTTACAAGCTTGATAGTGGATTTAAAGCTATAGTAGATGTCGTAGCAAGTTCTGAAACTATTGCAAAAGATTACTATAATATGCATGTTACATATGCAGCAGGTGCAAATGTTCAAGATCAATCATCGTCTTGGAATGGTGTAGCAGAAAGTAACAGATATTGTGCAATTGTTGCCGTAAGTTCTGGTACAACTCCCAACAGTTGCACAGTGACACTTCCAACTATTACACCAAATTCAGGATATGTTTCAGTAGGATGGAGTACAACAAGTGGAGCAACAACAGGAACAGCAGCAGGGCAAAGTTACACATTAACTAGTAATCCTACTACACTTTATGCTAATGCACTTCAAGGTTGGATTGGAATACCAGCAGGAACATATAGCGCAGGAGATACAATAAGTTATGCTGGTAAATCTTGGTCAGTAGTTAATGATGCCGGATCTTATGTAGAACTTGCCTTAAATAGTACTTCTGGAACGGGTGCAATAGCTAATGATTCAACTTATTTAACAACTAATTTTATTAATACAAATGATACATTGTCTTACGATAAAAACAATAATGGACTGGCAGAGGTATCGACCGGTAACTACATTGATAGTAGAGCAAATTACACTAACAATTTGTCTACAACTAATTCATATTGGACATCGAATGGAAACTTTAGATTAGGAGAAACTATAAAAACTTATTCTACTTCTAATGCTACATACACATATGGTTATAGGACTGGTGCTAAAGATGATGCTAGGTCAGCAGTAAATGCAGGTTCTCAAGCGCTTCCGTCAACCCTTAACACTACTGCAACATATTCTGCAGGTAGTATCCAAAGTAATACAGCAGCAACAAAATCATATTCTAATTCTAGCTATGCAACATGTACAACTAATAGCGATACTGCTTTGATAACGCAGGGAACATTTGCAGATGGTGGAACTTATACATGTAGTACTACAAGCAGTACATATTATGCGACAGATGGGCAAGCTAAATATAGAATAACAGATGCTAATGCATCAAATTCAAGTTCTTCGTCATATAAGAGCGGTAGAATAACAGCAACATACTATAGATATGATAGAAATGGTGGTGCAGATGGCGATGGCTATGTATATCAATATAGAGTGTATAACTGGATTTGTGGTGGGTCATATTATACTGGTTGGTATGGTTTTCAAGCTTCTGGTACTGCTGATAAATTTAATCGTAGAACGCCAGCTACTGAGGAATGGAGTAGTGATTTATCTGTATCTAATGTATATTGGCACGCATTTGCAGGTCGTGTTGATTCAACTACAAAAACTTATAATTCTAATGTTTACAGAACATGCAATCGTTCACACAGAGATTTAGCAGCAACTGATTATCGTGTAGCAACAAGTGCTAATGCGCAATGTAACAAAGTGACATATTACAAAGTAGGTGGAACAAAAACAATAAGCATATATTATAGGCCTCATATAAAAGTACGCGAAGGTAATCCTGCAGGATGTCCAAGTAATTCAAATTATAATTCATGTTATAACCAATGTATGGTTGGTCTCGGCTCTACTCATATGTATTGCGTACAGACTTGTCAAGATGAGTGTTTTTAGTATGTATTAGCTCTTCAATATGAAGAGCTAATACAAAAAACTATAAAAATAAAAAAATTTGAAAAAAATTAAAAAATAAACTATAATTCTTTTGGAGGCATTTCTATGGAAAGATTACAAAAGAAAATAGCTAGTTTGGGATACTGCTCAAGAAGAAAAGCAGAAGAACTTATAAAAGAAGGAAAAGTAAAAGTAAATAATAAAACTATTACAGAATTAGGTTTTAAAGTTGAAGATAAAGATCAAATTGAAGTAGAAGGCTTACTTCTTGAAGAAGAACCAAAAGTATATGTTTTATTAAATAAACCTAGAGGAGTAGTATCTACAACTAGTGATGAAAAAAATAGAAAAACAGTAGTTGATTTAATTAATACTGATATAAGAATATTTCCTATAGGAAGATTAGATTATGATACAACAGGGTTAATACTATTAACAAATGATGGAGAATTATCTAATTTATTAACTCATCCTAGAAGTAATATCGAAAAAACTTATATAGCTAAAATAACAGGAAAACTAACACCTACTGAACTAATGAAATTAAAAACTGGAGTTATGATAGATAATATAAAAACAAAAAAAGCAAAAGTCAAAATAAAAAGTTATGATAAAAAAACTGATACAAGTATTATTGAATTAACTATAACTGAAGGAAGAAATCATCAAGTTAAAAACATGTTTGAAAAAGTAGGACATAAAGTATTAAAATTAAAAAGAGAAAGGTATGCTTTTTTAACTATCGAAGGATTAGCTTCTAAAGAATATAGAACTCTTACTATAAAAGAAGTGAAAAAACTATATAATTTAGTAAACAAATCAAAGTAAAAATATAAGCAAATATTCATTTGAATATTTGCTTTTTTGATAATTTCTTTCACTATATAATCACCAAATTTTCAAAAAAAAATATTACGATAAAATAGTAAACGATACACATAAATATTTGGTGATAATATGAGAAGAAGACATAGAAATAGGTATTCAAATAATGTAAGATTGCTATATTTAATAAATATAGCATGTGTTTTAATGCTGTCTATAGGTTTTTCTGCTCTTCAAAACACTTTAGAAATAAATGATATTAATGCTACTGTAAAACCTGAATTTGATATAAGAATTACAGATATATCTATCGATAGTAGTACTGGTAATGCCATTTCTAGTCACGAAGAATATAATGTTAAAACTATCACTAGTGGCATTAACTTGCCAAATAGTAATTCAAGCATAACATACGATGTAGAAATAACAAATATTGGAAATGTAGAAATGGGAATACTTAATATAACTGGTTTACCAAGTAATTTAACTTATACTTTATCTGATTATAACTTAAAAGATATTTTATGTGATGACAATAATCAGACTATGTGTAAATTAGGATCTGTATCTACTATAAAAATAACAATAGGATATGCACAAAATGGATATAATAGTAGTAATACTAACTATTCAATAGCATTAAATTTTAGTTTTAAAAGAGTGTTTTCAATTACATATAATGGTTTTTCAAATGATTTAACTCTTCCAGATACCATTTTAGAAGGAGAATCTAAAACTATAACATTTAATAATGATACAGGAATACCATATGATGTAGCAGTTACATCAGCAACAGGAAGTTATAGTTCGCCTACATTAACATTATCGGATGCAACAGGTAATATAACTATTAGTAGATATTATAAAATAACATATGTATTAAATGGTGGAACTAATTCAGCAAATAATCCAGATAAATTCTTAGCAAATAGTAGTATTAATATAGCAAATCCAACATATCCTGGTAACAATTTTGAAGGTTGGTATGAATATAGTGATTTTTCTGGAACTGTAGTTACAAATATATCAAATAGAAATAGTGATATTACTTTATATGCAAAGTGGTCCATAGATGCCACCTCATATACTATCACATATGTATTAAACGGTGGAACCCAAGCAAATAATCAAATAACTTCTTATTATTCATCTACACCCGAAACTATTCTGAGTCCTACTAATACACATGATGCTACATTTGATGGTTGGTATGAAAATAGTAGTTTCACAGGAACTCAAATAACATCAACAAGTCAGCTAAGTGGTAGTGTAACATTACATGCTAAATGGATTGGTGACATTGCTAATACGACTTTTAGCACTACTAATAATAGATTTACTGCTAATAATGTAAATAATCTTACCACACAAAATTTCATCACTACTACATATCAATATACTCAAAATACAGCACATACTAATATAACTTCAGTAGGATTATATATAACATATACAAGTAGTAATAAAAAATGCACTTTAACCTGTCAAATAGCTAGTAATTCACCAGGATATACAACAAGAACTACTACTATTACTCTTAATACTAATCAAAATAATGCAACAGCACAAGGAACTATAACACTAACTACTGCTATTCAAAGTGGAAGCAATTATACTATTAGTTGTCCAAGTCGTTCTGGCAATGGGAATGATAAGATTAAAATAAATGGGTTTGCATTTATAATTAATCCATAAAAAATTGTTTATAAATTCTTGAAGAACTTGTTTATAAATATTATAATATAAATGGAGGTAAAATTATGGAATTAAAAGGATCAAAAACAGAAGCTAATTTATTAGCAGCTTTTGCAGGAGAATCACAAGCTAGAAATAAATATACATATTTTGCTAGCAAAGCTAAAAAAGATGGTTATAATCAAATTGCAGCTATCTTTGAAGAAACTGCAAACAATGAAAAAGAACATGCTAAAATGTGGTTTAAAGAATTAAATGGTGGCGCTGTACCAGAAACTACTGAAAATCTGAAAGCTGCTGCAGAAGGAGAAAATTATGAATGGACAGATATGTATGAAGAATTTGCTCGTGTTGCTGA
>JAEEGL012116953.1_pt1 | contig 10878 bp, 11 predicted proteins | sample 9134231 | NCBI WGS metagenome assembly JAEEGL01 (sample SAMN16246548, study PRJNA631951) | gut metagenome | biome: gut microbiome; feature: rumen; material: fiber-attached | host: Bos | place: Iran: Karaj | collected 2018-10
AATATTAACTTGAGTCATGTTCATACCTCCTGTTTTGTGTTTTGTGGTAATTACATTATACAGGATGAGCATGGCTCATTTCTATTAAATTGATTTTACACCATTATACGGGCACAACTCGAAATCGGCATTTAAGGAACACTTTTCGCAAAACATCTTTGCCTGAGACAATCAAAAAGTGTTCCTTATTTCGCGAAATCGGCATTTAAGGAACACTTTTCGCAAAAAATCCTCATCAGACGCATTCAAAAAGTCTTCCTTATTTCGCAAAATCAGCATTTAAGGAAGACTTTTTATTTTTGACCACAAGCAACCACCACACCCCCAAAAAATCATAACGACTATTATCAAATCTCATGATATAATAGAGGCGAGGCATACACCAGCAAGCCCTCGACGAAATCAGAAACACCATAAAACACAACAGCGGGAGGCCCCATGAAATACGGAGAATCAACCTTTGATATTTTATACTTACTATTCGCAATCATAAGCGGCATCATAATCTTACGCAGAGCCCAGGGAAAAACCGAGAAAAACATGGGCCTCGCGACCCTCATACTGGGTCTCGGCGACTCCTTCCACCTCGTACCTAGAGTCCTGAACTACTTTACGGAGCTTGATATGACGGCACCCCTTGGAGTAGGGAAGCTCGTCACGTCCATCACCATGACGGTATTTTATGTAATTCTCTATTACGTCTGGAAGGGCCACTACGCCGAAGCACCGGATGCCGTCGCACCCACCGCAGAAGCACCCGCACCAACCAAGAAACTAGAAGCCCTCATCTGGGCCATGGCCGCCATCCGCGTTGCACTCTGCATGTTCCCCGGAAACGGCTGGCTCCAGAACTCAAGTGACATGACATGGGGCATCATAAGAAACATCTCTTTCGTAATACTAGGCGCGATCATCTGCTACCTCTACTTCATAAGAAGGAAATCCGACAGAGACTTCAGCCTTATCTGGCTCTACATCCTCCTGTCCTTCGCCTTCTATATCCCCGTAGCAGTAGGCGCAGGCGCAGTACCGATGCTTGGCATGCTCATGCTCCCCAAGACGATCTGCTACATACTGATGATAGTCGCATTTTTAAAGGCAACAGGCGCAAAAAATCCAAGCGCCGCCAGCCACTTCTAACCAACCCCGCAAAAAATCCAAAAACCACCATGCAAATCAAAGAAGAATACAACATTTACTATAAAGACGAGCGCATCGGCTTTTGCTACGTGTACACCGACAGGCACGTCTCATACTATGCCGCCACCAATGTCGAGCGCTACCAGCAAGAAATCAAGAAGCTGGGCTTGGACAAAGACATCAGGGACACATACAAGAAGGACCTCCCGACGATCTTCGGCATCAAGAAGCCCAGAAACCGCGTCCCCGGCACCCGTAAGAAAATCTGGGAAGCAAACGACCTCAAACTCGAGTACATCCCAAAAGTCATCGACAAATTCTGGATCTACCAAGGATCCGCCGAGAAGGGCGAACCGGGCTACTCCGCTAAGGATCATTCCGCGCCACACTATGAAGGTCCCCACACCCCCGAAGACATGAAGGAGTGGGCCTCCTGGCACTGCTTCAACAAAAAAGACGACGGCACCTTCGAGGCCGAACTCGACGAAGCCTGGTGGTGGGGCGGCGGCCACAACGACGGAGGCACGATCAGGACCGAGGTCCCCGAAGAGTGGCTGTATCTTCCCTATGGTAAATTCCTCGAAAGGGTGGTGACGCTTTCCGCAGCCGCCCACTATAAATTTACCGCATCCGACCTCAGGGCGAAGAAAGGCCTGAAGGAGTTTTTCGGTTTCTAATAATTAAGGGAGCGCAAAAAATCTTCCCCCACCATTACCGACCATGTGTTACAGATTCTATATAGACTTGTTTTTCAAGAAAAAATTCAATAAAGAGCTATCGGACAGGGGAATCCTCATACCAGACGGGGACTTCACCACACTCCTGAATCCGAGGGACGTTCATCCTTCAGAAACTGCCCTGATAATCGCAGGCTCTGACAGAACCGTTAGCGCCACTCCCATGGCCTGGGGCTTCTCAAACCCCATACAAAAGGGCCTTCTCGCCAATGCGAGATCAGAAACCATCAGGGAGAAACCCACATTCAGAGAAAGCGCACTCCTAAGGCGCTGCGTCATCCCCGCAAGCGGCTTCTACGAGTGGGACGTAAACAAAGCCAGATTCAGGTTCTTCAGAAATGACGAAGAACTCCTGTGGCTCGCTGGAATCTACAGACAAGAAAACGGCATGAAGCGCTTTACGGTCTTAACGAGAGAAGCAGCAGGAGCCATGATTCCTATACACCCAAGGATGCCCGTAACCCTGACAAGCAACGAGATCGACCCATGGATCAAAGACGAAAGCTCCATGGATGACATATTCAGAAAAGAACCCAGATACATTATACGAGAGCAGGATGCCGGCCAGATAAGCATGGACTTCGGCATCTAGAGTAAACCGCACAAACATATAAAAATGACAGACAAAAGCATAGAACTTTACAACTTAATGGTCGAGCACGACTACCAGCCAGAGTTCGCAGCCCTGATCGCCCAGGAACTCAGTACCGAGTACACCGCAGAAAGGATGATGACATACATCCGAAGAGAGCCCCATTCACTCGAAGAGGTGGCAGACGAGATGCTGGCCATCATAAGTGACCGAGACCGATTTAGGGCGAAGCACGAGACCGAGTATGCCCAACAGAAAATAAACGAACTCTATAGAGACATCAACGAGTAAAAACCCCCAAGCACACAGAAAGCCTAAGGAGGAGACACCATGCTTGAAACATTAAAGAAAAGATTCGACGAAAACATCAACAGGCACCCAAACATCAAATGGGAAGATGTCAAAAACCGCCTTGATGAGAAGCCCGAAGCCCTTGAGACCCTGAAGAAAATGGAGGAGACCGGAGGCGAGCCCGACGTACTCGACATGGATGACAGCACAGGGGAGATCATCTTCTGCGACTGCTCTAAGGAAACACCGATAGGCAGAAGGAGCCTCTGCTATGATGAAGAGGCACTATTGAAGCGCAAAAAAAATCCTCCCACAGGTAGCGCCATGAACCAGGCGAAAGAGCTCGGTGTGGAACTTATGAATGAAGAACTCTACCGCACGCTTCAGAAGACCGGCGAGTACGACCTTAAAACCTCATCGTGGATCGCCACACCGGAAGATATACGAAAACTTGGAGGAGCACTGTTCGCAGAACGCCGCTACGGCAAAGTTTTTACCTTCCATAATGGCGCAGACTCATATTACTCAGTAAGAGGCTGGAGAGGTGTGCTCAGAGTGTAGTAAAAAGATTAAAAATATGAATAGCAAAGTACATTTCGGAGAATTGCCTATTTTATTATAATTGATGAAGAGTAAGAGCTTTGATGATTATTACTTTGGAAAAGTAATTATATAATTGTTTAATTGAAGCATATTTCTTATTATTTAGTTTTTGGAGATGGTGAAAAATAATGGAAAAAGAGTATGTAAAGTATTATAGAGGAGAGTCAAAAGATTATAAAGAAACTAAGTGCGTGCCTTTATTATTTAGACAAGACTGGTTTTCTTTAATTGAAGAAAAAAACTATTATGAGTACCTAATTGATAGGTTTAGCGAGGTTGCAGTATTTGATAAAATAGAGAAAGATTCAAAGAAATATGGGTATTACTACTTAAAAAAACTTGGTGCATTACAACATTATGGTTATTATACAAGATTACTTGACATATCTCGAAGTTTAGATATTGCAAGGTATTTTGCATCGAGTTCAAACTTTAGAGAAGATGGGTATGTTTATTCATTTGATTCGAAAAAAAACAGAGAAATAAAGACACTAACGGCAGATAGCGTTTTGAAGAAAATAGAGTGTATTATCGAAGCCGAATCGATTAGTAAAAAAAACGTTTGGGAAGAATTAGATATTAAATCTAATGCTAAGTATATTATAACTAATAATATAATTGTGGATTATAAGTTAACACTAAAAGATGTAATAGGAACGGCAACAGATAATTTAAGGTTAGAAAAGCAGCACGGGGCATTTATGCTTTTTGGACAAAAGACTGATGAAAATGGACATCTATTAGATGAGTATAATGAACTAGAAATTGAAGAAAAAGAAACAATTGAGGCAGATGAAAAAATGCCTATATTAATAGATTTAGCTTTTCCTGAAGGAGATAAAGAATCTATTTCAAATATAAGTATATTTCCTGATTCGGAAAAGAGCATGGATATAATAGCTAAATACGCTGAAATACGTATGGTTAAAAATAATAACAAAAAAAATAGCAATGATTTAGAAGAATTGTTTAAAAAAATATGTGAGAGCAAACTTAAAGACTATGAAGCAAACGATGATAAAGAAAAAAGAACAAAAGGACTGACGGTTACTAATAAAGAAAGAATAAAAGAGTTGTTGGTTAGTAATATTGATACAATAACTAAGAGTGTTATAATATTTACTTTTGTGTTCATAGAATTTATACGATACGCTAATGATATTAAAGACTATAATACTATTGAAAATACATTTAATAAGATCATCGAAAGGTTCAAAAAAGTATATTTATAAATTTAAAGTGGTTCTGTAAGGGTAAGATATCTTGATGTAAAGAAAAGAGGGCAATTCACGTTGCCTTCTTTATTTATGTAAAGAACAGAAATTATTGGTGTTAATATGACCAATTGTCCCCCGCGAGGCGACCACATCGCAGGCAAAATAATCTATACTAACATCAGAAAGCGAAAAGACACATAATCAGGAGGTGGATATCATGACAGACAAAGCAGATAAAGAAAAAAACATAAATAACGCAAATTTGGGAGAACAGGGTTACGAAGATCCCTTGTTTAAACTTAATCACATGATCGAAGAAAGCATCGACTATTTCTATAACAACCACACTAAAGACATAGACGCGGCGTACATAGTGCTCAATGAGATCATTTCTGCCATGCTTAACCACACACAGGTGATGATACCCATTGAAATGCCCGAAGCAGCCTTTAAGATCTTCGATCCCGATAAGATTAAGGAAGGGGATATCGTAACCACAGATGAAGAACTGCACATCAAGATTCTTAACCTGACTGACCCGGAAGGGAACATATGCATGCCCGTCTTTACCAGCCAGAAAAAGATGGATGAGAACACAGACGGCGGGCTATCAACCATAACTTTTTTGTTGGACGATTACATAAAGCAGGTCATGGAGATGGATAATGTAGAAGGATTGCTTATCAACCCGGGAAAAAGAAGTTTCTTACTGAAAAAACACATACTGAAAGGCATCATAGATTGTTATGAGGATATGAGAAATAACTTCCATCCAGCGGACCCGAATCTGAACTAGCCTGCAGCAAAAAATATTTTCAAAAAATATATAATTCCATGTTTAACCCCAATAAACCGGGGTATATATCAATTGTCAAGGGGAGTGATGAACCCCGAAGACAAACTCCTTTCTAAAAAATTAAATAAAGAATAAAGAAAATAATAAAGATTCCATAATAACCCTTTAGTTAAGAATAATGAATAACGAACAAGATGCCCTCTGGAGTGATGACCCAGAGGGCGATTTTGTTTATGGTGCAAAAAATTCCAATACCAACTTACTCATTGTACGAAAGAGGCGATGATGATATAATTACAGAAGATTACTACAGCCTTTTAGACTGAGATAAATAACAAACGAGAGAAAAGGACATTCAAAAGGAGGCTAATCATGAAATTAGCAGAAGCACTTCAGGAAAGAGCAGATCTGAACAAAAAGATACAGCAGTTACAGGTGAGAATACACAACAACGTTCTCGTTCAGGAAGGAGAGAAATCCCTGGAAGATCCCCAGACCCTGATGAAAGAACTGGATTTAGCATTAACAAGGCTTGAGAAACTGATGGCGGACATCAACCTGACCAACTGCCAGACAGAAATAGACGGCAAAACCTTAACAGAGCTCATAGCCAAGAAGGATGCTCTTTCGTTAAAGCTTTCTTCATACAGAAATATCGCAGCTGAGGCCAATCAGAATACTAGACGTGCCAGAAATACTGAAATCAAGATAAAGTCACAGGTGAAGGTTTCCCAGATCCAGAAAGCAGCCGATGACATAGCTGCCGAGATACGCAAAACCGACAATCTGCTCCAGGAGACAAACTGGACAACCGAACTTATAGAAAAATAGCCTTATAAAAAGGCGTTGTTAGTTTCACGAAGGGCGGGCATCACGCGGTGACTGCGTAAGTCACAACAGATTCTAGGAAGGTACTAGGAGCGGGTATTGGGTTCAATTCCCAGAGAATTGTTTACGCTCAGATCGCGCACAAATGCATGATTTATATAAAGTATACTTTACTACCAGATGCCGACTTCTGATACGAGGGCGGGACAGGGGACTTATAATATATAGATATTTTATACAGGGAATATGACCCTGGAGGTAAAATATGCAAGTCAAAAGAATAGACAAAAAACACGAAGGTAAATATATCACCCGGTATGACATAACATATCTTCTCAATAACGGTGAAGAGAAGGTCTATGAGATCATAAGCCGTGACAGAAACATTACGGATATTTCACAGCTAAGAAAGACCGAGCCCGATTCCGTTGTGCTTATAATGGAGGACGAGACTGGGGATAAGATCCTTCTTAACAGAGAGTTCAGAATGTCCATCGGTGAATGGATATACAATTTCCCCGCAGGGCTGATAGACCCGGGCGAGACTCCAGCGGAAGCTGCCGCAAGGGAACTCAGGGAAGAGACCGGCCTTGAACTTAAAGAGATCAAAGATGAGATCGACGGGGGCTACAGCGCAATCGGTTTCTCCAATGAACTCACCGTATGCTTCATAGGAGTTGCAAAAGGAGAGTTCAAGGAAAGCACGTCCTTTGAAGAGGAAATCGAAGCCGGCTGGTACACGAAAGAAGAAGTAAGGGAGCTGCTCAAAGCATCTAAGTTCGCAGCCAGAACTCAGGCCTACTGCTACGCCTGGTCGAGAGAATGAACGTGAATTATTAAATAGCTAAATAACAAAACAAGCACCCTTTGGCATAGTAAGCCAGAGGGCGCTTTTGTATGTACAGCAAAAAATGTTCTGAAAAACGGTATAGCCATACCCTTTGTTATTAATACAACAAGTTTTTCATTGTATGAAAGGGGTTAGGATGGTATAATTATTATGGTTTATTATAACGATTTAGCTTGTGACTACGGGAAGGAAAATCTTATGACTCCGGAAGAAATGGCAAGAGTAAAAATAGATAAGCAACTTCGTAACGCAGGCTGGGATATAGTTTCAAGAAATGAATATATTCCCGGCACGACTTCAGCTGTCAAAGAAGGGTTGATGAAAGGCAATACGGAGAGTGATTATCTGTTGTTTATCGACAATAAAGCTATTGCAGTGATTGAAGCCAAGAAAGAGGATAATCCGTTAGGGGATGATGTTAAAAAGCAGGCCGAAGGATATGCTGTTACACCACAATCATGGTATGGCTTGTATTATAACAATTTGATCCCGTTGGTATATCTGGCTAATGGCAAGAAGATATATTTCAAAAATATGCTTAAGGCTGACAGTGATTATATGGAACTCAATGCCATGCATTCCCCTAAGAAGATGTTGCAGCTAATAGGCCAGACATCAGATTTTGGGGCTCTTCCTGTACTTGAAAAGCATGGCCTGCGTGATTGTCAGTATAATGCAGAAATCGGATTTGAGAAGTCTCTTAAAGATGGTAAGAAAAAAGCACTTGCCGTTTTAGCGACGGGCTCAGGTAAAACCTATCTGGCATGCCTGGCCAGCTATAGACTGCTTAATTATACTGCCGCCAAGAGAATCCTTTTCCTTGTAGACAGAAATAACCTTGCAAGGCAGACGGAGGCTGAGTTTGCACAATTTGACCGTACTGAAAATCAGATAGAAATGAGTGCGCTTTACCAGATAAACAGACTTCGCAAGGAAGGCGACATCAAAGGAGATATCGTAATATCAACAATTCAGAAACTCTTTGCTGTAATGACTGGTCAAACTATCACAGACAGTGATGAAGATGCAGAAGACGAGCAGAACACTAAAGATGAAGATAAGATCACAAAAGATATCATAACCCTTGAAGGAGATATTAAACTCCCACCTGACTATTTTGACCTCATAATAGTTGATGAATGTCACAGATCCATTTATGGAAAATGGAAAGCAGTTCTTGACTATTTCAATAAAGCTGCAGTGCTTGGACTTACAGCGACACCAACGCCGGAAGCATATAGTTTCTTCAATAATAATATCATAGAAAAATACACCTATGAGGAGTCTGTTGTTGACGGTGTAAATGTTCCAAATCGTATATACAGAATCGATACTGAGATCACAGAGCATGGTGGCGCTATAAAACCAGGTACCAGATATACAGAAACAGCCAAAAAAAGTGGAAGTGCTGTTAATATGGTGGCCGAAACGAGAGTCGAATATGACGAATTTCAGCTTGACCGCTCTGTAATAAACAAAGACCAAATCAGGAAAGTTTTAAGAGCATTTAAGAAATCTATATATGAAGACCTGTTCCCAGAGAGAGATAAGAAGTGGGAGTATGTTCCTAAGACTCTTATTTTTGCTAAAGATGACAACCATGCAAGTGAGATAGTTAAAGGGGTAAAAGAAGTATTTGCTGAAGAATTTGAAAACGGCAGTGTTCCTGACAACTTTGTCCAGAAAATTACTTACTCTGCCGGAGATTCCAATGCTCTCATAAGAGACTTCAGAACTGAAAAGGATTTCAGGATTGCAGTTACAGTAACGCTCGTGGCTACAGGAACGGATGTCAGACCTCTTGAAGTTGTGCTATTTATGAGAGACGTACATTCAGATGTTCTTTACACACAGATGAAGGGCAGAGGTTGTCGTGTTATCAGTGATGACAAACTTCGGGAAGTAACTCCTAATGCAGACACCAAAGAATGCTTCTATCTAGTAGATGCTGTTGGTGTTACTGAACACGAGAAAGGCATGCCGGGATTTTTCGGGAATCCAAAACCATACAAAAAGACATTATCCCTGGAACATCTGCTTGAGCATCTGGCACATAATGAACTTAGCGATGAGAACCTTTGGCTTCTCAAGGACTATTGTGCTTCCATCAACAGAAGATACGAGAACAACCAGTTGTTTGGAAGGCATCTGGACTATTTCATTTCAAAATTCAAATTTGCTCCGAGGACAATTGCGGGAAATATCCAGGCTGCGTTTGAGAACCAAACAATGCCGCCATATATAAGCCCCTCAGGTGATAACGATACACGTATGGCTTTGATAAACGATCTTATCAGTGATCTGGAGGCACGAAAAAAACTTCTTGAAATGCAGAAAGGCTACATTGTAAGCACCGAAGAAGATCCCGATGAATTGATTTATGCTGGATTCTCCAAGGAAACTGCAATGACTTTCATTCAGAACTTTGAGAAGTATATTAACGAAAACAAAGACAGCATTGAAGCCCTGAGGATCATATATAATTCTGAAGACGTTGCTATAACACATACGATGCTTGTAGAACTACGAGACAGATTGTTAGCTGAAAGCAGACAGTATGGAGTTTACCAAATATGGAAAAACTATAAATTACTCGACAGGGATGGCAGTGTTGACGAACTTAATGTCAGAGCCAACTTCAATGCTCTTACAAACCTCATACAGATTGTAAGGTTCGCATATAAGAAGAATCAGAAGCTTACGAGTCTTGTCAATGGTTATGCCAGCAGATTTGCTCTTTACTGTGGACAAGCACAGCGTGCATTAACTAAAGATCAGCAAGAAATAATGAAGCAGATTGCAGAATACATCGTAAATGATGGCGCGATATCCATTATGGAACTGAACGAAGCGGATACAGAACTTTGGAAAAAGGGCATAAGGAGTTTGGGTAAAGACTCTTTGGAAGAAGAGATGCAAAGATTATCAAGATTTATATTAAAGGTGGCATAAAATATGGCAAATCAGAAATCAGAATCAGCATTATTAAAGAAAGTATGGGATATAGCTGCAGTGCTTGCTGCTGCAGGTGTAGGATTCACAGACTACATCACTCAGCTGACATATATTCTTTTCCTTAAGATGGACGATGAGAGGGAAGAACTGGGATTTAACAGTGCTTTGCCGGAAGGCAGTAAATGGAAAGATCTCGTTAGTCTCAATGGACAAGACCTTGTGGATAAATATGAGGAAATACTCACAGAACTGTCAGAACAGGATGGACTCATAGGTACTATCTTTACCAAGGCTATAAACAAGATTGATAAACCCGTGCTTCTTGGCAAAGTCATCGACATGGTATCAGAAGAGAACTGGTACATGATGGAAGGTGACTTCAAAGGGGCTATCTATGAAGGCATTCTTGAGAAGAACGGACAGGATCGTAAGAGTGGAGCTGGTCAGTATTTCACACCAAGAGCTCTGATCAAAGCCATCGTAGATGTTGTAGATCCTAAGATCACAGAAACTGTGGCAGACCCTTGCTGCGGAACCGGTGGTTTCCTTTTGGCAGCTTTCGATCATATGAAGGGTCAGAGCAAAGATATAGAGAAGCAGAAATTCCTTAAGAATAATGCTCTTTATGGAGCAGATAATACTGCACTTGTAGTTACACTGGCTTCCATGAATTTATATCTTCATGATATAGGCGTTAACAGAAGCCCTATAGCATATAAAGATTCTCTGGTCGAGACTACTGATGATTTGTATAACGTAGTATTAACTAATCCGCCTTTCGGTACCAGACCGCAGGGCTCAGTTGAAGTTGCTGCGAACAGACCTGAATTCATCAAGACTTCTGATAACCAGGTAAACTTCCTGCAGCA
>JAEEGL012143307.1_pt1 | contig 10878 bp, 8 predicted proteins | sample 9134231 | NCBI WGS metagenome assembly JAEEGL01 (sample SAMN16246548, study PRJNA631951) | gut metagenome | biome: gut microbiome; feature: rumen; material: fiber-attached | host: Bos | place: Iran: Karaj | collected 2018-10
ATGGGAGGTGTGGAAGGACGGAAAAATGGTACACAAGGACCGCCTCACCGGCGTGCTTCCCGAAGAGCAGACCGAAGCCCGGCACCTGGACGGGGCCAACTGGATCTCCGATTTTCTGGAAGACAGAGAGGGCCGCTTCTGGGTGGTCTCCTGGGAAGGTGTGGGCCTCAATGAATGGGACCGTCAGAACCGCCGGAGCCTCCCTCCCCGCTGGCTGAGCCCGTTCCGCTATCCTTCGCCGCAGGTGGATTCCAATATCTACGTAAGCTCAAGGCTTGGAAGCCGGCTCATCGAGGACACCCGCGGCAATCTGGTCTACGCCACCACCCAGGCCGGGCTCAATGTCATCGACCGGGAAACCGGCCTTGTCACGAAGTACTTCAAAGGCAATTCTTCCATTCCAGACGATTATGTCACCGACCTCTGCCTCACGCCGGACGGGATGGTCTGGGCCGCCACACGGAGCGGGCTGTGGAGTCCCTCCGGCGGGCATTTCCTCGACGGAATGCTGGTGCAGTCGGTGGAGTCCGATGCCGAAGGCAGGCTCTGGGCCGGGACGGAGGACGGCCTCTGGTTCATTGATACGGACGCAAGCACGGGCCGCGTTCCGAAAGAACTCGGATTCCCCTCAGATATCTATGGCGAGCATGTTTCCTGCCGCCTCGCCGACGGTTCCCTGGCCTTCGGAGGCGCATCCGGCGCCGTCTCATTCCATCCCGACAGCCTGCTCGCCATCCGGGCCGGCGGAAATCTGCCGCTGGAACGGCTGGTCCGGCACCGATATCGCCTGAACGGCGGAGACTGGACAGACGGAGAATTCCCGGGATTCCAGGAGAACATCAGCCCCGGACGCTATCTCCTGCAGGAGCAAAGCTCCGATATCTTCGGCCGGTGGGACCGCGGAGAAAGCCGGGAACAGACCCTCCGCGTCCCGCAGCCGCTCTGGCTCCGATGGCCCTTCCTGCTGCTGTATGCGCTTCTGCTGACCGTCATCGTATGGACGGTTCTCCGCCTGCGGGAAAGGCGTCTTCTTGTAAAAGAATTGGAAATGCGAGGCAGGCTGTTCTCCATCATCTCCCACGACCTCCGGAATCCCATTTCCGGGAACCGGATGCTCACTCACCAACTCCTGGAGCGCGTCCGGGACCTGTCGCCCGCACAGCTGGAAGAGGGGCTTAAGCAACTGGCGAACTCGGCCGATAATACCTCCTCCCTGCTGGAGAACCTTCTTCTATGGTCCCTGAACCAGGAGGGCATGCTGGAGCCGGTGATGCGGGACGAAGACCTGGCCACCCTGGCGGCCGAAGCCATCGGCACTATTCAGGGGGGTGAGATTATCACGGTAGATATTCCTTCCGGCCTTACCGTACGCACCGACCGCAACATGCTCCTCACAGTCCTCCGGAATCTCCTGGACAACGCCGTGAAGGCAAGCCCGGAAGGAGTTGCCCTGCAGGCCCGTGGAAAAAGAATTACCATTGCCGATAACGGCCCCGGTCTCAGGGAGGGAGCCACACAATGGAGCCATGGCCTCGGCCTTGTGATCACACGCGAGCTGCTGGAGAAGCTGGGCGCCGCAATGGATATGCATAACCGGCCCGGGAAAGGCCTTGAAATAACGATTGACTTATGATAAACGTCCTTCTTGTCGAAGATTCCGCCGTATTTGTAATGGGGCTTAAACTGGCCCTGTCGGCCAACTCCTCCCTTGGGAGGATTGATTCCGTGGCTTCCCCGGGAGCGGCGGTGGCTTACCTCAACGCCCACCCGGATACGGACATCGCCGTCGTGGACATCACGCTGGAAGCCGAGACCGACGGCCTTACCCTGCTGGGGATCCTCCGGGATGCTTTCCCGGGCGTGAAGTCCCTGGTGCTCTCCCATTATAAAATCCCGGCCTATATCCTGCGGGCCATCACATCCGGCGCCTGCGCCTATCTGGCCAAGGATTCCTCTCCCGAATCCATCGTCGAGGCCATCGGTGACGTGGCGGGAGGCAAATGCCTATTCTTCGGAGAGACCATCGATTCGGCCAGGATCCTCCGTATTTTCGGCAGCAAGGAAAACCTCGAGGCCCGGAAGCCACAGGGCCTGACGCCGCGGGAGCTGGACGTGCTGCAACTGACCTCTTCCGGTTACAGCAATTCCCAGATTGCATCGGCTATGGAGATCTCCGTCAACACCGTGGACAGTTACAAGGAGCGCATCAAGGGAAAATTCGGCCTGGACAGCATCGTCGAATGCGTCGCTACGGCCGCCGCCAAGGGGATTGTGACGGTATAATCAGAAACGGCTATTTCGCCTGCTCCTGCTCAAACTGTTTCCAGGCACTCTTGAACCACTTCCGGAGAACCTGTTTGCGGGCGGGGACGAGGAAGGAGTTTTCGATGGAGATCCGGCAGAGCTGGCGGATCTGGGCCAGCGAGAGGTCCCAGCCGACGGCGACGGCGAGGTAATCGCCCGTAAGGACGCTGCGCGCCTGGTAGGCGGCATCGTCAGAGCAGATGATGATAGGAATACCGGACTCCATATACCGCCTGGCAGGATGCTTGGCAAAGTCCCTGCAATAGCCCAGGGCAGCGTTGGACACGGGGCAGATCTCCATGGGGATACCCTTTTCCATCACGGCCTTTTCAAGCTCGGGATAACGATACAGATTGAATCCGTGGCCGAGGCGGTCGATGCCGCACCGGAGGGCGACGGCAATCTCTCCGTTCTCTCCGCGCAAGCTTTCGCCGGCATGAAGCGTGAGGCGCAGGCCGGGGTTGTCCACGATGATTTTGCGGATGCGGTCTTCGTAGCGCTCCAGGGAGTATGAGCGGTCTTCGTCATTCACGATGTCGATGGCTTTCACCAGGTCGTACTTGCCGTCCTTGACGTTTTTCCAGACCCAGACTGCATTGTCCATAAGAAGGTCGAAAAGCGGGTCCCAGGCGTCGTTCTTGCCGGCACAGGCGACGATGGACAGTGTAAACACAGGATCAACTTTCCGCACCTCCGCAAGGGCTCTGATATAGGCCTCGGCACGGGCCTGGGCGTCCTCCCGCGTGCCGAAGAAAGGCGAACGCAACTCCAAATGCTCGACGCCGATGCTGTGATAATACAACATGACCCTGGTATAGTAATCCTGTACCAGGGCCGGGGTCGTGCATATCGCACCGCATTTGGTAAAGATACCCTCGAACCAGTCCCACACATAACCGTTGTGGGGAGCACCGATGACCGTCCAGTTACGGCGGAAATCATCCACCGTGAGGCCGTCATCCAGGCATTCCTGCATGGTGCGGCTGCCGTAAGGCGCACCGGGGCCGATGAAGCGGATCTGCCAGTCCGGCGTAATGACCAGTTCGGGATGATCTTTCAGAAACTCCACCTGCATATCCATGGGCAGGATGGCGTCCGCGTGAGCATGGAGATCCGCCCCTTTGGGCATGCGCTCCAAAAACTTATACAGTGGGGTCTCGTAGATGGCGGTGTCCCGCAGAAAGTCGAAGGAGGTACCGAACTGCTCCCGAAAGTCGGCCTTCAACTGTTCAAATAACTGATCCATGGCTGCATTACCGATTGTAATGCATGCAAAGATATGGAAAAAATCCCGTATGACGAAATATTTCTTCAATGAAACTTTTGTAAATGTGCCTGTCATCAGTTGAAGAAAAATCACTATCTTGCAGCATGAAAAAATTCCTCCTGATCCTGCCGCTTCTCGCCGGCTTCTGCCTTGCGTCATCCGCAGAGGCGCCCCTTAAGAACGAACGCTATGTGGTACTTGTCTCGATGGACGGATTCCGCCACGACTACATCGACAGCAACAAGACCCCCAACTTCGACAAGATGGCCAAAGCCGGTGTCCGGGCGGTCATGAAGCCGTCCTTCCCGGCCTCTACCTTCCCCAACCACTACACCCTCGCCACCGGGCTGGTCCCCGACCACAACGGCCTCGTGAACAACAGTTTCTGGGAACCGGTGCATCAGGAGCGGTATTCGATCGGCGGCAAGAACAAGCATAAGAGCTACTTCTACCTGGGCGAGCCCCTGTGGAATACGGCCCAGCGCCAGGGCGTACTCGCCGGCGTGACCTACTGGGTCGGGTCAGACTTCGAGATCGGCGGCGGGCGTCCGCGGTATTATCTTCCGTATAATGAATTCCTCCTCTCCTTCCGGGAGCGCATTGACCGGACGGTCGAGCTCCTCTCCTATCCCGAAGAGAAACGGCCGCATCTGGTGATGCTTTATTTCAGCGAACCCGACCATACCGGCCATTCCTACGGTCCCTTCAGCAAAGAGACCCGAAAGGAGGTCGTCAAGATGGACAAACTGCTGGGAAAACTCCGCGCAAAGCTTGCCAGGCTTCCGATTGCAGACCGGATCGATCTCATCGTGCTCTCCGACCACGGAATGGCGGACCTCAGCGCAGAACGGTGCATCAGCGTAGACAATCACGTCAAGAAGGCCTGGACCGAACGGGTCATCTACGGAACCCCGACATCCATCTACAGCAAGAATGCCGCTTGCCGGGACTCCATCCTGACGGCCCTGGGCGGCATTGAGCATCTGTTTGTCTGGAAGAAAGAAGAGGTCCCCGCCGAACTCAACTACGGGAGCAGCGACCGGCTCGGCGACATCATCGTGGCGCCGGAGGTCGGATGGCGGTTCACCGACCGTCCCGGGACGGTGAAGGGCGGGCATGGATACTTCCCCGACGACCCCGAGATGCAGACCGTTTTCCGGGCGGAAGGGCCCGATTTCAAGAAGCGGTACGAAGCCCCGGCCTTCCGGAACGTCTCCATTTATCCGCTCGTTTGCTATCTTCTCGGCATCGAGCCCGCCCCGAACGACGGCGACCTCGGCGAGGTGAGCAATATGCTTACCAGGTCCTTTTGATTCCGTATTTCTTCAGGATCTTCAAGATCGGTTTTTCGATGGACGCCTCCCAGACGGAGTAACCGTTGTCGTTGGGATGTACGCCGTCCGCCGTGGATGACTCCCCGTTATGCAGGGCTGCGTCGGGCTTGATGTAGTACACATCCTTGTATTTCTTGCAGGCGATCTTCATCAGGCTGTCGGAGAGCGCCCGGCGTCCGCCGAATTCGGCCTGGGCCGCAGTGTCAAAGTTTTCCTTCTCCCAATAGATGGTGCGCTGGATGATGATCGGCTTCCCGGGATGCGCCTTTACCATTCTGTCGATGAAGGGCAGCAGCCGCTCCCGGATCATCGGGATGTTGGGGTTGGAGAAAGGGTCGAAGATATAGGCATCGGCCTCGACGTCTTCCAGCACGGCCGCAAAATAGGGTTGCATCTTGCAGTTGCCGCTGAATCCGAGCGGAATCACTTGCAGGCCGGTCTTGCGCATGAACTGCATCGGATAACTCATGCCGGCGCGGGTGCAGCTGACCCCGTGCGTGAAGCTGCTGCCGTGGAAGGCGATCTTATGCTTGAAAGGAGATTCCAGCGGTTCCAGCATGCTGCCTTCCGGGACGCAGACCTGGCAGGCATTCACTTCCGAATAGACGGGAAGATAAAGTAGGCACTCCTTGACGCCCGGCGCCATATTCTTGACGATGCTTTTAACGCTGTCTTTATCTTTATGGTCCCTGTCGAAAGTCGTCGCTCCGGCCCAGAGCCACTTGCCGTCTTTTTTAATGTAAAGATCGAATCCCCGGTAGGAGCCATAGGCCCCTTTGTTGACCCAGCCGAACTCCAAGCTGGCGCCGATCTCCCTGGCGTCGGTCTTAAACAGAACGGTGAGCCCCGCCGGGACGCGGCACTGGTTGTTTTCCGAGGGGGTAAAGCCCTTATAGACGCACGTATCGATGCGATGATAAGGATTGGGCGTCGTAAAAGCCTTTCCGCACAGGTTGAGCGACGAGGCTTCCACTTTTTTCCAGACCTTTGTCTGGGCCGCCGCGCTCAGACACAGCGCAACCGCGGCAATCAGGAGGATGGTTCTTTTCATACGGAATATGTGAACATTATTTATTTCAGCGCTTCGTCAATGGCCTGCAGGATTTCGTCCTGATGGAAGCCGGCCCATTTGCCGCGTTGTTTCCCGTCACGGCCATAAAGGAAGTAAGTGGGATAACTTTGGATATCCAGCTGTGTGAAGATTTCGTTCCTCTGCCCGGCGGTGAGGTAATAGTGATGGCCCTGGATTTCATTGATGGCGGCCAGCCAGTCCGCCTTGGGTGAGGAGGAATCTGCCAGATATACAAAAGTTACATCCTTCAGACGATTCGCCTTGAGAGGCTCCAATGTCGTATGGGCAGTCTTGCACGGGCCGCACCACGTGGCCCAGACATCGACCAGGACCACCGAGCCGGCATAGGATTGAAGGATAGCAGCAAACGCCTGGCCGGCCGGGGCTTCCGGAACTTCGTAGGAACCAGGCTTCAGATCGGTCTTTTGAGGCGTGCAGGCTACCGCCAGGGCAAAAAGGAAAAACAGGATGCGTTTCATCTATCAAGTTTTCTGCAAATCTACAACCAATTATCCAGTTTATCAATAAGATTGAAGGGTTTGGTTTGTGAGAAAAGAACTCAACTTAACGGAAAAGTATTATCTTTGAAAAATCATTCATAATTCATATCGAATATGATGCTCATTCATGAAGAGGCTGCGCGGTGCCTGCTGTGCGCAAACGCTCCCTGCAGCAAAGCCTGTAAGACAGGAGATCCGGCGAGGGCCGTCCGCGCCGTCCGCTTTGGGAACGCGGCCATTGCGAAGCAGTGGATAAAAGCGTGCTCCGAAGAGGATCTCGAAGCCGCGGAGAAGGCATGTATCCATTACGACCGTCCTGTCCGCATACGGGAAATCGCACGACAGCTGCCCGAGGCAGAGGAGAAAGCGCTCCCGAGCCTGGAGATCGATTTCTGCGGCATACGGTGCGAGAATCCCTTTTTCCTGGCATCCGGGGCGGAATGTACCAATTACGACATGGTATCGAGGGCCTTCGAAGCCGGATGGGCAGGCGTATTCTACAAAACAATCTGCCTGCAGGAGATCCGGGAGGTGTCGCCGCGCTTTGACGCCGTATTCGAAAATGGCAACCACAGCGATTTCTTCGGCTTCCGCAACATGGAGCAGTTGAGCGAGAATCCCGTCGAAACAGACTTTGCGATCCTGAAACGGCTCAAGGAGAATTACCCCACCAAAGTCGTCATCGCCTCCATCATGGGCCAGACGGAAGATGACTGGATCCAACTGGCCAGGATGGCGGAGGAAGCGGGCTGTGACGCCGTGGAACTCAATTTCTCCTGCCCGCAGATGCGCATGACCGGTATGGGGAGCGATGTCGGCCAGGATCCCGAGCTGGTGACTTTCTTTACCGCCTATGTCAAGCGGAGCGTAAAAATTCCCGTCATCCCCAAGATGACGCCGAACATCGCCCACATCTCAGACCCCGCCATGGGTGCCTTCTTCGCCGGGGCCGACGCCATATCGGCCATCAACACCATCAAGAGCGTGACGCTGGGTAAAGACTCCGAAGTAAACGGTTGCCAGACCGGATCCGGTTATTCCGGCCGGGCGGTGAAACCCATCGCCCTGCGGCATATCCTGGCGATGGTGAAGAACCCGATGATGAAAAACATCCAGTACAGCGGCATCGGCGGCATCGAAACCTGGCAGGATGCCCTGGAATTCATCCAGCTGGGCTGCCGCAATGTACAGGTATGCACGGCGGTGATGCAGTATGGTTACCGTATCATCGACGACCTGGTTTCTGGCCTGCAGCACTATATGGCCTCGCGGAACATCAGCCATCTGGCCGATCTCTCGGGCGAACTGCTGCCCAAATTCTTCCTGCCCCATGACCTGGACCGCGATACCATCGTCTATCCCGTGATCGACCGCGAAAAATGCCTGGGCTGCGGCCGGTGCTATACTTCCTGCATGGACGGCGGCCACCAGGCCATTTCCTTCGGTGAAGACCGTCTGCCAAAGGTAAACGGCAGCAAGTGTGTAGGATGCCTCCTGTGCCGCCTGGTCTGCCCTTCGGGAGCCATCAGTCCGGCAAGAAGGGTCCCCAGGAAAAGACCCTCAACCAATTGATACTACTTATGAAAAGGACTATTTTACTGATTCTCGCCTGCTGCCTGGGGCTCAACATCGCCCGTGCACAAGAGCCCGTTCCATACATTCCGGTAGAAAAGATGCCGGACCTCGTGGCGATCCTTCCCGCTCCCCCGGACACATCCAGTATTGCATTCACCAATGACATCCTGCGTTATATGTGGGGGAAGACGATGCGGAAAGACGCCCGCAGGGCTGCCTTAGCCCGCCGGGATGCCGTCTGGGACTACGACACGCTGGCGACTATTTTCAGCGAACCCTTCGGCATGGAGATTTCCAAAGAAAAGACCCCGGAGATCCACAAACTGCTTCTGGACGGGGCAGAAACCATCTGCCAGCCCCGGTTCATCCCTAAAAACCATTATCGCCGTATCCGCCCGTTCGTCTATTTCGACGACCCATTGTTATATCCCGAGGAGGATCCCCTGATCCGGCATGAAGGGTCATACCCGTCCGGTCACACGATGCGCGGATGGAGCGCCGCACTGATCCTGACCTGTGTCAATCCCGATGCAGCAACCGCCCTCTTCACACGCGCCTGGTTGTATGGCGAAAGCCGGGTCATCGCAGGCGCCCACTGGCAGAGCGACGTCGACGCCAGCCGCAGCGCGGCCAGCATCGGCTTTGCCTTCCTGCAGGCATGCCCCGCCTATCAGGCGCAGCTCGAAAAGGCCCGGAAAGAGTTCCGCCGCCTGTCGAAGCAGTAGCGAATTACTGATTTTCCTGCAAAAAGAGGCGGACGGCGGCGCGAAGATGCCGTTCCGCCAGATCAGGACGCAGGGCTTCCGCAAGGGGCGTACCCCGTGGAGTGACTGCGGCCACATAATCAAATCCGGCTTCCCGAAGGACATCCGCCCGGCTGACCGCTCCCGAAAGGAGGGACACCCGGGCCTTTCCTTTGTGGCGAAGGACGCCCGCCGGGACTTTCCCTGACATAGTCTGGGCGTCGGACCGGCCTTCGCCCGTCACAATCCAGTCCGCTCCGGAAACTTTTGAAAGGAGGCCGGTACAGCCGATGACGGCTTCGATGCCCGATTCCGGAACCGCACCGAAATACGCCGCGAGGGCGCCGGCAAGGCCTCCTGCAGCGCCTGCGCCGGGCATTCCGGACACGTCAGTGCCCGTCTCTTCAGCCATCCGGGCGGCCAGCGCAATCATTTTATGCTCAAGCACTTCGACCATTTCCGCATCGGCTCCCTTCTGGGGCGCGAACACCCGGGCCGCACCGGTCGGACCGGTAAAAGGATTGGACACGTCGCAGAGCGCCCGGACAGTGACCTTCCCGCACAGGGAACGGATATCCGGCACCGACAGCAGACCTTCTCCGCCGTCACAGGTCGCCGAACCGCCAAGCCCGACCAGCAGCTCCCGGCATCCCTTCCGGAAAGCCGCCATCATCAGTTCCCCGACACCCCGGCTGGTCGCCAGAAGGGGATTTCTCCGCTCCGGCGGCACAAGGGAAAGTCCGCAGGCGGCGGCCACCTCGATGATCCCCGTTTCTCCGGCCATGCCGAAATACGCCGTGACGGGAGTCCCTTCCGGACCGGTAACCGTGACCGGCGCGAGCCTTCCGCCAAGCGCCGCCGTTACGATCTCCGCGAAGCCTTCTCCGCCGTCGGACAACGGGCATTCCGGCACTTCCCAGCCGGGACGCTCCATACGGAACTCATCCGCCAGAACGGCCGCTACCCGGGATGCCGGCAGGCACTCCTTGAATGAATCCGGTGCGATGACGATCTTCATATGCAGTTGCAAATATAATCCTAAATACCCTCCCTTGCAACTCCGCACTTCAGCAGCCGTCCTTAAAAACGCACCGGAACAAGGACAACAGCCGTTTTTACGGATATCTGCGCAATAATCATGGTTTTTGCTTATATTTGCGAAACTATGACGACGCATTTCATTGCAATTGACCTTGGTGCCACCAGCGGGCGGGTGATGCTCGCAGCCATCGGAGAGAACGGGCTAGACCTCAAGACCATGCACCGTTTTCCTACGCCCTTGATCGAGAAGGACGGCGCCTTCTACTGGGATCTGGACCGGATTTTCGCCTCTATCCTGGAAGGCCTCACGCTGGCCGGGAAGACCGGTGTCACCATCACGTCCATCGGAGTGGACACCTGGGGCGTGGATTTCGGCTGCATCGGCCACGACGGCTCGCTGACAGGCCTGCCCCGCAGCTACCGCGACCCGTACACACGCGGGATTCCCGAAAAAGTCTTCAAGAAGATTCCCCGGGAAGCGCTATACGCCCGCACCGGCATCCAGATCATGGATTTCAACACCGTCTTCCAGCTCTATGCTCGTACAGAGGCCGGAGACCCCGGCCTTGCCAAAGCAGAGGATATCCTCTTCATGCCGGACCTCATATCCTATCTGCTTACCGGTCGCAAAGTCTGCGAATACACCGATGCCTCCACTTCCGGCATGATGAATCAGGCAAAGGGCCAGTTTGACAAAGCGCTGCTGGAGGAGCTCGGCATCCGGAACGACGTCCTCCTTCCCATTGTACCTTCCGGCACGCCCGTAGGACCGCTCAAGGAAACCCTGGCCGAAAAGACCGGCCTCGGACCGGTCCCTGTCATTGCCGTCGCCGGGCATGACACGGCTTCTGCCGTGGCGGCCGTTCCGGCGCAAAATGAGCAGTTCGCTTATCTCTCGAGCGGCACATGGAGCCTGATGGGCATCGAAGTTCCCGCCCCCATTATCAATGAAGCCTCCGCCCGGGAGAATTTTACCAATGAAGGCGGCATCGAGGGTACGACCCGCTTCCTCAAAAATATCACCGGCATGTGGCTCCTGGAG
>JAEEGL012977798.1_pt1 | contig 10878 bp, 7 predicted proteins | sample 9134231 | NCBI WGS metagenome assembly JAEEGL01 (sample SAMN16246548, study PRJNA631951) | gut metagenome | biome: gut microbiome; feature: rumen; material: fiber-attached | host: Bos | place: Iran: Karaj | collected 2018-10
AACTAAATCATTTAATCATCTATTTAAACTTTAAACTATGGATACAATGTATTTCATTTTGTTAATTGTTTTTTAAAATTTTATAATCAGTTCATCTTGAAAATAAATCTTTTGAATATTGAATCCAAAATAAATTCTCATTAAAAAAATATATATTCTTACAAATAATAAAATATGATAATTTATAAGAACAAGTTTTTAAATGCCGACCAACACAACCATGCCTCGTTATGTCTGAAATTTCTTCCTCATCAACAAAATTTTTAAATTCTTATCTACGTTTCTTGTTCCAATATTTTTTTGATTTAAACAACTTTTTAGGATCCGCGTTGAAATATCATTGAGTTTTTCTGTAACTTTTACTCATTTTTTTAAAGATTTTTTATATTTTTTGAAATTTTCTGCCATATATGAAAAATTTAATATATATTTTCATGATAATCTCCATTAAATTTTTGTTATTTTATAGTTTAAATCAAATAGATAAAATTAAAACACATATTATATTATTGTAGCAGTTAAACAATCATATTTCCGATATGTGACGCCTGAGAAAACAGAACGACAGTTGCCTTCTGACAGGCAAGATTCCAGCCAGCATCGTTCCAAAATTTGGAATGATCAACGAGAGCGACGCTGATTTCATTCGCCGGAATGCTGGATTCCTGCGCCGTCGCGCTCCCGAGGGCGGTCTCCTCCTGCCAAGGCGCTCAGCTTGGCGAGTCCTTTTTGTCGCCGGCCCAGGACACTCAGCGCCCACAGGACCGGGTGGCCTCATCTGCCACCTCCCAAAGTTTTTTTCAAAAAAACTCTTGACGGGAAATCCTTCTTGCACTATATCGCGATCTGCCCTGCCCCAGCGGACTGCGTTGCCTTTTTTCGCAAGCCCCTTGACGGTAGCCCGACAGCAACTATCTTGTAGGCATCCCCTTGGACGATACGGCATCGAAGAAAAACTTTCAACATGTCAATGCTAACATTATTTATGTCCTCCTCTCCCCTCGCCTCCGGCGTCCGGCAGGCATCCCTTCCCGGAGCAGGCACCCTGGCACGCCTGACTCTGCTGGGTCTCCTGACGCTCCCTGCCTGTCCCCATTCCTGTCTGGCTCTGGACTGCGGGGGCGGGATCGACATGCCTACCCAGCCGGAGCTGGCCGCCAGCCACGTCAGGGCGCTCTCCTCCAGCCTCGACGGCATTGCCGGCACGGATGCCTTCGATGCGGCCGAAGAGTGCGCGGAGTTCATCCGCCAGGTCTACCAGCTGCGCCTGGGCAGCTTTCCCCAGTCCCTCAGCATCGACTGGACAAGCGTCAAGAACGCCGTGGCCAGCCAGATGGCGGGGGCTGCCAAGGAAGCCCTCGACTACGCCTGCGACTACGCGACCTCCAACGCGAAATCCTCGGTCGACGGCGTCCTCGCCAAAATCTCCGCCAGAAGCTCGGACGCCACGCTGGACGCAGTGCGCGTCTCGCGCACCCGGGGGCTGACCGTCACCAATCCCGCCCCCGCCATCCTGGCGAGACAGAAGCGGGCCCTGGACCAGAGCCTTCCCCGCTGGCGCATCGACGTCTCGGGCCTCTAGGTCCCTTCCCGCCTTTCCGCCCGTCTGCCTTCCCGCCCGTCTGCCTGCAGGCTGTCGGCTCCAGGCACGTCTCGCGGCCAGTCCGCGAGCCAGTTCCCCTGGCCAGAACTCCTCGCCAGTTCTCCGGGCCAGTTCTGGCAGCCTGCCAGGCCTGAGGCGGGGACAGGCATCCCCGACAGGCATCCCCTCTCCAGTTCCCCGGCAGCAGGAGCGCTTCCTGTCGCAGGGGCCTGGCCCCCCGCCCGCCTGCGGTCCCTGCGGGCGGACACGACCTGCCGGCCAAGGCCGGCCAACCCTTAGCCACGGCCCCGCGCCACCCTCGGCGTCAGGGCCAGGAGCACTCATGCCTGCGCATTTTGACAGCGTCTTTACCCCCGGCGCCCGCTCTGCGGACGCCGCTTCCAGGTCCAAGTTCCAGAAGGCTCTCTCCGGCTGCCTTGTGCTCCGCGTCGAGCGCTACGAGCTCAAGTCCGTGCTTGACGCCCAGGGCAGGCCCGTGCTCGCCCCCAAGAAGGACGCCGAGGGCAGGCCCGTGCTCGGCCCGGACGGCCAGCGCGTGCTCGTCGAACAGATGGAGGCCGTGGGCGTCTACGGCACGACCTGCTGTACCGGCAAGAAGATATACATGCGCCTTTCCACCGAAGAGGAGCTCAAGGCCGACGGCTACGCCAAGAGCGTCTCGAACCGGAACTCCATCAACGTGATCCGCCTCGGCGCGTCCGAGGTCATTGTCCGGGGACGCCGTGGCGAGATGGCCGATCCCGGCTCCCTTCCGCCGGACCAGCGCCCCTTATGGCGCTGCGAAGGGTCCACCCCCCTCCGCGACGCCCGGGGCGGCCTGCGCACGACCCCTGACGGCTATGCGGAGATGCGCTGCCGCTGGATTACGGCCTACTGCAACTTTCAGGACAAGGCCGGCAGGCAGGTCGACTTGCTCAGCCACATAAGCACGGACAAGTACGCCACGCTCTCGGTCTCCCTGCGCTCCGACAGGGACCAATACCCCAGCGCCGTCAACTACTACGGCATCTTTGCCGACAGCGTAAAGTCCTCCGCCCAGCAGCAAGGAGTGCACTTCGAAGAAGCCTGCAGGAAGGCCGCGCAGGGCATCGTCGAGGCCTGGCAGCAGCAGGGAGGCAAGGGACAGCCCGAACACTTCGGCAGGCTTGCGGTGACCACCTGGAACCCCGACATGTCCCTGCGATTCGACTTCGGCGATCCCCAGGAAGCGGAGTGCCAGCGGCGCCTGGCCGCCTTCCTTGCCGACACCAAGTTCCAGAACGTATGGAAGACGGACAGCCAGGGCATTGAGCGGGAGCGCCGCAGCTTCTGCCAGCCCGAGTTCCTGGTCCGCCTGCTCAACGGCAAGGGCGAGATCTGCGGGGCAGCGCGCGTGCGCCCCTGGACCTTCGCCAACCGCCAGCGCGACCTCGCGGCCGAGGGCAGGAGCGAGGAAGCCAGTCTGCTCGGGACGCCCGAGGGCAAGGCCGCCTGGATCACCGCCCTGGGCCGGCAGCCCGTGTCTGGCGGCATGGAGGAAATCCGCGGCCTGGACGTGCTCTGCGGCGAATGCTCGCGCGTGGGCCAGGTCTATGAAAATACCAGCGCCTTCGGCTCGCAGAACGGTTCCCAGCACGAGAGCACGATCCAGCAGACCAGGCGCATGCTCCGCCTGGCACTCGGCCACACCCAGTCCATTCTGCCCCGCCGGGGGCGCCTGAGCATCGGCTGCTCCCAGTGCTTCATCTGCTACAACGCGGACGGCATCGTCAACGGATTCTACCAGACCAGCGACGCCATCCGCTACCGCAACGCTGTTCTGCTCGGCCCCAAGGGCGAGTCCCTTGCCTGCTCGCCCCGGTTCGCCAGCGAGCTCAAGGAGGAAAACCACCTGCGCTGCGACCTCGCCTATGCCCTGAGCGTCGTCCATGGCCAGGCGCAGGACCAGACCCAGGCCCAGTTCAAGAGCCAGGCGCAGGAACAGCCGGTCCAGCCCCTGCGCTCCGAGGCCGACCGCCCCGCCGAAGGCCAGGCCCCTGCGCCGGATGCCTGCCAGGCTTCGCCGAGGCCGGCTCCGGCAAGCCCCGGCGAGACGGCCGCGCCCCAGTCTGAACCCGACGACGAGGGCTTCAGGCCCGGCTTCTAGCCAAGAAGGTCCTGCCGATCAGAAAGGCTCCCCCTGCCGAGGCGGGGGGAGCCTGTCATGCTTTGGCTTGAGCCGGGCGCCTAGAAGGCGTCGGCCTCGCTGCGGACGTTTTCCAGCACGTCGAGGTAGCGGGGCAGGAACTTGACGAAGGAGCCCGCATCGGACAGGGTCTCGACCGCGCAGGCGCAGAAGAAGCCGCCGCTTTCCTCGTCGTCGGCCAGATAGACCTTGGCCAGCTCGTAGGCGTCCATGAGCTCGGCGCTTTTGGCCAGGATCTCGCTGCGACGTTCGGCCGGGAAGTTCTGGGAGAAGGTCATGAGACGGATGGCGTCCGCATCGTCTGCATCGAAGCAGACAAAGTATTCGGATCCGTCGCGCACGAAGCCGACGTCGCCGTCGTCGCCCACGGAGGGCTCGTAGCCGAGCTTCTTGATGCCGTCGACGATGGCCTGCGTTCTCTTGTTCATAAAGGCGTCCTCCAGGGTTAAACGTGCCTGCCCTGCGGGAGGCAGAGTGCGCCGCGCCGGGAGGCCGGATCAGAACCGGCCGGGCTTCCCCCGCTGGCATAGGGCAGGATCACGCATCGGGCGCAAAAAAGCAAGAATATTGTTTGCCTAAACAGCCGTGGCCAGGCCTGCCCGACAAGCGCTTCCCGCGCGCCCTGGGCAGCCGCCGGGACTAGCATTCGGGCAGTTCGGAGACGGCTTCCTGCAGGATGCCGATGTAGTCGCCTAGATACTGGACGAAGGACTCGACATCGGCGTAGGTCTCGACGGCGCAGGTGACGAAGATGGTGCCGTCGTCGCTGTCCGTGAGGTAGGTCTTGGCCACGCGGTAGCTCGAGGTGAGCTCGTTGAGCTGTTCGAGCAGCTCGACGCGCCTGTCGGCATCATAGCTGTCGCTGAGCCAGATCACGCGGAAATAGTCCTGCTCGTCGTCTTCGCTGGCGAAGCAGACGTAGTAGGTGTCCTCGTCGACTTCAAAGGAAATGTCGCCGTCCTCCTCGATTTGGGATTCGTAGCCTTCCTCTTCCAGGGCTTCGACGACGGCTTGCTTGATATCGTCCATGGGCTTCTCCTCCAGGGGGCCGAAGCGCTGGCGCGCTTCGCGCTTCTGCGCCGTTTCGGCAGGTGCCGGGCTGGCGCGGGATGGTCGGGAAAGGGGTTTCTGCCAGCAGCCTGCGGAAGGGATGGATCCGGCGCAGGACAGGCAGAGCGCATGCCTTTCTGTCACGATTTGCCCTCGTGCGCAAGACGCCGGAACAGGAGCCTGGGCCCGGCGCCGGCGCAAGGCTGCCGGAAATGCCTCCGGCAAGGTGCCTGGAGTCCTGCCGCCCCGCGCGGCTGGGTCTGCGAAGGCCTTGCAATTGCGGGATGTTCTCCCCGTTGCATCCTTGGCGGAAGCAACGTATTCTCTGCTCCACAAGGAGCATCCAAAATGAAGCTGTACAAGCCCGAAACGTCCCATCTTGACGGCCTCAAGAAGCAGGCCACCGCAGAACAGACCGTTGAGGAATGGCGCAGGAACCTGCTCGAGAGAACAGCCCGCGTACTCAGGGAAGATCCCCTCAGGTACCGGTCCTTCGGCCCCTACTGGTGGGTCCAGAAGAAGCTCTTCCTGGACGCCGGCATCACGGACTTCGGCACGAACATCGACAAGGAAGGCTTCGAGTTCGCCGACTACGGCAACAGCGACTACAACATGCTCGCTGCCTGGCTCTACCAGGACTACGCGCTGGACGGCGGCATACTCTACGCCCCGAGGCACACCATCCCCATCGAGTCCCCCGAGGGCCACGAGGAGACGGGGCTCTACGAGCTCGCCCTTGCCGACGAGGAAATGGAGAAGCTCGCCAAGGCCAAGAAGGCCAGCGGCTAGGCCTGCCCCTCCGCGTCTGCTTCGCCCAGACCCGGTTCAGCTTCGCCAAGCGACGCTGGCACCCTTGCCTGAGCGCCGAGGGCCTGCCGGAGCTCCTGTAGCGTCCGGCTGCCGGCGCTTCCGGGTTGCCGCGCTTGCGGCCGCTGCGCAAGGCCCCCTGCCCTGTCCGGCCGCAATGCCTTGCCGGCGCCCGTCTAGCCTATGGCCTTAAAGGGCTCGCCGAACTTGGCCTCGTGCAGCTCCATGTAGCGGTCGAGGCGGTCCTGCTCGCTCAACAGGCCCGGCTCCTTCGCCACTTCGGCCAGGATCCCGGGATCCATGCGCCTGCGGAGATCGGCAAGCGGGAACCAGCGCTCGCCGCCATCGGGCGTGCAGACTTCGGTGAAGGCAACGTCCTCGAAGGCCTCGCCGCCCCATTCCCGGGGCGTGGAGTTATTGAAGGCGATGCGCCAGCTCTCCTCGGGATCAACCACGCCGGTGCGCGGATGGCGGAGGTAGCGGGGCTCGCGGATGACGTCGTAGTCGCGGCCTTCCTTGAGGCCGTCGGCCGGAAGCTGCCTGCCGCTGGCAATGATGTCCCTGGCAAGGGACTCCACGCTGTCGGTCAGGACAGGGTCGCCCAGCGCCTCGTTGATGTTGCGGATCATGGCGTGCTCCTTGGCTTGAGAGTGGCGGACGCAGAGCTGGCGTCCCGGGATGCCTTCCTATGCAGTGTCGCGAAGAGCCTGTCAACAGCGGGATTGGCAAGCCGGATAGCGCGCCCCTGGCCTTGCGCGCGGGATTGGCCGCCCTGTCGCTCCGCAGGGTCAGCCAGACACGTCCCCTGGCCCCGCGTCCCCCTGGCCGCAGCCCGACAAACTTCTCCGCATCGCCATCAGCGAGCCGCAGGCTCGAGCGGTCAACTTTCTGGTTGTCATGCGGCCAGCTTTCTGGTTGTCACGGGTGGTCAACTTTCTGGTTGTCACGCGGCCAGCTTTCGAGCTGTCATTCACAGGCTGGCAGAAAGGCCGGCGCATCGAGGCTTGCCAGGAGGAAGCCCGTCTCCTGCCTCCCGCGCCAGCGCCCTGGAGCAAGCGTGCCGCGTCCTTGATAATCGGCTCAGCATCGTCTACGATGCTTTTCGCGTCAAACCAAAGGGGTCGGCATGAAACGCAACATAGCGATAGGCATACAAAGCTTCTCAAAGCTTCGCGAAAATAACTGCTTTTACATTGACAAGACGCATTTCATCAAAGAGTGGTGGGAAAGAGGCGACGAAACAACACTTATCACTCGTCCCCGTCGCTTTGGCAAGACTTTGCTACTCGACACAGTTAAGTCCTTCTTTTCGCTTGAATATGCCGACCGAGGCGATCTCTTCGAAGGACTTTCCATTTGGCGTGAAGAAAAATATAAAGATATTCAGGGTACATATCCTGTTATTTCTATATCATTTGCCAACATAAAAGAAAAAAAATTTTCTGCAGCTCAATACAAAATATGTTCAGCTCTCACAAGTATATATTCAGATTATGAATATATATTATCATCTGGAGTACTTAAAGAAAAAGAAGTACTGCAATTTAAGAGTGTTTCAACAGATATGCCCTTGGAAGTTGCGACAGAATCACTCAATTATCTTGCTAAATATTTATCTAGATACTATGGAAAAAAACCAATAATCCTTTTAGACGAATACGATACTCCCATGCAGGAAGCATGGATAAATGGATATTGGAATGATATATCTTATCTATTTCGTGGATTGTTTAACTCGACATTTAAAACAAATCAATGGATAGAGCGTGGACTACTAACAGGAATTACATGTGTTAGCAAGGAATCAATGTTTTCTGATGTCAATAATTTACAGGTTGTTACCGTAACTACACCTCTATATACGGACTGTTTTGGATTTACCGAGGAAGAAGTTTTTTCTTCAATGGATGAATATAATTTATCAGATAAAGACAAAGTTAAATCTTGGTATGATGGATTCATCTTTGGAGGAAGGAAAGATATTTACAATCCTTGGTCAATACTCAAGTATCTTAGTTTAGTTGAATTTGATACATATTGGGCAGATACAAGTTCAAATTCTTTTGCAAGCGATCTTATTCGACAATCAAATTCTGAATTAAAGATACAACTAGAGACATTACTCCAAAAAAAATCTATTGTCGAAAAAATTGATGAACAAATTGTCTTTAATCGTTTGTATCAAATTCCAAATGCAATTTTAAGCCTATTTGTTGCCTCTGGATATTTCAATGTTTTATCATATGATAAAAGTAAAAAACAATACATTATCTCGCTAACTAATTACGAAGTTCAAATAATGATGGAATCTCTTATCTCTGAATGGTTCCATTCTCCAACTTTAGTTTCTATATCGCGTGAATTTATAAGTGCTCTTTTTGAAGGCAGAACAGCGCGAATGAATGCGATGCTGAATAAAATTTCTCTAGAAACATTCAGTTTTTTTGATATGAGCGGAAAAGAACCAGAACGATTTTATCATGGATTTGTTCTGGGACTCATTGTTGACTTAAAAGGACGATATACAATTGAATCCAATAGGGAAAGCGGTTTTGGACGCTATGATGTGATGCTTATTCCTATCAACAAGAATGATCCTGGCATAATTATTGAATTTAAATCAATCTCCTATGACGATGGAGAAAAAGACCTCTTAGACACTGTCAATGCTGCGCTTCAGCAGATTGAAGACAAGCACTACGTGACAGCGCTGGTCGCGCGAGGCCTTACTCGGGAACGCCTCTTCACCTACGGCTTTGCGTTCAAGGGCAAGGAAGTCCTGATTGCAGGCGGGCCAGCGTACAGGTCCTGCCCTGCCGCAGGCGCCAGCCCCAGTTCAGCGGGCTCCAGTCCAGCGGGCGCATGACCGCCCCTGCCATGGAGACGCCCCTGCCATGGACTCAGCACAGGTCGAAAGGCAGCGTCCTGCGGGCAAGCAAGGGATCGCCGGGCCGGGCCTTCTGCAGGGCGCGGACGAGATCCGCTGCCCCGGGAAGGCAGGTCTGCAGCCTGCCCCAGGCCTGATCCAGCAGGCTCTGCTCGGCCACCGACGCGGCCCTGGCTGGCGCCAGGGACTGGAGCACGGCGCAGGCCGCAAGCTCCTCGCCCGGCGAGCGCTCTTCGCCCATGGCGAAAGCCAGACTCGCGGCCAGCTCCTGCCTGAGCGCCCAGTCCTCCTCGCCGGCGAGAAGCCAGCGGTAGTACTGGATGCGCACCCAAGCCGGCCCCTGGCCCATGCCGACCCCCGGCCTGGACCAGAGCCAGGCAAAGCGCCGGTAGCTCCTGCGATCTGTCTCGCAGCCGGCCAGGGCAAGGCAGCGCACCAGGAGCAGATGCGCGTCGGGCGCATCCTCCAGGGGCTTGGCGCCCCAGTGCCGGCTGGCCTCGGCGAGCGGCATGCCAAGGGCCTGCTCCATGGCCTCCGCCAGAAGGACGGGCTCGACGCCGGCATCGTCCATGCACGCCATGGCGCGCCAGAAGCGGACCTTGCGGGCGAGGGCCTCGGCCTTGGCTGCGCGCCCTGGATCGCTTTCGCCCCTGGCGCCGTCGTTGCGGGCAAGGCTGCGGAGGGAGGCTGCGGCCTCGCGGAAAGCGCGCCCGGCGCCGGCTGGGTCGCGCAGAAGTCCGCGGCAGCGGCCAAGCTGGCAGAGCACCAGGGCGTCCTGCCAGGGGCTGCCGGGAAGCTGGCCACCCTGTTCGGGATTCCAGGCATCGAGACGGCGCTGGGCATCGGCGAAGCGGAAGAGCGCGCAGTCGGCCTCGGCGAGCCTGAGGGCGCCGTGGAGGGCTGCCAGCGGCTGCATGCGGGCCATCTCCAGGAGCATGCCCTCGACGGCAGCCATGGCGTCGTGCAGGTCAAGGTACCATGCGTACGCGGGATCGGCGCAGGCGGCAGAGCCGGGGACGGCATGGGAGGCGGGAGTGGCGGCAGGCGCGGGGACTGCGCCGGAAGCAGAAGCGTCGGCAGGCCGGGAGGCCAGGCTGGCCGCAGGCAGCTGCCTGAGCCGCAGGGTGTGCCAGAAGAAGTCGGAAGCAAAGGTCGGCATGCTCATGGGGCGGAGCCACTCCGCCATGCGCTCCAGCATGTCCATGGCGGGATCGGGCGCTTCAACGGCCTCCTGCAGGGCCTGCCGGTAGGGCTCCCAGAGGGAGGGCCTGGCAAGGCAGCGCCGCCTGAGCCACTCGAGCGCCAGGGCATGGATGGATCCGGGGCGCGCCGGCTCCCGCATGAGGCTTGTCCACTCGCCCGGGCTTGGCGAGCCCTGGCGCAGCATGGCCTCGCAGGCGCGGACCACGCCGGGCGCGCCGGAGACAAGGCAGGTGCCGGCCAGGTTCAGCTGCGCGAAGTCCGGGTAGGCGCCGGCATCGGCCCTGCCCCAGACATAGGCCACAATGTCGGCCCAGGCCAGCATGGGCGAGCGCTTGCTCTCGAAGCCGATGCTGGCGATGCGCATCTGCAGGGCGCGCCGCGGGTTTTCGGCCCGCAGGTCCGCCTCGAGCATGATGCGGCCCAGATCCGTTCCCAGCCCCGGCGCAAAGGCCATGCGCTCCTCGACGTGGAAGCGCAGCTGGGTCTTCTCGCCGTTGGGGAGCAGGGGCAGCAGCCGCCACACCCACTTGACGAGCTCGCAGATGCACACCAGCCACCCGTCCGGTCCGTCCGCGCCGAGCGCCGTGCGGGTGAAGCCGATGAGGCCACAGCCGCTGGCAAGGAGGGAGCGGAAGTGCCCCGTCACGGCGTGCAGGCCCCGATCGCAGCTGTGGAAGAGGCCAAGGTCCGGCAGACGCGTGCCCTTGCGCAGGCAGACGGCGACGACGCGCCCCTCGTTGCCGGCATCGGCGCCCTCGCCGCTGAACTGCCCGCCGCTCTCGTCGATGTAGACGTCCCACTCGGCCTGGGGCTCCCTGGTCCAGAGCGTGTGCTGGGGCAGGTCTGGCAGGGGGGCAGGCGGCCCTGGCGGATCGTCGACCGTGCCAAGGCCGTCCAGCACGCAGCCGAAGACAGCGCTGGACTCCTTGAGGCGCCTGGCCGCGAAAGCCCTGCCCTTGGCAGCGCAAAGCCGCTCCGCTTCGCCGGCAAAGCGGAGCCGGGCAAGCGCTTCCGCCTCCTTCCTGAACCACGCCGGCGCCTGCAGGACCAGCTGCCAGCAGCGCCTGGCATGCCGGGAGGCCATGCCGCAGCCGAGGGCCCTGTCGAGCAGAACGCGGGCCGCCTCCGCGGCCCTTGCGGCCTGCGCGGCTGCCAAGGGCAGCG
>JAEEGL013083158.1_pt1 | contig 10878 bp, 11 predicted proteins | sample 9134231 | NCBI WGS metagenome assembly JAEEGL01 (sample SAMN16246548, study PRJNA631951) | gut metagenome | biome: gut microbiome; feature: rumen; material: fiber-attached | host: Bos | place: Iran: Karaj | collected 2018-10
TAAAGAAAATATTACTATTCTTACTGAGGGAGTATCTAAATATGATGCATTGTTTAATTCAGATCAAAGATTCTATGACTACTATAAATTAAGTCCTAATAAAGAAGCTGGAGAATCTGATAGATATATAGTATTAGATGGCGGTCTTACTCTTAATACTCCAATTGTTATATATAGTTGGAAAGAAGTAGTTGATGCTTTAATAAAAGAAGGAATAGTTAGTGAAACTGAAGGTGTATATTTTATAACTGACATGAATAAGTTAATAAATTATATACTTAGTGGTAAGAAATGGTCTGACATAGGACTTAATGGACTTTATGGAACAATTAATATTGCTTCAACAGACCCTGTATCATCTTCTCCAGGAGCTACTTATTATGGACTCTTGTTATCAATACTAAGTGGAGGACAAGTAACAATTGATAATGTTAATAAAAACTTACCTAAGTTAAAAGAATTCTATATTAAATCTGGATATATGAATAATACACCAGCTGATTTATTTGAAAGATATCTAAAAACTGGTATGGGTGGAGAACCTATGATAGTGGATTATGAAAAAAGTATGATAGATTTCGCTAATTCAAGCCCTGATGCGTTTAATCAAGTAAAAGATGATATAAGAATTTTATATCCATCACCAACAATATGGAATTCACACTGCTTTATGGTATTTACCGAAGAAGGAAATAAATTATATAAAGCATTAAATGATCCAGATATTGGTCAAATTGCTTGGGAAAAATATGGATTTAGAACAGGTGTTACTGGTGGAAGCTATGATGTATCTAATATAGGTATTGGAGTTCCACAAAAGATTACAAGTACGGTTACAAGTCTTAAAATGGACGTGTATAATAAATTAATTGAGTATTTAAAGGAGAATTAAAAATGAGTAAATTAGAATTAAAAGTTGAGAAAAAAGTAGAAGAAAAGGATATTGAAAAGTTAGTAAATGCTAAAGAAGTTACTGAAAAAGCTATTGAAAAATCATTAAACTATGATGAACTATCTAAAGCAGAAAAGAAAGCAATTGATGAATTTAATAAAAAAATAGATGTTAATGATTCAGCACAAATCCTACAATATGGAGTTGCTGCTCAAGAAAAAATATCTAAATTTTCAGATAGTATTTTAGAAGATGTTAAAACTAAAAATGCTGGTGAAGTAGGAGACTTACTTGCTGACTTAGTAAGTGAAATTAAATCATTTGATAATAGCGTATCTGGTAAAAGTAAAAATATATTTGCTAGAATATTTGGAAGTGCTAAAAAAGAATTTGATTATATAGTTGCTAAGTATTCTAAAATTGAAAAGAATGTTGATACTATTGAAAATGGTTTAGAAAAAGATAAGCTTCAAATGTTAAAAGATATAACTATTTTTGATACTATGTATGAAAAGAATTTAGAGTATTTTAAAGAAATATCTTTATATATCATCGCAGGTGAAAGAAAGATTAAAGAATTAAGAGATGTTGAACTTCCTAAATTAAAGAAAATCGCTGAGAAGAGTGGTGAACAATTAGATGTTCAAAAAGTTCAAGATTTAGAAAATGTTATTAATAGATTTGAAAAGAAAATATATGATTTAAAAACAACTAGAATGATTTCAATTCAAATGGCACCACAAATTAGAATGCTTCAAAATAATGAATCTGAATTAGTTGAAAAGATTCAAAGTTCAATAACAAATACAATACCTCTATGGAAAAATCAAATGGTATTAGCTTTGGGTATTTCAAATGCTAAAAAAGCTTTAAAAGGACAACAAGCTGTATCTAAATTAACTAATGAAATGTTAGCTAAGAATAGTGAAACTTTAAAACAAGGTTCAATTGAAATTGCTAAAGAAAGTGAAAGAGCGATTGTTGATATTGAAACATTACAAAAAACTAATAGAGATTTAATTGATACATTAGATTCTGTAATTAAGATTCATGAAGAAGGAAGAATTAAGAGACAAGAAGCTGAAAATACTTTAGAATCTTTAGAAAAAGAATTAAAAGCTAAAATGTTAGAAATTCAAGTTAAAAAATAATATAGGAGTAATATGAATACAAAGGATTATTTTAAAGATATTTATAAAGATTTCTTTGATTCAGAGAGTATTCCTAAAATAGAAGTAAAAGAGGAAAGCAAAGAAGAAATATCTTCTTTGCTTCTTAAAATAGATAATTTGAGTATTACTGATGAATCAAAAGAATTACTTAAAAAAATAATAAATTATATGAAAGAATATAAAGAGGGTAATGAAAAAAACTATGTTCCTTTTAGAATATTATTAAATACTAATAATAATTCTTTAATGGAAGAAGTAACTGAAATACTTTCATATATTGGTAGTTATTATGATTATTATATAAATAATAAAGATTTAAAATTATCTTTATATAAAGTTAATAAAGAGACTAACTTAGATGATTATGGATTTATCCTAATGTATGGTTTAAATGGAATAAACTTAATTGATGATAAAGATAGTAAAAATTTTATATATGATTTTAAAGAATTATTAAAAAAAGATGATAAAAATTTAATAATTTTATCTGGTAATAAAACTGAAATAGAATCATTTTTCTTAGGAAGAGAAGATATTAAAAATAATTACTTTATATTTAATATCGATGGGTTGAATCCAGATAAGCAAGATATTTATAATGATATACTTGATAATGTTAAGTTAGATGATGATAAAAAAGTAAATTTACTTGATTATATAAGTTCAACTTATAATAAAGATATTGATTATGTATCATATAAGAATGATTTAATTAAATACATATCATTCAATAAAGATATTCCTACTTTAAAGAAAGATAAATCTATTGAAGAAGTGTTTAGTGATCTCAATGAATTAGTTGGATTAAACAAAGTTAAAAAAGTTTTATATGAACTTGTAGATGTAATTAAATTAAAAGAAAAAGCTGGTTCTGATTTAAAAATAAAAGATATCAACCTACATATGGTATTTTTAGGAAATCCTGGTACAGGTAAAACAACAATCGCTAGATTAATTTCTGATATATTATACAATTTAAAATATATAAAAGAGAATAAACTGGTTGAAGTATCTGTTAAAGATTTAGTTGCTGAATATGTTGGTCAAACCGCTCCTAAAACAAATGCAGTTATAGAAAAAGCTATGAATGGAGTACTATTTATAGATGAAGCTTATGCACTAGCTTCAACAAATGATTCATCTTATAATGATGAAGCTATCGCAACGTTAATTCAAGCAATGGAAAACTATAGAGATAAATTAGTTGTAATATTTGCAGGATATACTAAAGAAATGCAAGCATTCTTAAATTCAAATTCAGGTATTACTTCAAGAATAGGATATACATTAGAATTTGATGACTATACAACTGATGAACTTATTCAAATATTTATGGGAATGGCTACCAAAGCAGGATTCATAGTTAAAGATGATGCTATTAAGTATTTAGAAGAAATAATTAATAAATATCGTAATATGAAAAATTTTGGTAATGCTAGATTTATAAGAAACATATATGAAAAAACAGTTATTAAACATGCATCTAATGTAAAAGATAAAAAGAGAAAAGATGTATTAAAAACAATAACTAAGAATGATATAAATATAGAAAATTTAATATTAAAATAGAACTTTTTTGTTCTATTTTTTTATTCTATGATATTTATGATATAATTGATTTGTATAGATCTTGGAGGATAATAATATATGAGAAAAAAACTTATAAAAATAATGGCAGTTATAGATTATTATTTCCCATTTCTTGCAAAAATTTTAGGAAACATATATTTTTATGTTAATAATTTATTCGCAAATAAAAAAAAGTATAAAGAGAAAGTCAAAATTGGTAAAGATCTATTAAGTAAATTAATATCTAATGATAAATATTATTATGTTTTAATTGCAGCTGGAATAGGAGATGATGTATTAGTTTCATCTTATGCATATATTTTAAAGGAAAAATACAATAAGCCTATTTCTTTTATAGTTTTAAAAGGTAGAAAAGATATTTTTAAAATGTATGACTATATTGAAAAAATCATTGAGGTTTCTAAAGAAGATTTTGAATGTATTAAATATTATATTAATGATTCTAATGATTATGAAACTGAAAAATATAAGTACTGTTTTTTTAAAGTGAAAATGAACATGAATGGATTCTACAATTGGCCAAGTGCTCAATATAATAAAAAATTATTATTATCACAAAAATATGTAGAAAATGTATTTGAATGTAAACACTTAAAACTATATCCAGCTAAGATAAATCATAATAAGAAAAATATTGAATCAATCAGAAAAAAATATGGTATTAAGAATAAATCAATATTATTAATTCCATATGCGTATACTGAGAAAAACATAAAGTATTCTTTTTGGAATGAGTTAACTAAACTTTTAATAAACTTAGGATATAATGTGTACACAAATATTGGTAATCCTTTGAAAGAGAAACCTATTGAAAACACTATTGGAGTAAATATGTCTCTAGATGAATTGATTACAATTTGCAGTACTTTTGATAAAATTATATCTATCAGATGTGGATTAAGTGAGTTTATTTCGTTAAATTCTCCAGATATGATTCTTATTGATTATAATAGTAAAAATTATCAGCGCTGGATTGATGTTAATATTTATAGTAAAAAGAAAAAAATAAAATATATTTATATAAATAGAAAAAATATAAAAAAATTAATTAATGAAGTATTAAGAAATATATAGAGGTAAGAAAATGAATATAGAATATATTATAGTACAAGCTGGTGGTAAAGGAACAAGGTTAGAATATTTAACTAAAAATAAGCCAAAGGCATTAGTTCCGGTAGATAATTTGCCAATGTTGTTTCATTTATTTAAGCAGTATTCAGATAAGAGATTTATAATAATAGGTGATTATAAAAAAGAAGTATTAAAAAAGTATTTATCAGTTTTTGCAAAAGTTAGTTATGAAGTAGTTGATGCTAATGGGACTGGAACGTGTGGTGGTATTAAAAGTGCAATTGATAAAATTCCTAATAAAAGTGCATTTATGTTAATTTGGTCAGATTTAATTTTAAAAAAGAGTTATGTTTTACCCGATGATGGGAAAAACTATGTCGGTATTTCTAAGGATTTTATATGTAGATGGTCATATAAAGATAATGAATTTATTGAAGAAAAGTCATCCGAAAATGGAGTGGCAGGTATGTTTATATTTACTGACAAAAAGCTCATTTCCGATGTACCTAGTGAGGGAGAGTTTGTAAGATATTTATCTAAAAAAGATATAGATTTTTTAAGAACTGATTTATATGGAACATGTGAATTTGGAACTTTAGAAGAATATAAAAAATTACAAGTTTCAAAATGTAGGCCATTTAATAAAATTACTATCAAAGATAGCAAAGTTATAAAAGAACCTATTGATAATCAAGGCAAAGAATTAGCTACAAAGGAAATAAATTGGTATAAGAAAGTAAGTGAATTAGGCTTTAATGGAATTCCAAACATTTATAGTTATAAGCCACTAGTAATGGATTATATAGATGGCAAAAATATTTACGAGTATAATAATATTTCTATAACTAAAAAGAAAGAGATACTTAAAAAAATAGTTTCTCATTTAAACAATTTACATTTTTTATCTAGTTCATCTGTTGATAAAAATAGTGTTTTTGAAACATATATTACTAAGACTTTTAATAGACTTGATAAAATACAAGAATTGATTCCTTTTGCAAATAATAAATATATCACTATTAATGGACGTAAATGTAAAAACATATATTATTATAAAGATAAATTGATTGATAAAATAAATAGATTTAGAATAGATGAGTTTAAATTAATACATGGTGATTGCACATTTTCAAATATAATGTTAGATAAAAATAATAATCCCGTTTTAATAGATCCTAGAGGATATTTTGGAAACACATTATTATATGGAGATATTAATTATGATTGGGCAAAATTATATTATTCTTTAGTTGGGAATTATGATATGTTTAATTTGAAAAGATTTAGATTAAGTATTAACGAAAAAGATATAACATTGCAAATTGAAAGCAGTGGCTGGGAAAAGCTAGAAAATGACTTCTTTAATCTAGTAAGTGTAGATAAAAATACTATTAAATTAATTCATGCAATAATATGGTTATCACTGACAACATATGCTTGGCAAGATTATGATTCTATTTGTGGGGCATTTTATAATGGATTATACTATTTGGAGGAGGTATTATAATGAAGTATTTTGAGGATACATTAAAGTATTTATCGGATTCAATTAAAAAAATTAATAATACTGATTTTGAAAAACTATTATTTAAGTGTAATGATATAATTAATGATGGTAAAAAAATAATAGTTAGTGGCTTAGGTAAGAACGTTCCAATCTGTGATAAATTTACTGGAACAATGCTTTCTTTGGGGATGCCTGCATATTTTTTACATACAAATTCTGCTGTTCATGGAGATTTAGGAATCGTAAATTCTGGCGATTTAGTTATTATATTAACAAAAAGTGGAGAAACAATTGAGTCAATATATTTAGCAAAAAAATTACAAGAACTTGGTGATGTTGAACTATGGTTACTTACGTTTGAAAAAAAGAGCACATTAGCTAAAATGATAAAAAATAAATTAATAATAGAATTAGAACATGAGGGCGATGAATGGAATTTGGTTCCAAGTAATTCTACAACTATGAATCTTATTGTTCTTCAAGAATTGGCCATTGAATTAGCAAGATTAAGAAAAGTAAGTATTGAAACTTTTAAAAGAAATCACCCTGGTGGACATATAGGAGATGTTTTATCACATGAATGAAGATATTGTAATGAGTTCTTTAAACAAAACTTGGATATTCGATATTGATGGAACAATTGTCAAACACAATGGATATAAAATAGATGGGCATGATTCTTTATTGCCGGGGTCAAAAAATTTTATAGATAGCATAGATGAAAATGATATGATTATTTTTATAACTTCCAGAACAGAAGATTATAAAAAAGTGACAATTGACTTTTTAAAAAACAATAAAATCAGGTATGATGAAATAATATTTAATGCACCTGTCGGAGAAAGAGTATTAATAAATGATAAAAAGCCTTCGGGTTTAAATACAGCGGTTGCTATTAATACTAAAAGAGATAAATTCATAACACCAAAAATCATTATTGATAATAAATTATAGCATTAAAAAATAAAACATAGTTTTATATAATTAATGTGTAAATTCCTTTTAATATAATTTACAATTTTCTTTAAATATATTATTATCTTATTAGAAAGGAGTCATTTAAAAATGAAATATGAAATTAAAGGTGGGAGTTTTCCAATTGTAGAATGTACTTTAAATAATAATGAATCTATGATTACACAAAGTGGATCAATGTGTTGGATGGATTCAGCTATGAAAATGGAAACTTCATCAAATGGAGGAGTAGGTAAAGTAATAGGAAGATTATTTACAAGAGAAAAACTATTCCAAAACATTTATACAGCCACTAAAGATGGAGCTAAAATATCTTTTGGTACTTGTGTTCCAGGATCTATTATGGCTGTTGAATTAAAAGGTGGGCAAAGCATTATTTGTCAAAAGTCAGCTTTTTTAGCTTCTTATGGTAACATTGAATTATCAACATACTTTAATAAGAAACTTGGGGCTGGTTTATTTGGCGGAGAAGGTTTCATTATGCAAAAATTATCAGGAGATGGAACTGTATTTATTGAAATAGATGGTTCATCTGTTGAATTTGAATTAGCAGAAGGTGAACAAAAAATATTAAGTACTGGTTACCTTGTATCAATGAGTGAAACTTGTACAATGGATATTCAAACAGTAAAAGGAGTAAAAAATATCTTTTTGGGTGGAGAAGGTATATTTAATACAGTTATCACTGGTCCTGGTAAAGTAATAGTACAAACTATGCCTTTAGCAAGACTAGCGGATAGTATTATTCCGTTTATACCACTTGACTCATCAAGCTCTAATTCAACTGCTGGTAATGCATTAAATGCAGCTTCATCAATTTTAAATATTTTTAATAAAAAGTAATATACCAAAAATTGGAAATATTTTAAAATAATAAGCGTTAATAATAAAAGTAGGTGATACTTTGAAAAAATTATTAACACTTATTTTTTATTTTAATTTATTATTTTTTTTCTTTGATATAAAAGAAGTTAATACAATAGATGATATAGCTTTAATATATGATAATGATTCTTTATATGATCAAAAATATTACAATATAAGTTTTTATGATTTTTATTTAAGTGAACTTAATAATTCTTTTAAAGATCTAGATATTCAAATAATTAGTATTACACCAGAACATTATGAAAAAATGGAATTTATAAGCGCTGATAAAGTAATAGAAAGAGTTAAAAATGATCTAATTAATGAGGGTAAAATAGAACAAGCGATTAATGTATATCAAGATAATTTTAGAATTAAAAGTATGGTAGTTATCTCTACTAAAAAAGATATGTTAGAATTAGAAAAGAGGGTAAAGATAATATAATATTGAATTAATGATTATTATTTTGTAAAATAATATTAGGAGTTTTTATGAGTGTAATAGTTAAAACTTTAATATCATTTGGAATTTGTTTTATAATAGCGTTATTAATATATTTATTATTTATTAATAGAAAAAGAAAAACTTATGAAGATGGAAAAGATTATCCGGAAATTAGTTATTTAGTTAACAAGTTTAAATTAGATATAAAAAAAACAAATTATAAAAAGCTTTGTATATTAACTTCAATAATTAACTCATTTATAATAGCGTTTACATTTGCATTAATAATCAATCTTAAATATAAATACTTTTTTAAATTACTAATATCATTTGTTATTATGTTTATATTAATATACTCATTATATGAAATAACAGGTAGAATACTTAAAAAAATAGAAAATAAGAAATAGTTCGACAATATTCTTATTTTTTTTATGCTATCCTTTTTTTATGGAGGAATATGAAAAAGGTAAAGATATTTGACGAACCACATGAAAAAGATCTTGAAGATGATATAAATTCATTTATAAGTAGCGTTGATAATATTTTAGACATTCAATTTAGAACAGCAGTATCAATATTTTCAGAAGATCAAATATATTGCTTTTCAGCAATGATTGTATATGAAGAAGATTAAAAAAAATTCTTTCATTGAAGGATCTATTATCGCTACTTTAGCAATAATATTTATTAAATTATTAGGAGCTTTGTATGTAATACCATTCTACAAAATAATTGGAGTGTCTGGAGGCTCTTTATATTCTTATGCATATAACATATATGTATTATTTTTAAACATATCTTCTGCAGGAATTCCTATCGCAATAAGTAAAATAATAAGTGAATATAATGCTTTAAAATATTATTATTCTAAAGAAAAATCATATAGATTAGGTAAAAGGATAGTTATTATTATATCTATTATTTCTTTTTTTATATTATTCTTATTTTCAAAATCATTTGCACATTTAATAATAGGAAACTCTATTTCTGAAAATAGTATTGAAGATATATCTTTAGTTATAAAAAGTGTATCATTTTGTCTTTTAGTTGTCCCTTATTTATCAGTTATGAAAGGATATCTTCAAGGTCATAAGTTTATAACTCCATCTAGTATAAGTGAGGTTATAGAACAAATTAGTAGAATTACAGTAGTTTTATTAGGTTCATTTATAACAATTAATTTATTAAAAAGAAAAGTATGTATTGGAGTATCAGCTGCGGTACTAGGGGCATTCTTTGGAGGACTTTCAGCATATTTATATTTATCTCATAAAATAAAGAAGAATAAGAATTTATTTAATACCAAGAGAGAATTAAAAGAAGACAATATTTCTTCTTTAAATATATTAAAAAAAATAATAAAGTATTCAATTCCATTTATAATAATTTCAGTAGTTACTAATATTTATAGTATGACAGATTTATCATTAATAATAAGAGGATTATCTTCAATGGGATATTCTGGTCATGATTCAGAAATGATTTCAAGTATTATATCTACTTGGGGAAGCAAAATATGTATTGTAATAACTTCTATTTCTCTTGGGATGAGTATTAATATAATACCTAACATAGTAAATAGTTTTGTTAAAGGAGATTTAAATGAGGTTCAAAGCAAAATAGTAAAAGCTTTAAATATTATATTTTATTTATCTTTACCAATAACTTTATTTATATCAATCAATTCAAATAATTTATATACTCTATTTTATGGGTATAATAATTATGGAATTGTTATATTAAAGTATTTACCATTTGTATCATTATTTTCAAGTATTCAATTGTTACTTAATATGTCTTTACAAGGATTAAATGAATATAAAACTGTTTATTTTAATACAATATTAGGATTTTTAATAAATGCAATGCTTGATATACCTTTAATGAGATTATTTAATGTATTTAACATCTATCCTTATTATGGGGCAATAACATCAACTATAATAGGGTATAGTATTTCAATAATGATAATAATTATTTTATTAAAAAAGAAATATAATTTTAAAATAGGAATGTCTTTTAAAATTATAAAAAAAGAATTAATTGCATTAATTATTTCATTAACATTTATTATAATAGTTAAAAGTATTATACCAGTATGTAATAATAGGCTAATACAAATTCCAATAATATTATTACTAATGTTAGTTGGCTCACTTCCATATTTATTTATTACTTATAAAAATGGACTATTAAATACAGTTTTAGGTGACAATGTAATGCAAAAAATAAAGAGTAAAATAAATGCCAAAAATATGTAAACTTGTTTTATTCGACTCTAAATGATAAAATTTATATAGTATAATAAGGAGTTGTATTTATGGGAAATGAAGAATATAAGGAAATAATGTGTGAA
>JAEEGL013566613.1_pt1 | contig 10878 bp, 5 predicted proteins | sample 9134231 | NCBI WGS metagenome assembly JAEEGL01 (sample SAMN16246548, study PRJNA631951) | gut metagenome | biome: gut microbiome; feature: rumen; material: fiber-attached | host: Bos | place: Iran: Karaj | collected 2018-10
GGCGAATTGAGCGCCGCCAAGTCAAACGCCTCGACGCGCCGCGCGCTCAGCTGCGGAAAGAGCTTTTTGAGGGCCGCGTCGTCGACCGGAACGTCCGCGCTCGATTTAACCGTTCCGTCCGCGTTGAGTTTCGTCGCGCGAATCGCGCCGGCGAATTTCCGGAAACCGACGCCCTCGCTCGACGCGTCCCGAACGGCCAGGAGGAACTCCGGCGCGTCGGCGTCCGCGTCGACAATCTCGACGTCCTCAAACGAAACGCCCCCGTTGGCGTCGACGTCGGTCCCGACGGCGATAAACGAAACGCCCATGTCGGTCGTCGACTTTTGCCACGCGCCGACGGCGGCGTCGGTTACCACGTTAAAGTCATAATCCGCATACTTTCCGTATCCGAGAACGTTCGCCGCGCTCGGCGTCGTTACGCGAACCTTTTCAAAGCGCAGAGGCGCGCCGTCGGCCCACTTGCTGCGAACCGCGATTCCAATAAAGTTGCCCGTAAATTCGCAGTTGCGAAGAAGCATGGCGCCGTTAAGAAGACGGTCTTCTCCGCTCCCGACGGTCAGCGACAGGCCCGCGCGGTTATTGCGAATCGACTTACAGTCTTCAAACGTAAACGAAAGTTCTTTTTTGGCAAGGTTTTTCAGCTGAGGAAGATAGAACGCTATCCCATCCCCCCGGTTATTGATCGCGAGAACGCGCCGCATGACGACGTTCGATATTTGCTCGTCCGCGTGATTCGGCTCAAAATCGATTCCCGCTTCCGGAGCCGTGCCGACCGTGTCGCGCAAAACGCAGTCTTCAATCAGCAGTCCGTCGACGCTGATAACGCTGATTCCCTGACGGTTGTTCGCGACGCAGTCGACGTTTCGCAGCGTAATATCGCGGCATGGAACCCCTTCCGTCGCGACCCCGACGTAGACGCCGTCCCCGCCCGTCTCCGCGATCGTAAGATTCTCGACCGTAACGTGCGCGGCGCTGCGAAGCGACAGGCCATGCCGCCATTCCGATTTCTCGTAAGGCGCGTTCCAGTAATCCTTTTTGCGCATACGGAGCGTCGCGCCCCCGCCTTCCCCGCGTATTACAATATTCTCCGCGTTCTGGGCCGTTATGAGCGTCTCGCCTTTGGATTTAAACTCGCCGGCTTTCGCAAGAATCTCAACGCCCTCTTGGAGAACAAGTTCAAGATTGCTTCGGAGCGTAATCGGCCGCACAACCCAGGGTCCGGCCTGCCTGTCGACGACGACTCTTTTCGCGCCCGAATTAATCGCCTTTTGAAGACAGTCGGTCGCGTCGGCGGCGTCGTAGCCAAAAGAAGACGCGACGACCGTTTCGTCCGCCGCGCGCGTCTGTTCTTCCGTGGTAAAACCGAACGCGAACAGGGCGGCGCATAGAAGTCCGAAATAATTCAACCGATTCATGAAATCACCGTTTATCAATGGAATAGGAAAGATACAAAAAACCCGCCGCGATACGGTCGGCAAAAGCGACGCCGCGGCGGGTTCTCCATGTCAAACTACTTGTTGCGAACGTTCGGCGGGAGAATTAGGATTTCTGAGCCGCTTCGCGTTCTTTTCGCGCCTGTTCTTCACGGCGCAGTTCCGGCGACGCCGCGTTAAAGATCATCGCGAAGAGGAGCATCGCGGCAAACGACGAAAAGACGAGCATACCGAAGATGAGCGGCCAGCCCGCCTTCGAGATATTTGCGCGGCCCTGAATCGCTTCTTTCGTCGCGGTTTCGACTATTTTCGTTCGCTGCGCGTCGTCGAGTTCGGTCCCTTGGAAAATATCGTTGATCGCCGCGGTCAGTTTCCCTTGGCTCTTTTCCAGTTTTTCCGCGACCTTTTGGCCAGCGTACGTTTCGCGCGAGCCGCTGAAATTATCGTACGAACGCTGCGCGTCGTACGCGCCTTCGAGCGCTTTAACGAGCCCGGAAACGCCGATTTCCTGAATCTTTTCGGCCTCAAAACCGGGAATTTCAGCCGCGCCGGCGACCGCCGTCGCTACCATATCGTCGCGCGCCGCTTTATACGGCGCGGTCGCGGAGTCGACGATGAGCCCGACGCCGAAACCGGTTACGATCGTCGCAAGGTACCCGAACAGGCCGGTCAGACCGCTCGACGCGGCGCCCGACTTCTTCGTCGCGATCGTCGCGGCGACGCACCCGATCAGGCACTGCGGACCGTAAATAAAGAACCCGATCATACTCATAATTAAGATGTTCAGTACGAGCGAGTCGGAATCGAGCTTCCAGAAGGTAAAGGAGGCGATTAAGCAGCCGAGCATATAGACAAAGCACGCTTTCGCGCCGCGGCCGTGGAAGACCCTGTCCATTAAAAGCCCGCTGAGAATAATGCCGCACGCGCCGAAAATTTCGTAGCACGCGGTCGCCCAGCCCGCCGATTTGAGATCGAGCCCTTTCGATTGAGACAGGAACGTCGGCGCCCAGTCGAGAATCGAAAAACGAACGATATACACAAAGAAGTTCGCAAAGCACAGAACCCAAACCGCCCAGTTCGAGAACACGTTTTTGCAAAGATCGGCCCACCAGCTCGTCTTTTCGTCGTCGGCGACCGCCGCCTGCACTTCGGCGACTTCTTCGGCCGCGCCGTGTTTGCGGGCATAATAGACTTCAACCGGCTCAAACCCTTCTTTTTCAGGCGAATCGCGAAGCGCCCAGTAGAGCCCAATCGCGCCGAGAATACTCAGGCACGCGGGAACCAGGAAGCAGTACTTCCAGCCGAACGCGACGACGAACGAATTGAGCAGAAAGACCAAGCCCGCCCCGAACGAGTGCGAGATATTCCACGTCGCGAATTTTACGCCGTGTTCTTTCGGCGCGAACCAGTGCATGAGGCTCTTTGCGCAGGGCGGGAACCCCATCCCCTGGACCCATCCGTTTATAATCCAGAACGAACCGATAATCCACGCGATTACGTTCGCTTTCGACTCAGATGAAACGCCTATTGCCGTCGCGATATCGGACGAAAAACCGCAGAAGACGTTCGTCATCGCGGCGAGGAACAGCCCGATCGACATAAAGTAACGGGGATTGACCCGGTCGCTCCAGACGCCGTTGACAAAACGCGCGACGCCGTAAAGCACGCCGTGGATCGTCAGGAAAAGACCTAACGTCGTTTTCGTAATCCCGATCTCTTCCAGACCGGGCATCGCCATCGTGATACTTTTACGGACAAAATAGAAGAAGATATAGCCGATCATCGTACCCAAAAGGATACGCCATCGCCAATATTCATAATCCTTATCGCTGCGGCGAACCGGAGCGGCAACAGGAGGAGTCGACATAACGCGCAGTTCTTTCTAATTCGTGTAAAAAAGCAAACCCATTACTTCTTCGTCTTCGCGGCGACGAGAAGATCGCGAAGAACGGAAATGTTGTCGAGTACGAGCTCCGGCGTGAGACCGCTCTCTTTGAGGGTTTCAAGCGTCGCTTCGCCGGTAAGGACGAGGACGGCCGCAACTTTCGCGCGACGCGCCATTTCCATATCGGTATAGATACGGTCGCCGACCATCATCACTTCGTCCGGCTGGAGCCCGTACTTGTCCATAACGCCGCGGATCATCGCCGCGTCCGGCTTGCCGGGCACCGCTTCGGGACGACGCTTCGTAACGTCGGCAATGAGCGCCTGAACGGCGCCGCAGTCGACGAGAATCGTAGACTTGTCCGTCGGGCACACGGTGTCCGGATGCGTCGCAATGTACGGCTTGCCCTGGCCGACCCAATAGGTGCCTTTGCAGAGCCGGTCGAACGTGAGCGTCGTATCAAACGCAACGACAACGAGTTCCGGTTCGTCTTTTTCGTTGTATTCGTCGATCATTTCGTACCCGTGATCGGTAAATTCTTCACGCAGACTCGCCGTGCCGAGTACGTAGATCTTTTTGACGTCCGGATAATGCTGCTTCAGATAGAAGAACGTCGCGGTCGCCGACGTCGAGATATTGTCCGGCGTCGCTTTCAGACCGAGATCCAGAATCTTCTTCAGGTAATCTTTGGCGCTCTTTGAGGAATTGTTCGTCAGAAACGTATAGCCGACGCCAATCTTGTCGAGCGTTTCAAAGACGTTTTTAGTATACGGAAAGAGCGTTCCGCCCTTGTAGATCGTTCCGTCCATATCAAACACAACGCGTTTAATTTTGGACAGATCTACCGTGGGATTCAGGTAATGAACGCTATGTTCGTTGAGATTTTTAGAGTCGGGCATAACTGTCTTTCCACAAAAAAGGGTCGTTCTTTCGGACATTTTAGACGCGTTCGCTGTATAAGCGCCGTCGAAAACAACCGCGCGGACGTACGGACCGGCGATTCGCCGACGCATTAATTATACGCTAAACTGAAGTCCGCTTTCAACCCCCAAACGGTTATTTTTTTATTTTTTCGGGCGGCGAAAACGCTCGTGTCGGCCGTCGCGTCGCCCCTTAACAAAAACCGGTCGGCCGGTACAATAGAGAGACGCGTTTGCACAGGATCGCGCGCATATTTTAACGGCGCGCGGCGCGCTGTTCGTTAGGAAAGGATAACTATGGCGACCTACCAATTCAACTCGATTGAAGAAGCGATCGACTCGTTTCGCAAGGGCGAAATTGTCATTGTCGTAGACGACGAAAACCGCGAAAATGAAGGCGACTTCATCTGCGCGGCGGAAAAAGTTACGCCGGAACATGTGAATTTCATGTTAAAGTACGGTCGCGGTCAAACGTGCGTCCCGCTCCTGCCCGAAACGTGCAAGCGTCTCGAACTCCCGCAAATGGTCCAGGATAATACCGCGCCCCTTCAGACGGCGTTCACCGTGCCCGTCGATCATAAAGACGCGCGCACCGGCATTACCGCGCAGGAAAAAGCGCTCGCGATTCGCGCGCTCGCCGATCCCAAGAGCGTGCCCGGAACGTTCGTTCGGCCCGGCCATCTCTTCCCGCTCGAAGCGAAAGAAGGGGGCGTTTTGCGGCGCGCCGGCCATACGGAAACCGCCGTCGATCTCGCGAAACTCGCCGGTCTCTTTCCCGCGGGGCTCCTTACGGAAATTCTCAACGAGACGGGCAATCGTGCGACGCGCGACGAGCTCCTCGAAATCGCAGCGAAATTCAATTTGAAGATCTGCACCGTCGCGGATCTCATTAAATACCGCCGTCAGCACGAAAAGATCGTCGACCGCGTCGCGGAAGCCAAGCTCCCGACAAAATACGGGGAAGGCTCGATCTACGCGTACAAAATCAAGTACGAGACGGGCGAGCCCATCGCGATTGTCTACGGCGACCTTTCGACCCGGGAAGCGCCCTTAGTCCGCCTCCATTCTTCCTGCTTTACCGGCGACTTGGTCGCGTCGCTGCGCTGCGACTGCGGCGATCAGCTGCACATGGCGCTCCAAAAGATTTCCGAAGACGGCGTCGGCGTTCTCGTCTATCTCCCGCAGGAAGGCCGCGGGATCGGGCTTGCGGAAAAGATTAAGGCGTACGCGCTCCAGGATCGCGGCATGGACACGTGCGAAGCCAATCTTGCGCTCGGCCATCCGGTCGATCTGCGCGATTACGGCGTCGGGCTCCAGATTCTCAAAGATCTCGGCCTGAGCAAAGTACGGCTCATGACGAACAATCAGAAGAAGGTCGACGCGTTTATCTACGGCGGATACGACGTGGCGATTACCGAACAGGTCCCGCTCGAAGCGCCGTGCAACGAATTCAATCGCTTTTATCTCGAAACGAAACGCGATAAGATGGGTCATTCGCTCAGCAAAGATATCTGACGGCGGCGCGGCGCCTTGACTCCTTGGCCGCACGCGTAAACAACAACGGCGCGAAACCGAAAAGACTCGATTTCGCGCCGTTATTTTATTTGTTTGCGATTCTCCGCGCGGAAACTACTTCGCGATATCAGTCGCGCGCGTCTCGCGAATAACCGTCACTTTAATTTCGCCCGGAAACTGCAGCCGCGCCGTAAGCTCTTTGACAATATCGCGGCACGTTTTTGCGGCGCTCTCGTCCGTCGTAAGCTGCGAGTTAACGATAACGCGCATCTCGCGACCCGCCTGAACGGCAAACGCCTGCTCAACGAACGGAAATTCCATCGCGATCTTTTCGAGCTCTTCCATACGCTTAACGTAATGTTCGAGCGTCTCGCGACGCGCGCCCGGACGCGACGCGCTGCATGCGTCGGCCGCCGCGACAATAAGCGTGTACGGATCCGCCAAGCGCGGATCTTCGTGATGTTTTAACGCCGCCTGAACGACTTCTAACGGTTCCCCATATCTCTTGAGAATGTCGGCGCCGATCTTCGGATGGCCCCCCTCGAGTTCATGGTCCGCCGCCTTGCCGAGGTCGTGCAAAAGACCGCAGCGGCGCGCAAGACGCTCGTTGAGCCCCATCTCCGCGGCGATCGCGCCGGAAAGGAACGCCACTTCTATCGAATGGCGCAAAACGTTCTGGCTGTAGCTCGTGCGGAAATAGAGCCGGCCGAGGAAGTTCACAACGCGTTCGTGAGGACGCGCGACTTCCGCTTCCTGACACGCTTCTTCCCCTACCCGCTGGACAAACGCCTGAATATCGCGCGTCGTCTGATCGTAGATCTCCTCGATGCGCGACGGATGGATGCGCCCGTCGGCAATGAGCCGCGTGAGCGTTAGACGCGCCGCCTCGCGGCGAATCGCGTCGAACGCGCTGACAATAACGACGCCGGGCGTGTCGTCGATAATGACGTCGACGCCCGTTATCTTTTCAAACGCGCGGATATTGCGCCCTTCGCGGCCAATCACGCGCCCTTTCATTTCGTCGTTTGGGATATCGACGGTGCTCGTCGTCGCTTCCGCGGTGTGGGCCGCGGCGTACCGCTGCAGCGCCAGCAGGATAATCTTGCGCGCGGCCGATTCGCAGCGTTCGTTCACCTCTTTTTCATGGCGCAGAATAATCGCGCCTTCTTCTTCCGTGAGCTCTTTATCGAGTTTTTCGAGCAGGCGCCGGCTCGCTTCTTCCTTAGTGAGATTCAAGACCTCGTACAGAGCCTTCTCCTGCGCGGCGATCTTTTCGCGAAGCTCGTCGGCCAAGCGGCCCTGTTCCTCGATCTTTTTAGAGAGCGTCTTGCGCGTGTCCTGAACAGACCGCTCGTGCTTTCTCAGCTCGTCCCCTTGCTGATCGAGGACTATTTGGCGTTTGTCTAACTGGCGTTCTTTCTCCGCCTGAGCCTGACGTATCGCGCGCTTTTCGCTCTCGATCTCTTCTTTCTGTTTAATCGACGCTTCTTTGAGTTCGAGTTCCGCTTCGCGGCGATAGTTTTCGGCGTCCTGTCTGGCGCGGTCGAGAATCGTTTTCGCCTCGTTTTCCGCGTCGTATTTCCGCATTTTATTGAGGTACTGCACGCCGAAAAAGACGCCGGCTCCAGAAAGAAGCGCGACGACTATCAGCATGACCGCCATCGTGATTGGAGTGATAGTCACAATTACAATATGTCCTTCGTCCGTCAAGCGCGCGCAGACGAATTCCTACAAGAAGCCTCGACCGATCGAATCGAGACGCGTCTTCAAGAAAAGCAGAATACTTGCCAAGCCTTGTTCCGAGACCGCGGAGCGCACGCGCGTCGCTTTCACTGCCAACCGCCGCGAAACGCAAGGCGGCTGACGAATATATACGAACTCGCTCGATCGAAACCGATCGGCAAAAAACGAAAGGACGGCGGTCAGAACCGGCGTTCATGCGAACGCGGTTCTTTCTTAAGGTCAAGCAACCGGGTAAGGCGGGACCTTTTTATCTTGACGCGGGAATAACGTCAAACAAACGTTTAACGGTTATAATAGTAATAAAAATATATAAAACGGCGGCTCAAAACATAAAAACGCCGTTGAAACGTAACGAAACGGGATCAGCGTTGAATACGCTAATAAAAGTTTCGCCTTAACCTTATTCTAACAAAGAACGCGCCGTCGCGCAATGAGAAAAAATATTTTTTGTCGGCGTACGGAGAGAATGCGGCGCGGCCTTGAGAGCGGTCGCGCCGTTGACGTGCAAACGTTTAGATTGCGTTCAGAAGGGGACTATTCGTCCATGACGTCTTTTTCGCGGTTTTTCGCGAGTTCCGACGCAAGATCTTCGTATTTCTTCGTCAGTTCCTGAATCTGTTCTTTCGTTGAATCGCGTTCGTCCTCGGAAATCTCTTTGGCTTTTTCCGCGGCGTCGGCCTGCTTATTGCCGTCGCGGCGAACGTTGCGAATCGCGATTTTGCACTCTTCGCAAAGATCGCTGATCGTCTTGACCATCTTGCGGCGAACTTCGGTTGAAAGGGGCGGAATATTCAGGCGAATGACCTTGCCGTCGTTGTTCGGCGCGTAGCCAAGATCAGCGTTCACAATTCCCTTCTCAATTTCCTTGAGCGTGCCGACGTCGAAAGGACGAATCAGAATCTGCTGCGCTTCCGGGCAGGCGACCGTCGCAACCTGTTTGAGAGGCGTGGGAACGCCGTAAGCCATAACCTGAACCGAATCGACCAAACCGGGATTCGCGCGGCCCGTGCGGACGCCCGCAAGACCTTTGCGAAGACGCGCGACCGACTTTTCCATTCTATCTTCAACGTCGAGTAAAATTTCTTCCGTCGACATAATGATTCTTCCGTTATTCTGGTTTGCAGGGCGCCGACCTAAGCGCGGCGCAAATCTCGTTCCGCGGCCGCGGCGGCCTCGGATAAACGTCTGTTCCTAGTATAAAAACAACGCCGCGCGATATCAAGAGGAACGAAACGTCTTTTTAGAAATTTCTTAACTCCGCGCCGGGAACGGTTATCTGTCAGACGCCGATAAAAAAACGCCCTTTAAGCGAAAATCGCTCAAAGGACGTTTCGGTTTTAAGAAGGGAAACGCCGCGCAGAACGGCGTTCCCCGCATGGAAAATCACTCTTTGCCGGACTTGGGCGCCGCCGGCGGATTCGGACCGGTCTTGCCGTCTTTGTCCGGCCCCTCGTCGCCAGACGACTCGCCGTAGCCGTAACCGCCGTAACCGTAGCCGCCGCCATAGCCGGATCCGTAACCGTAACCGCCGGAACCGGTTCCATAGCCCGCGCCGTAGCCATAGCCGTAACCGCCGGAACCTGCGCCGTAGCCGTAACCGCCGCCATAGCCCGCGCCGTAACCGTAGCCGCCGCCGTAGCCATAGCCGCCATAGCCTCCGTAACCGCCGTAGCCATAGCCGCCGTAACCGTAGCCGCCATAACCGCCGTAGCCGCCGTAACCGCCATAGCCGCCATAGCCGCCGCCATATTCGTTCGACGTCTCGTCAGACGCGAACTCGTTGTAGAAGCGGTGCTTTTCGTGGCAGTTAACGATGCAGCCAAGCAGATTCGCGTTGATCGTCGCCAGCGCGCGAACGCCGGATACAACGTCCGGTCGACCGCGGCGACGAATACGGAAGACGTACAGAACGCCGTCCGTTCGAGGCGCGACCGTCGCCGCGTCGTTCACATAGAGCACCGGCGGCGTGTCGATGAGGATGACGTCGTACTGTTCGCGGAGCGTCGCGAGCATCTGGTCAAATTCCTGACCGGCGATGAGTTCCGCGGGCGACCGCTTCGTACGCGAGCCAGCCGTCATGACCTGCAGATTCTTAACCGGAACTTCCGAAATTCCTTCTTCCAGCGTGCATTCGCCGAGAAGAACGTTCGAAAGGCCGCGCGTATTGTCCAAGCCGAACATTTTATGAATATCCGGCTTGCGCATATCGCAGTCGATAAGGAGAACGCGCTTGCCCGCTTCCGCAACCTTAACGGCGAGGTTCGAAATGATCATCGTTTTACCGTCGGTCGGGTGAGGACTCGTATTCATAACGACGACGCAGCCCGTCCCCGGACGCTGATTAAACAGACGCGTGCGCAGCTGCCGGAAGACTTCGCAGATAGCGTCGTTCGGCTTATAGTACGCAAGCAATTCCGGCTCGGGTTTGTGCGCGTCGCGAAGCTCCTTGCGCTTCTTCGGCGTAATGTCGCGAAGACGGTGCTTAAAGGAGACAAGGTGCGTGAGAATCGGCATATGAAGCGTGCGCGTAATTTCCGCGGGCGTGTGGAACGTCGCGTCGGTAACGTCGATAAGGTACGCCAAAAGGGATCCAAGCGCAACGCCAAGCACAAAACCGGCAAGCACGAACTTCAAGACGTTCGGGTAGACCGGATGATTGTTCTCAACCGCCGCGGACAGGACTTCGACCTGATACGTATTGACGTCGCTCATAAGCGCGAGCTGCTTCAAGTTTTGATCGAGATGTTCAAGCATCGTCTTAGACGACTCGATCGAAACCTTCATTGTGTCGAGCGTTTCGCGGTACTGAGTAATCTCGCGCACTTCTTCGTCGCGATCGTCGACGTACGCCTGGATTTTGACCTTCTCTTCCGTCAGCTCTTCCATTCGGCTTCTCAACGCGCCGCGATACGTTTTAAAGAGTTCGCTATAGTTGATAACGCCAATTCGGCCGCGCGTTTCAGTTTCATTGTCGATCGTGGCCGCCTGACGCTGCAGCTCCTTGATTTGATCTTCAAGAAGAACTACGCTCGGGTGGTCAACCGCCAGCGTCTGGAGAAGATTGAGACGCTTGAGTTCAAGATCGCGAATCTGCTGCTGCACCGTAGACGAAGAGCTGACTTCTCTAAAACGCAGAGCCGTTTCATAGTCGTTGCCTCGCGCCAAGGCCGCGATTGTCGTCAGAATAGACTCGCTGTCGCCGCCGCCCATTAGCTCGATGAGTTCCGCGTCGGACATATCTTCAACGTCGCGCGCGCCGACTTTGTTGTCTAACGAGGCGACCTGATTCTCCAAACGCAAGAGCTGGAAATCGATATCGACCATCTTCTCGCTCATACCGGTCAACGCCGTTAAAAGCGGACTGTGGTCGTCGCTTCCGATA
>JAEEGL013572638.1_pt1 | contig 10878 bp, 7 predicted proteins | sample 9134231 | NCBI WGS metagenome assembly JAEEGL01 (sample SAMN16246548, study PRJNA631951) | gut metagenome | biome: gut microbiome; feature: rumen; material: fiber-attached | host: Bos | place: Iran: Karaj | collected 2018-10
ATGGAGCGCTTCAGGCGTTCGACGCCCTTGGGCAGGGGAATCTCCTGCAGGATGCCGTCGACGCGGCAGCGGAGGCGGAGCTTGTCCTCGAACGGCTCGATGTGGATGTCCGTTGCGTCCATGTGGATCGCTTCGGCGATGATCATGTTGATGAACTGGATCATCCCCGAGTCGTCGGAGACGGCGGCGATGTCCTCCTCCTTCTCCTCGTCCTCGTCGGGCGGCGCCTCGGCGACGAGCTTTTCGACAGTCTCGGCGCCAAGGCCGTAGAAGTAGGTGAGCGAGCGGTTGACGTCGGCGGTGGGGCAGAGGACCCACTGTATTGGACGGTCAAGGACCACGCGCAGCCCTTCGACGACGGCGAATGGCGGGACGCGGGCGGCTGCAAGGGTCAGGACGCCACCCTGAATCTGGACGGGTGCAACGCGGTAGCGGAGCGCGACGCGGGCTGGAAGGGCGTCGATGACCTCGTGGCCGATCTTGTAGTCGCCGATTTTGCGGAGCGGAATGCCGCTAAGCTCCGCATAGAGGGCGAGAAAGGCCTGCTCGTCGATAAGGCCCTCGGCAAGGGCCAGTTCGTCGACGGGCTTCATGGAGAGGGCGGCTCTGTTCTGGAGTTCGACGAGCTGGTCCTCCGTGAGGCGACCGTCGGCGAGGAGGCGCGCGACGACCTCCTGAACCATGTCCTCGCCGTAAAAGCGGGGTTCGGGGATGTCGGCCGGGGTTTGGGCTGTGTCAGTATCTTGGGTGTCGCTCATGGTTGAAGGATTGAAGAGTTGACGAGTTGAAGGTCTGGAACTGTTATCTGTTATCTGTTATCTCCAGTGTCACGGGCGGGTCGCCGATGCGGAGTGTCGCCTTCGTGCCGTCATCGAAGGTGAGTTCGATGCCGTCGCGTCCCGAGGCGGTGACTGTCGCGTTGCCGAGTTTGTCGCCAACCTTGACGAAGCGTCCGTGCATTGTCTCGGCCTTGATGGAGACGTATGCGGCGTAAGATCCGTCGGGACGCTGCATGACGCCCTTGAATGCAATCTGGGGTTTGGGTTTCGGGGGCGTGGGACGTGGGGGGGGCTGCGGCGGGCGACCCCCGTTTTGCCGCTGCCAGAAGGGTTGCGCCGGACCTCCGGGCTGGCTTGCGGGCCGTAGGGGACCCTTGCCGGGCTGGCGCGGAACGAGGTCGCGCTGGAACGGAGCCGCAACGGGCGTTCCCCTTGAATCGACAAGGAGGCCGTTCTCAAAGTGGACTTCGCGTGGGTTCCCGTTTGGGTCGACGATCGTGATGATGCCGTTCGCGCTTTGGCGGACAAGCGCCTTGACGATTTCCTCGTATGTCGGGTGGAAGGGGTTGACGGGGACGATGAGCGTTTCAGGCGCAAACTGGTTGGAGACGAATCCGATGACGCCAATGGGCTTGAAGGCGGTGAGTTCGGGCGGTGTCGTGTCGACGGTTTTTGCCGCCGCTTCGGCTGCGGCGCGGCGAGGGGCGCGCACGAGGTCGACACCCCACCAGGCGGTGACGCCGCCAAGGAGAAGGAGCGAGGCGACGAAGAGTCCCTTCGCATCCGCTTTCATCAGCCATTTCCAGAATTTTTCCATAGATGCCTACTCGAAAACGACGCTGCTCATGACGGCCTCGACGCGGAGCGGGGCTCCGGGGACGGTTCCTGCCATGACGCGCATGTTGCGGATGAAGAAGACGCGGTCCTCCTCCAGGATGGACTGGAAGAAGATGTAGAGGTCCTCGAAGGCCACTTCGAAGTCCACTTCCACGGGATATTCCGTGAAGAGGAGTTTCTTGTCGCGTCCCTTGTGGGGGACGGGGTCGAGCGGGGAAATCGCGTGGAGCTTGAAGACCTGCCGTCCGAGAATCGTGTCGACGAGCTTTTCGACTGTCTTGAGCTGGAGCCAGCGGACCTTGACCTCGCCCGCGTTGGCGCCGAGGGTGTCGCGCAGGCCGAGGTCCTGCGGAACGAGCTGGACGCCCAGTTCCTCGGAGCGGCGGGAGAGCGTGTTTCGCGCCTTGAAGAGCTCCATCTTGTAGTCGATGCGCCCGACGGTGGCCTTGCCCAACGTCTCGGAGGCGTCGAAGGTTGCGAGGCGGCGGATCGTCTCCTCCCATTCCGCCTTGGTCTGTTCGCCGAGTTCGCGTTCATGCGCCGCGATCTTGAGAAGGTTCTCCATGCTCTGTGAGGCGTAGGGGCTCTTCTTGAGCTGGTCGCGGAGCTTGACGATTTCCCGCCGCCGCTCGAATTTGGGGGCGAGCACGAAGAACCAGACGGCGGCCAGGGCGAGAATGACGGCCGGGATGACAAGGAGGACCTGCTGGCGCTCGGAGAGGCGAATCGATTTGATGCTCATGGCTGTGCAACCTCCATTCGAATGACGAATCGGCGCATTTCGGGGAGGTTGAGCGCCCGGATCGCCTCGGGAAGTTCGGCGGGGGGCTTGACCTTGTCGTCGCTTTGGAGGTCGACGCTCTTGACGCGCGCACCGCCCCGGATGCGGCGCAGCATCTCGTTGACGGACTCAAAGCTCATGTCGGGCGTGTAGCCCTCGATGACGAAGGCCGTGAACTTTGACTTTTCCGGGGCGGGCTTTGCCTCGGCATCGGCGAAGACGGTCGACGATTCCTTGGCCTTTGGGTCGTTGTCGCGGAAACCGGGGACGAAGAATCCGGGACGGGCCGGCTTGAGCGCCTCTGGCACAGGCTTGGGGGCTTCGTGTCGAAGGTAGGTCTCCTCATCGCAGATGAGCGAAACCCAGTCGGCCGGGGCAATGGAGGTGGCGACAAGGGAGAGGGCGTAGCGCGAGGCGGGGCCGCCGACAAGGAGGCGGCGGAGCGGTGCGGCTTCCTTGCGGATGGCTTCGGTCTCTGAGCGGATGGCGGCGATTTCGTTGTCAATCCTCTCGCGCTTGCGGAGTTCCTGGCGTTCGGCCTCGAGCCGCACCGAGTCGCGGCCGAGGGAGATGAGGAGACCGGCGGTGAAAACGCCGATGGCAAGGATGAGGGTTGCGGCCGTGGCGATCCAGAAGGGCTTCTTTTCCTTGAAGACGACTTCGTCGCGAAGCGACTCGGGAATGAGTGAAAGGTGCGGAAGGCCGGGAGACTCCAGCGATGTGAGGGCAAGGCCGAGGGCCGTTGCGTACGCTCCGAGGTCGGAGATGCCGCGCGGGGCCGGGAGTTCGGAGGCCTGATATACGCGGATGCCGGTGGCGGGCTTGGCGAGAGTGGGGCGTCCGGGCGCCGTCGCCTGCGCCTGGCTGAGGCGCTTGGAGAACCATTCGGCAAAGCCGTTGAGTTTTGCGCCGCCGCCCGTAAGAACGATGGCGGAGACGTTGGTTCCCAATCCGGTGACGGCGCTTCGGTAGGCCGCCAGAACGGCGGAGAACTGGCTGTACCAGCGCTCCGCCACGGGGAGAAGGAACTCCGCGTATGCTCCGCCTTCCGCGAGCGTCGCGTCGCGGAGCTTCTGTGAATCGGCCTGCTGGAGAGGGCAGGCGCCGCCCTTGGCGATGGCTTCGGTGAAGTGGCGGCCGCCCATCGGGAAGGCGCGTGCAAAGAGGATCTCCTTGGCCGTGCCGATGACGATTTCCGTCTTCACCGCGCCGATGTCGACGATTGCGCGTGGTCCGTCGCCATCGCTCTGCGACTCCGCAAAGCCGCAGAAGAGGGCGGCCGGGGCGGGAACGAGGTCGGTGGGGCGGATTGAAATCGGTTCAAGTGAGGTGAGGGCGTCCCTGATGACGGATGGGCGCGCCATGGCCATCAGGTACTGGCGGGATGCGTCCTGACGGTTGTGGGCCGTGACGTCGCAGACCATCGTCTCGCCGACCATGTCGTTGAAGCGGACGAGCTCCATGTCGGCCGCCTGTTTCGGTGTGCGGGGATCGTCCGGCGTAAGTCGGCCAGGCTGGAAGACGAGTTGGGGGCCTGGAATCGCCACCGAGGCGAAGCCGTGCAGGAGGCCGAGCTGGGAGAGCCAGGCGCGCGTGAGCGCGATGGTGTCGCCGCCTTCGAGCGGGAGCTCCATCTTTTCCGCGCGCAGGATGCGGGGCGCGCCGTTCTGGAGCTGGACCCACACGGCGCGCACGTTGCGCGTTCCGAGGTCAAGTCCTACGATTTGTCGTACTCTTGGCATATATTTAACTCAGCAACTATTCAACCTTTCAACTTGTCAACCATTCAACCACGAGTTTGGTGGAGGGGCGCGTTAACGCGCCCCTCCACCAAGCTCCACCTTGCCTCCGCTGGTGACGGGTTCGGGGGGATTGACAGGGATCAGTTCCTCGCCGGTGTCGGAGATGAGCGTGGCCGTCACGAAGATGAGCAGGTTTGAGGTTTCGTCGGTGTCGATGTCATGCCGGAAGAGACTGCCGATGAGCGGAATCTTGGAGAGGATGGGGACGCCACGCTTCGTCTTGCCCTTTTGGGAGCGTACGAGGCCGCCCATGACAACCGTTTCGCCACTGCGGACGATGACCTCGGTCTCAACGGTGCTTTTGCTGAAGATCGGGAGCTTGATCATGCCCATCGCTGTCGTGTTGGTTCCCGACGAGGAGGACGTGGAGTCGACGGCGGTGTCCCAGTATTCCCAGTCAACGATGTCGCTGATTTCAGGCGCGAGCTTGAGATCGATGGTCGCGAGGTCGGCGCCGACGCTCGGGGTCACGACAAGCTCGATTCCGAGTTCCTCCTTTTCGGGTGTTCCAGAGGGCACGAGGCGCGACTCGTATGTCTCGTTGCCATTGCTGTTTGTGCCTGTGCGTATCTCTTCGACGTCATACTCTTCGAAGTAGCGGACGTCCTTGCCGATTCGGACCTTGGCCTCAGTGTTGTTGACAGCGGTTACACGCGGGACGGAGAGTGTGCGCGTGTTGCCCTCTGTCTGGAGGGCGTGGAGAACCGCATGGAACTGTGGGTCGGTGAGAAGTCCCTGGTAGGTGAGGTTCAGGCCGCTGGAGGCGCTGTCGAAGGCCGTCTGCTCGATGGACGCACCGGTGAAACCGGTGGCGGCCGCCCCCCGCTGCCCGATGATGCGGGTGCGAAGCTGGTGACCGTTCTTGGAAGAACCCTGCCCCCAGTTGCTGTCCAGAAACCAGTCGACGCCAAGTTCGCTGAGATCCGTGACCTCGGTCGTAAGGAAGCGGGCTTCGATGAGGACCTGCGGCGGTCGGACATCGAGGACCTCTATGATGTCCTCGATGAGGGCGAGATTCTCGCGCGTGTTCTTGGCGAGGACTGCGTGGGCGCGGGGATTGAAGAGGATGTCGGCGCCCTCAACCTGTGGTACGAAGCGCTTGACTGCGTTGATGATGCCGATGCCGTCCTCGCCCGCATCCAGCTCTTCTTTGGAGATGCCCTTGCGGAGACGGTAGATGCGCGTAAAGAGGGGCGGACCGCCCGCATCCTCGTTGCCCTCCGTCACCCAGATGAGGTTGCGGCCGACGGCGAAGGTGACGCCCAGGTTGCGTCCGACGTACTCGAGGATTTCGCTCAGCGGCGTGTTGTCGACATGAATGGAGATCGTTTTGTCTTCGCCGAGATCGCTGTCCGCGACGATGTTGATGGCCGTCTGGTTCGTCGCGGATCCGATCTGCCCGACGATTTCGCTGAGTGTGACGTTGTCGAGGTGAATCGTGTATGGCTGGTCGAGAAGTTTCTGCGTTTCGGGCGGCATCGTGTGGATGGGACGGGATTCGCCGACGACGTGCTTGCGGAGACGGTAGGTGTCGGGCAGAATGCCCTGGCGGTCGGCGTCCTCCATTGCGATGGCGTCGGAGACGGGCAGCCGCTTCGCCGTGTTGCGCTGGCGGAGTTCGGCCAGACGTTCGTTTATCTCCGTCTGGAGCTGGGCGAGACCCGGAGTAAGCGGATCCTTGCGGTAGATGGCCGTGCATTCGATGATGGCCTCGGTGAGCTGGTCGTTCTCAAAGAGGCCGCGCGCCTTGAGCACGGATTCGGGGATTGGCCGTTCGTCATCAACCGCTATGTCGGTGGTATGGCACCCGGCGGAAATGAGGACTGCCGATGCCAATGCCGCCAGAAAGAAAAGCCTTGTATTGTTGTTCATGATGCAGACTCCTCGTCGTTAATTGCTTTTCGGAGAAGATTCCGCCGGGGTGTTCGGAGTTGCGTCCGTGGCCGACTCCGTTGTTGAGTCCGTGTTCGTGGTCGGCTCCTGCGCAGGTTCAGATTTTCCTTCTTCGGGATCCACCTGCCGGATGGATGCGTTGGCGGCGGCTTTCTCCTCGCCGTAGATGTTGGTGCCGATTACGGTCAGGATCTGATTTCCCGTAAGGGAGGTGGCGGTATAGATGACCGTGGCACCCGCCGTTGACGAAAGCGTACCCAGTGCGGGATCCGATACCGACCATTGGAAGTTTTCGCCGCCTGAGGCCGTGAAGACTTTCGACTCGTATATTTTGATTTTGCAGGTGACGGGCGAAATGGCAATTTCGGTGTCGTAATCCTTCTCCGACTCGCAACCGCCTGCGACAACGAGCGCTACTGCGGAAATGGCGCATAATGTCCTTCGAATGTTCATGTTGCTCCTCCTAGTCCTTGTCTCCAATCTCCACGGCGCCCTGCCACCAAAGAGGGGCGATTGTGACATTGCCGGCGTAGGCGACGTTGAGCGTCAGGCCGGACCGTTCTATCCTGTCATTCTTGTTTGGGACGCCGGAGTTTTGAAATGGGTATGAGTCGACCTTTGAGTAGGGGGCGTGGTGGAAGCAGCGGACGATGGGCAATTTTGATGAGCTGAAAGGTTTGCCGCCGTTGCCTTCCCGAAGTTCCCACTCCTTGTATTCAGCCCATGTCTGGCTTGTCGAGAAGTCGCACGTCGCATTGGAGAATTCGTAGAAATAGCTGTTGGCTTCAACGAGGGAGGTCTGCTTGCCGGATGTTCCATCCGTGTTGCGGGAATTGGGATTGCTTGAGCAATCGTTGTCGATGGGGTTCTTGTACTTCCTCATGCCCGCATCGACGCCTTCGGGCGTCAGGCCATGCCCTCTTGTCGTGTCGCTGCGGCAGACGTAGACGGAAAGGTCGTCGATGTATGACGGATAGAGATTGGAAATCCAGTTCGGGTTGCCGCCGGAGTGGTCGCCGCGATAGGTGACAAGGGCAACGCCTATCTGGCGGAGGTTCGACATGCAATTCGTCTGCCGAGCCTTTTCACGCGCGCTTTTGATGCCGGTTGCCGAAATGGCGGCAAGAATGGAGATGATGACGATGACGACGAGCAACTCGATGAGTGTAAAGCCGCTTACCGTTGTATCGCTTGCGCCTACGCGCGTATTCTTTTCCCTATATAAAAGCGCCATGCCATTTGATAAGCAAAAATCATACCACGCCTGGCCGGCGAATACGCAGACTCGGCGTGGTAGATAATAGATAATAGATAAGAGAGAATAGATAATAGATGTTTATCCGATTGGGCTACAACAATCTATTATCTATTATCCATTATCTGTTATCTATTATCTGGTTACTGGATCGTTCCATCATGGAACGATCCAGTAGCCTGGGAGATCTTTCAAGTTCGAGGCGGGCTTGCGCGTGTAGATCTCGTCCGGTACTTTGAGGGGGCCGGGCATCAAGTAGCCGAGGACTGCGGCGCCAGGCATGATCGTCTCCCAGACCGTATACTCACTCGTCGCGACGCTGAACTGCTCGACATTGGCGAAGCGGCGCCAGATCGGCCAGCGCGCGGGGGGCGGATCGCCGAGGGCCATCTGCTTGGCGTCCCACGAAATTCCGAACGTCCAGCGGTAGGGGGTGATGCCTGCGACATATTCTGCGACATTGTCGGCGACGCTCTGGAGGTCGAGGAATTTGACGGGATAGACTTCGCCGAGGCCGCTCGTGAGGCATTCTCCGCGCGGGTTGGCGCCATTGTTGAAGTCATTGGAGAGAAGTGCGCCTTCGAGATAACGGTCGTCTCCCGTGAAGGCATGTGCGACGACGAGCTTCTGTGCGCGGTTGAGGGGGAGGGCATGGCCCCATCCCATTGTGGTGACCCATTTGTCTTCGGAGGGAAGCCACGGTGTGCGGTAGGGGTAGTCGTCTTCGATGTCTTTGAGCAGGATGTCGCCGTCCTTCACGCGGCGCTGGATCCACTCGTCGCGGAAGGATTCGAGTTCGGGGACGAGCGGCTGGTCCTTGAGGGCGAACTCAAGGAAAGTGAAGGGACTCCATCCGCCGCCCTTCGAACTCGCGTTTTTCCTTAGGTCGTCGAGTGCGGCGACAACGGGTTCGAAGTACTTGTTGTCGCCCGTCAGCGCGGCGAGGTTGAGCGCGGCGCAGAGCATCTTGCGGCGTGAGTAGCGGGCAGGTTCATGGTAGACGACTTCGACTTCTTCGCCCTTCTTCCATCTGCCCGCGTAGGCGAACATGTACTTTTCGACGGGACCGTGCTTCTCAGCCCACTCCCAGGCCTTCAGCGAACGCGCGAGGAGTTCGTCGGCCGTCTTTTTGTCGCCTGCCGCCTTGAAGGCGCGGGCGACGAGGGCGGCGGCGCCAATGAATTCGTAGCAGGAGTCGTGGGTCGGGAGCGAAATCGCATAATGATGTTGGCGGCTGTCCTCCGCCGGGCCGCCGTGGTCGCCGCCGGGATGGCCTACCGTCTCGATCCAGGTGCCTACGCCTCCGTCCGCCTGCTGCGCCATCAAAAGATGCTTTACACCCCAGTAGGCCTCGTCGAGGATGTCGGGGATGCCGTTGCCTGATTCGGGGATGTTGAGCTGTGAGTCGGTGAAGTTCTGCGGACGGAGCAGGTAGAGAAGGGCGAGGGCGCGGGGGATGTCGAGGTGCATGGGGCGCCGGTCGTAGTCGGCCGCGTCATGGTAGCCGCCGGAGATTGGGACGCGGTTTTTGTCCTTGAGCTGGGCCTCGTTGGCCGAGATGATGTTGAAGCCGGTGAATTCGACTTTCTTGCCCTTCGCGTCGAAGAGCGGCGCGCCGTCTTCCGGGAGAATGCAGGAGTAGTTGTCGGGCGGGTGGACGCCGCGGTAGACGGAGAGGTGGCAGGCGGGGGCGGGCCACTGCGTGAAGGGCGCCTTCTTCTCTATGCCGCACCGCTTGTTGAAGAGGCCCTGCATGTGGACGCCCCAGGCCATTGCAATGGCCTTCTCGTCAATGGTGACGCTGCGGCTTCTTCCAATGCCGGTGACGCGGATGAAGTAGCGACCCGGCGTCGTAAGGGGGGTGAGGTCGATTTCAAGGACTTCCTCCCCCGTGTACGGCGTCCCTTCGTGCTCGGGGTCGTCGCGTCGCGCCTTGAGCGTGCCAGTCAGGGCGACGTTCCCCGTGGCCTCGTCGACGACATCGAAGGGCTTTCCGTCGAACGTCTTGAGCGGAAGAGGGCCTGCCGCCGCGAGCCAGGCGCCGAGGTAGGCGTATTTGCGTGACTTGGGCATGTAGCCGACTTGGTTGACCTTGAAGACGGGGGTCGGGACCTCGGGGTCGTAGGTGAACGTTCCGGCCTGGCCGAGGTCGACGTCGTCGCCTTTTTTCATCGGTCCGACCTTGACGAAGGCGTTGTGGACGACATCGGCGGCGCGGATGCTGAAGTGGTTGCCGTCTGGCTTCCAATAGCGCTTGACGCCATTCGGTTCGGGCCAGTAGGCGATGAAACCCGGGATTTCCTTCAGCTTGGCCGCGAATGGCTCGCGGACAGCCTTCTGAACATCTTCGTGAATGACCAGGAGCGCTTGCCGCGCCTTCCAGTCGGGCGTGGTTCTCAGCGCCTCTCCCGTACGCGGATCGGCGAAGAAGGCGGCGCTCTCTTCGTCCGTGATGTCGGCCTGCACGAGCAGGTATTCCGGCGTAAGTGCGGTAACGCGCCACTGCACGGCATCGGCGTCAAGTGCAAGCATTGCGGCCAAAGCGGCAGGGAGGAGAGGGGAAATGGGCTTCATGGAGAGTTGCCTTTCATCTAAATCTGATTCTGTCACCGCCGCGTTCAGCAGAGTACCTGCGTTTGGGAAATCGCATCGCGCATCGCGTCGAACTTGAAGGCGGACGTGGGGACTTCTCCGGGGGCGAGACCGGCATAGTCCTCGCGGAATCGTCCGTCCGCGAGATAGTCCATGAGCCCGCGCACCTTGCCGTTGGCCATGGCGACCGGGATCTCGCGAAGGCGTCCGTCGGAACGGCTGACTTCGATTCTTGCAGAGGCCGGAATCGTGAGGGTCGTCGGTTCGGCCGGAAGCGTCGCCGCTTCCAGTTCGTCACCGTTTGCCGCAAGGATGCGGAGCCGTGCACCGGCGGCGTCTCCGGGGAGGAGTGTGACGCGTGTGACAACAGGTGGCGGCGGCGCGAATCCAGGCGTACGGAGCCAGACCGGGTTTGTGATGGCGCAGTGGCGGACGCGTTGCTGGGGCATTGCCGCGTAGTCGCCGTCCTTTTCGCCAAAGGCGCGGGCGAGGAGATACCCGCCCGCCGCGTCGCCCTCGACATCGAAGTCGACAACGCCACCGGGGAAGTCGCTGACTTGCGCGAGAATTTCTCCGCCGCGGCCGAGCAGTTCAACGCGGGCGAGGGCTTCCTCCCCCGGTGCGGGAAAGACCGTGACAGAAGCCCGGTGAACCGCATGGGCGTTGGCGGGGATGTCGGTGCCGGTAGGCTGACCATCGACGCGGATGGCCAGGTAGGGACCGCTTGACATCGAGTGGCGCGCGTTGCGGAAGGCGTCTTTCATCTCGTCCATCGTTGGCGGACGGTCAATGCCTTCGATGAAGTTGAAAAGCGCGTGGCCCTTGCCGGCCGTCCCGTGCGCCGGCGAGAGGTCGAGTTCCGAGAAGCCCGGAATGCGGTAGCCCTTGTCGAGAAGGTGGAGCCAGAGGGCCTGGTAGTCGCGGTGGTAGGCGTCGTAG
>JAEEGL013645889.1_pt1 | contig 10878 bp, 8 predicted proteins | sample 9134231 | NCBI WGS metagenome assembly JAEEGL01 (sample SAMN16246548, study PRJNA631951) | gut metagenome | biome: gut microbiome; feature: rumen; material: fiber-attached | host: Bos | place: Iran: Karaj | collected 2018-10
CGGCTACTTCTGGTATGTGGGCCGCGCCGACGACGTCATCAAGTCCAGCGGCTACCGCATCGGGCCCTTCGAGATCGAGAGCGTCATCATGGAGCTGCCCTACGTGCTGGAATGCGGCGTCTCCGCCGCGCCGGACGAGGTGCGCGGCCAGGTGGTCAAGGCCAGCATCGTTCTGGTCAAGGGCAAGGAGGGCTCCGAGGAACTCAAGAAGGAGATCCAGAACTACGTCAAGCAGCGCACCGCGCCTTATAAATACCCCCGCATCGTGGAATTCCGCACCGAGCTTCCCAAGACGACCAGCGGCAAGATCATCCGCAGCAAGCTGTAAGCGTCCGGCAGCCCAAAACGCGAAAAGGAGGCAGTGCCATGCAAAGCCTGATCTGTCAACAGTGCCGTGCCGCGCTGAACTGGGACGGACACAGTGAGATCGTTCGCTGCGAGTTCTGCGGGACCCGGTACCGGATGCATCCCCGTCAGCAGCAGAGCGATGCCGGCGGCGTGCGCGTCGGACTGGGCGAGGTTTCGAACATCCAGACGAGCCGGGGCCGCTACGCTGGGTACGCGCTGGTCCGCAGCTTCATCCCGAAGGGCTGGTCCGTGCAGACCAACGCGCCCGAGCAGGAGTCCAACATCCTCTGCCCGCTGACGGTCCAGGTCCAGTATGCAGCCCCCGGCGGCGACGCCGTTATCACCTTTACCGGCACCCGAGCCTTTCGCCATCTGGAACCCTCGCCCCAGACCATGCAGCAGCAGGGACAGCTCATTTTGCCGGAGCGGATGATCGGGCTGACTTACCGGGACGCCGGCGCGATCTGTGACGGCGCGTTGAGCGGCAACCCCGCCGTCTCCGACGTCCGCCTTCTCTCTGCCGAGACACAGCCGGATGACTGGGCAGCACAGCTCATGCGGCGGGAACTGGAGGGCTTCGCCGCCGCCGGGACGCTGAATCCCGGCGGGACCTGGGCGAAAAAGTGCGCTTTTGTGCGCGACAGCGCCGGGGCCGCCTGGCGCAAGCAGATCGAGGCGATGGTGCTCTATGCCTATCTGCCCGTCTCCCAGGGGGAGCAGATGGCCTGGCAGATGCTCCAGCAGAGCCGGGCGCGGACCATGAACGCCATGATGGGCCTGCGGGGCGGAATGCTGGGCGGCCTGCTGGGCGGCATGGCGTCGCCGCAGATGCAGGCGCCCCAGCCACAGCTGAACTGGACGGTGCAGTACATGATCGAGACCTCCGTAAAGGAGGGCTCCGCCGAGCCCGCGACGGACTATCACCGGAAGATCAGGGACAGTATCGCTGTTTTGCCCCTCATGGAGCGGGAGATCGCACGGCTGCGGGAGAACCTGATGCTTCAGATCCAGCGGGACAACGCCGCCGTCAGCGACGCAATGGCGCAGATGAACCGGGATCAGATGGCGTCCTGGGACCGGAGGCAGCAGATCATCCGCGACGCGTCGGATTACGGCTCCGGCATTATGCATCAGATGTTTCAGGATAATGCCGCGACCAGCCAGCGCGTCAACAATCTCAGAAGCGAGGCCATCCGCGGCGTCAACACCTATTACACCCAGTCGCCGGGCTACGGCGTTCCGAATGTGGTGGAGGCCGGCGTCGGCTGGGACCATGTGTATCAGAATACGCAGTATCCGGACCTGTTTGCCGCCTCTACCGGCGAAGCGCCGCTGGAGTTCGGCGTGGATTTCGAGGAACTGAAGCAGACGGGCGGAGATTACTGATATCCGACGATAAGAGCGGGAGGGACCGAAGTCCTTCCCGCTCTTATACTGTTATGCTTCGATCAGCGCCGCCGCGCCGATAACGCCGGCGTCCCCGCCGAGAGCGGCGGCCCGGACCTCCGGCAAAAGCGCGGCGTCCCGCACGAAGGCGTGGGCCGTAACATAAGCCCGGACCGGCGCCAGGAGCGCTTCCCCCGCGCCGGAGACGCCGCCGCCCAGAAGGACGACCTCGGGATAGAGGGCGTTGATGAAGTTGACCAGCCCGGCGCCGACATAGGCGGCATACCGCTCCGTCACCGCGCGGGCGACGCCGTCGCCCTCCGCCGCCGCGGCATAGACAGAGCGGCCGCTGATCCGTTCCGCACGGTTCAGCGCCGATTCCGGATGCGCCGCCGCGGCTGCTCTCGCCTGGCGTATCAGGGCGGTGGCGCTGGCATAGGCCTCCCAGCAGCCGCGCTGGCCGCAGGAGCAGGGCTCGCCGTTCAGATGGATGCACATGTGGCCGAACTCCCCTCCGAGGCCGCCGTGACCGGACCAGATTGCTCCGTTCAGGACAAAACCGCCGCCGACGCCCGTGCCCAGCGTGACCATCAGGGCGCTGTCACAGCCCTTTGCCGCGCCTGCGGTGACCTCGCCCAGAGCGGCGCAGTCGGCGTCGTTGGCGAGGGCGACCGGAAGCCCCAGCCGCTGTTGAAGCCCGGCCGTAACGGGAACGCCGTCCCAGCCGATGTTGTGGGCGTAGCGGACGATGCCGCGCCGGGTGTCGCAGGTGCCGGGAACGCCGATGCCCGCCCCGGCGCAGTCCGCGAGGGTGAGCCCGCCCTTCGCCAGCGCAGCGCTGACACAGGCGGCGATGTCGTCCATCAGCGCCTCCGCGCCGTTTTTCGCCCGCGTGGGCGCGCTGTGGGCGGCAACGATGCGCTGCGATTCGTCCACGATCCCGACGGCGGTGTTCGTGCCGCCCAGGTCAATACCGATCCTGTACATGCTCCGGTCTCCTCTTTTTCTTTTTCATGTATAGTATTGTACCATATCCGGGCGGCTTTACAAGGAGAAAAAGCGTTGACACGCGCCGCGGCGGGGTGATATCTTTAGAAAAATCGGGAACAAAGGGGCGATCAGAATGATCAAGCCGCGGCATCTGTCGCCGGGAGAGCGGGCAGCCGTCGTGAGTCTGTCCAGCGGGCTGCTGGGCGAGGCAAAGTGCATCCACAAATTTCATCTCGCGAAGGAGCGGCTGGCGTCTGACTTCGGGCTGGAGCTAGTGGCCATGCCCAACGCGCTGCGGGGCATCGACTATGTCTATGAGCATCCGGAGGCCCGCGCCGCCGATCTGATGGACGCGTTCCGGGATCCGTCGATCCGTGCGGTCTTCTGCGCCATCGGCGGGGACGACACGATCCGCCTGCTGCCCTACGTGGACCTCGGCGTGCTTCGGGACAACCCGAAGATCTTCACCGGCTTTTCCGACACGACGACCAACCATTTTATGATGTACAAGGCCGGGCTCATGAGCTATTACGGCGCGTCGCTCATGGGGACCTTTTCCGAATACGTCCGCATCAACGACTATTCGCTGAACATGGTGCGGCGCACGCTCTTCGACCCCCAGCCGACGCTGGAGATCCCCTCTGCGCCTTACTGGTACGACGATGAGGACGAGCGGATCTGGTGGACGGAGGAGAATATGCACCGGCTGAAGCCCTACCACCCGGAGGAGATCGGCTATGAGCTGATCCAGGGCGGCGGCGTTGTCGAAGGCCCGCTGCTGGGCGGCTGCATCGACGTGTTTCCGCAGCTCTGGGGCACGAGCCTCTGGCCGGACCCGGACGCCTGGCGCGGCAAGCTGCTGTTCCTGGAGACCAGCGAGGTGGATATGCCCTGCGACTATCTGACCTGGTATCTCCGGAACCTGCAGGCCCAGGGCATCCTGGACGTGATCGTGGGGATCCTGGTAGGCAAGCCCGCGCGGCGGAGCAAGTACGAGCCGTACAAAGAGGTCTTCCGCAAGGTCGTCGGCTTTGAGGCCGGACGCCCGGAGCTTCCGATCCTCTGCAACGTCAATTTCGGCCACGCGGAGCCGATCTGCGTGCTCCCCATCGGCGCCATGTGCCGCCTGGACGCGGAAAACAAAACCATCACGCTTCTGGAAAGCGCGACGGCATAAGAGCATAAGAAAGCCGGGTGGACCGTTCCACCCGGCTCTCTTATTCCTCCATCTGTTTCCCGAGAAAACCGGCGACGGTCTGCACCAGCTTCTGCTCGGTGTCGCCGCATCCGGCAGCGCCCTTTGGCGCGGCGAACAGGACGCAGCCCAACACGTCCCCGGCACTGACGATCGGGGCCGCCGCGGAGATACAGGGGCTGTCGACGCCCTCCAGGATCGGAAGGGAAGCCTCCTCTCCGGCGCAGTAGAGGCGGCGGTTTTCCATGATTTGCTCCAGCGCGGAGCTGATGTGCCTGTCCATCAACTCCTTCCGGCTTCCGCCGGAAACGGCGATGACCGTGTCCCGGTCGCAGAGCACGGACACCGCCCCAGCGGTCTTATGCAGGCTTTCGCAGATCTGAGCGGCAAATTCGGCGAGTTCCCCCATCGGGGAATACTTTTTGAAGATCACTTCGCCGTCCTTTTCCGTAAAGATCTCCAGCGGGTCGCCCTCTCGGATGCGCAGCACGCGGCGGATCTCCTTCGGGATGACGACGCGCCCCAGGTCGTCGATCCGCCGCACGATTCCGGTTGCTTTCATATCGGTAAAAACTCCTTTGTCTGTCAAATTGGATTGCCTTTAGTCTTTGGAAGGCCGCCCAATTTATGCAAAGGAGGCTTTGGAAGTTTTTGCGGCGGCAGCATGAAAAACAGCGGGATCCCGTTTGCGCTGTTTCGGCGTTTTTTGAAGATCGGAAAATCGACCGGGGATTCGGACTCAGGCGAAGCCCGCCGCAAATCGTTCAATAGGATAAATGATGCGGCCTCACCGAGAGGCGAGGCCGCTGCTTTCCTATGTAGGTTATGCCTTGGGGTACAGAATGACGGATGCGGTGAATACGCCGTCCTTCGCCGTGAAGGAGCTCGTCCCCCCATAGCGTTCGGCGATGTTCCGCACCGAGACGATGCCGATGCCGTCGCCGCTGTGTTTCGTGGATCTGAAAACGCCGTTCTCGCGGACCAGGGGTTCGACGGCATAGCTGTTTTCCACGACGAGCGTCAGCGACGCGGGGATGTTCCCGCTCCGGGAAACGCCGCCGGTAACGGTGATGTACCGGCCGCCGTCCACCTCCGCGCCGGCCGTCACCGCGTTTTCAAGGAGATTGCCGAACAGCACGGCGATGTCCGGCTTTTCAACGAAGATCTCCTCCGGAACGTCCAGCTTGACGGTATAGCGGATGTCGTGCTCGGCGGCCTGCTCGCCGAAATGGGAGAGGATCGCGTTGACCATCTCGTTCCGGCAATAGAGCAGGGGGCGGTCCAGCGTTTCCAAATCGGGATAGCCGCTGAGCAGCTCGTCCAGCGCGGCAAAGTCGCGGTTGTCGCGGATGTTTTGGAGCAGCATGATGTGATGCCGCAGGTCGTGCCGCGCCTGCCGCGTTTCATCGATGCGCTGGCGCAGATGGTCATACTGCACGTTTTGCAGCGACAGCGCGTGGTTTTCCGACATCAATCGCCTGTTTCGCCTCTGTGCCCTGTCGAGCTGGAGGATCAGCCGATAGATCAGCACGCTGCCGGCGTCGATCAGCACAAGATAGCCCGTGCTGATCGGATCAAGGGCGTTCTCAAGGGATGATTTGGCCGAGGCGTAAAAATGCTGCATCCAGATCAGATAGAACACCGCGGGGATCAGCCAGAGATAGCGCCACATATAGCGGGAGTCCGCATCCTCGCCCTCCGCGTCCGTGGAGATGCCGCGGAAGAACACGCGGTAGATGAGCGGCAGGAGGATCAGCTCCACCCCCAGCATGATGAGGGAATAGCTGTAGTGATAACGGAGCAGGGCAAGCTCCGGGCACAGCTGCCCCTCAATGCACTTGGCGACCACGACGATCAGGTTCCCGAGGTTCATGACGACCAGCACCGTGAAGATCAGCTTGCCGAAATAATCACGGATGGTGAGGATGATGAAGGCGACGTAAAGCAGCGCAAAGCCGACCTCGTAGAGGGGGCTGTGCCCCGTCGAGGAAAAGAGCCGGAAGGTCGTCGCCCCTGTCATCAGCGCCGTGATGACCGCGATCAGGAAGAAGGTCCAGCCGCGTCCAAAACGCCAGTGGGAGCGAAAGGCGCAGAGCACCGGTATCGTATAGGGGAAGGAGTTCAAAAAACCATACAGAACCGCTTCCCATACAGAAAAGGGTTGATTCATAGCGTCCATGTGAAACAGTATAGCACAGCACAAATTAAATCGCCAGAGTTTATTGCGCCGTTGAAGAATTTCGTGCATTAAAACGAGATTTTGGTACAAGATCCTACACAAACCTTGCACCTTGTGCTATAATCCATTTGAAACAGGAGCATTCTGCCGTGCCGCGCTCAGCGGAACACGGCGCGCACCGGATCATCGGAGGTGGATCTGCTTGGGACTGATATGCGACGGAGCGGTGTGCGTGCGGATCTGCACCCTCTCGGACGCGCTGGCGGAGCGCCTGCGGCATATGCTGCTGTACTGGGCGGCCGGGGAGTGCGTTTCCCTTTCGGTCGAACGGACGGAGGGGCCTGCCCTGCCGGAAACCGCGGGCACGCAGCTGCTGATCCTGGACCTCGACAGTGTGGATCTGACGGAGCTGGGGCGTCCGGAAAAACAAAAGACCGGCCTGATCGTCATTTCCCGGGACGCCGGGCGGGCGATCCGCTCCTACCGCTGGCATCCCGCCGCATTTCTGAAGCCGGACTTTGACAGGCAGAGGCTTGCCGGGGCGCTGACGGCCTGTGAGAAATACTGGCGGGCCGGGCGGATCTGTCTGGAATCGCCCTACCGGCGGCGGGCGTTCTCCCTGCCGCTGGGAAGCGTCCGATTCGTGGAGGCGTCGGCGCATTACGCCGTCGTCAATCAGGGGCGGCAGTCCGTCCGCATCCGCTACGGCATGAACGAACTGACGTCGCTGCTGCCGACGCCGCCCTTCGTCCGCTGCCACCGGGGCTATCTCGTCCATGTGGACGCCGTGGAGCGCATGACCTACACTACGCTGACGCTGTCTGACGGCGTCAATCTGCCGTTGGGCAGGACCTATATCAAATCGCTGCGGGCTTTGCTGCAGGCGCGGCGGGAAGGAGAGTGGATCGATGACGGCCTCCATACTGATTTGTGACGATCTGCCGGAGGAACGGACAAAACTGCGTCAGATGCTCCAGAGCTATGAGCTCGCTCACGGCGTGGAGCTGGACCTTGAGCAGGCCGCGGACGGCACGCAGATGCTTTCCATGTGGAAGCCGGGACGCTGGGATCTGATCTTTCTGGATATCTATATGCCGCAGCTCGACGGGGCTGAGGCGGCGCGGCGGCTGCGGAAGCTCGACGACAAGTGCGAGATCGTTCTCGCCACGACCAGCCGGGAGCACGGCATGGAGGGCTATGAGCTGCGCGCGATGGATTACCTCACAAAGCCCTTCACCCAGCAGGAGGTGGATGAGGTGATGGACTGGTTCCTCCGCCAGCGGGAAGAAAAGCGCAGCGAGCTGCGTCTCCGCACACAGGACGGGGAGGAAACGGTCCGCGCCCAGGACATCCGCTACATAGAAAGCCACGGCCATACCTGCGTCATCCACACGGTCGGGCAGCCCGTCAGCGTCCGCGGGACCATTGATGAGCTCTCCGCCGGCCTGGACGACGCCTTCTTCCGCTGCCACAAAAGCTTCCTGGTGAACTTTGCCTATGTCGCGGGGATCGAGAAGAACGCTTTCCGGATGGACGGCGGCGACAGCGTGCCCATCAGCGCGGCGAACCGCACCCGGAGCAAATCCGCGCTGCTGGCGTGGAGAACGGGGATGGGCTGACCGCCGCGGCGGAGGGAAGAGAGCGGAACGGAAAAATGAGAAATCCATACGGAACGGGCGCCCTTCAATCCCTGAAGGGCGCCCGTTCCGTACGGATCCGGCCGGCACAGCCTATTTCCAGAACTCATACCACTTTTTCTTCGCCTGCGTCTCCTGGCCCATCTGCTTCAGACGCACCTGCGCCATGCCGCCGCCCGTGGCCCACTCGTTCTTCTTGCCGCCGACGTACTTCTTCTTTGCCGGATCCCATGTGCCGGCCAGCTGGGCAAATTCCTCGTCCGAAAAGCCGATGTCGGAAGCCCTGACGCGTTGGTCGCTGATCATATCCATCAGATTGTGCGTGTCGTTCTGCTGGGAGATCAGCTCGCCGCCGTGCTGCAGCAGCCAGCTGTCGTCCTGCACATTGGAGGGATCGAACTCCATCATGCGGCGCGCCTCCTGGGCGAACGTCGGCATCATGGCGGCGTCGCCGCGCGTCATCACATCGCGGAACAGTGCGTCGTTTTCATCGTCCGTGCCGGTCATGTGGCGCTGCAGGAAACGCTGTGTCCGCGTGTCGCCGCTGTCCATGACGAACTCCGGCAGATCGCCGCGGCTGGCGTTGTAGCGCTCCATCGCGCTGCGGAAGCTCTGCCCCTTGGCGGTGTTGTCCGAATCTCGAATGCCGATCTGGGCCTGCGCCTGCAGCGCCTTTTCGGTCGGGACCTGTTCCTCGTCCTTTTTGGCCTGCATCGGCCCCGCGGCAGAGGCGGCGGAGACGGTCGACACCGCAGCGGTCGGCATGGCGATCTGCTGCCCGGCTGCCGCCATCGCGCCCTCCCGGTCGGCCCGGGCCTCCAGCGCGTGATCGTTCAGAAATCCGCCGCCTGTGACCTCGCCGCGGGCCTGGGAGACGACGTGGCTCAGCTCATGCCCCAGCAGCGACTGGCCGCCGAAGCTGCTGAAGTCCAGCAGCCCGGGGGCAAAGGCAATGTCGCTGCCTCGGGTGACCGCCTTCGCGCCCGCGTCCGCCACCGCCTCGCTCTCATAGAGCTTCACGGCGGAGAGGTCCGCGCCGAAGGCGTTTTCCATTTTTTCACGCATGGCGTCCGGAAGATCGACCCGATGCCCCATCTGTGCCTGCGCTGTCTGCGCCGCGCTGAAGCGCGTCGTGTCCACCGACGGCTGCGGCGCTTTGGCTTCCGTATGCGAAGCGGAGACGTCCGCGCGTTTCTTTTCTGCATAGGTATGACTCATGTTTGTTGCCTCTTGTCATCTGCCGTGCGATCGAACCGGATCACACTGCTTTTCTGCCGATCGCAGATCATTCCGCCGTTTCGAATGCCGTCGAGGGATTCGAAACGGCGGAATGGCTTTCGCAGCGCCGCATTACTTCTCGATTTTATAAACTCCGGCGGCGCCATTATACAAACCAACGTTACCTCTTTTGGCGGCATTGAGTATCAGGAGCTGACGCTGATAATAGTTGGTGCCCATATAGCCGCCCTCCCCCTTGGACGCGGATTTGCCGGCATCGACGCCGTTGGCCATGAGCAGCTCCCGGTCCGCGGTCTCCTGGTTCCATTCCGTCACGAGCAGGCCATCCTCTTTCATCTTGGCGATATACGACTTCATCATTTCGACCCTTCTCCACAAAGAGTCGATCTCCTGCTTGTCGAGCAGATCGGAGAAGGCGAGCTCCAGCATGCGGGGTGTGAGCGCATTGATCCGCTCCGCCATCTGCGCGTCGATCTGCATTTTCGAGGGCAGACCGCCGTAGTTATGCGCCGTTCCCTGTTTGCCGAAGGTGGCCCGGTCTGCCGCCTCGCTTCCCATCGTTCCGAAGGAGAGGTCATTGTCGATGGCCTTGACGCTGAGGGATTTGTCTTCGCCCTCGCTGACATGGAAGTTCCCCGCGTGACGGTCATAATGCATCGCCAGCGTGTCGAGCAGGAACATTTCGTTCATCTGCCGCTGGAATTTCGGGTCGGCGGCGTTCAGCGTCTTCGGCCCAGCCTCGCCCGGCGTCTGCATCAGCGCGCCGCCGGTGCCCACGTTGGCGCTGCCCGTTTCGGAAGTGATGCTGGCGGAATCACCCTTGCGCGATTCGACCGTTGAACCCGGCGAACCATTGCTTGTCAGCACGTCATCAGAGGCGCCTTCCCCACTGAGCGCTGAGAAGCGCCAATTGTACCTGGTCCATTGCTGCCCCGCCGCTTCTTCCGACAGAACGCCGCTTATGCTGCCGGCGCCCGCCTTCTTCGCGCCCACGGCGACGTCGGTGCCGAGAAGCGCACCGAGACGGGAAAACGCGACCTCGCGGTTGGAGAGATGGGGATCCTTCGACGCGCCGCCGGACGCGGCCTTTTGCTCGGTGATCCCGATCCGCGCCAGCACTTCTTTTTCCAAATCGCTGAGATCGTCGTATGTCTGGGGTCCCTTCTTGAAGTATGCGCCCTTTCCGCCGCGCTGGAAACGCTGGACTGTGTTGGTCCCGCCGCTGGCTGTGCCGGTCACCTTCGCGCCGGCGAGATTCGCCGCGCTCTCGCGCTGCGCCACCGCCTGCTGGTCGGCTTCCGCGCGGCGAATCAAGTCATCCAGAAGATCGCTTTGCCGTTTCTTCTCCGCGGCGGCCAGAGAATGATCTCCATTGACCTTTTCGCGATACTTCATCATGGCGCCGATCGCCCCGCCGTAGAGCTTCCCGATCATCGCGTCGTAAGCCGCGTCGCCCAGGTCGGCGCGATTCTGCTTCAGCATGGAGATCTCCTTGAGACTGATTCTCAGCTCGTCGAACGCAGCTCCGCGGAACGAGCTGTCAAGGTTTTTCATACCCAGGAGCCACAGAATACCGGTGTCGGGAAGCTGCTCCTGCCCACGGTCTGAGGCAAAGCCCCATTTTCCGGACTTTGCCATTTCATCCTTGCCGTCCGGAGCGCCTTCGAAATCGGGGACCAGATCCAGATTGCCGCTGCCCTCCGGCGCGTCGAGCTTCGCCCGTATGCGCTCGATCATGTCGTTCACGGCCTCGAGACGCCTGTCTCGGTCCTCCCGTTTTTTGCTGTGAATGTGTTTTTCTTTTTCGACCACATCGCGATACTGCTCCAGACCGCGAAGCGCAGCTACCAGGGCATCCGTCATGTCCTGCTCTCTGGCGCCGGGAAGGGATGCTTCCTGCATGA
>JAEEGL013753588.1_pt1 | contig 10878 bp, 7 predicted proteins | sample 9134231 | NCBI WGS metagenome assembly JAEEGL01 (sample SAMN16246548, study PRJNA631951) | gut metagenome | biome: gut microbiome; feature: rumen; material: fiber-attached | host: Bos | place: Iran: Karaj | collected 2018-10
GAGTTATTGTCAAATTCTCGAGAGAATTTGAGACGAATGGGCGTGTTTGCGACGCTGGTGCACCATCAGGTTATCGTAGGTGCACCATTGGGAGCGGTTGGTGCACCTGCCAACGACTTGCAAGTCTGACGCTTAGGTGTCAAAGGTGCACTTAGTGCGGCAGTTTTTTTTGTTTCCCTTATTACCTACTAAGTTCACTTTAAAAAGTATTTATTCAACTTCCGCAAGCCCGCTTGCCACTCCCCTCCCCTTCCGCGTGTTACCGAAGGGAGGGGAGTGGCTGCGCCGTCATTCATTGCAGGTCTATATACTCCCCTCCCTTACGGGAGGGGCAGGGGGTGGGTCTGCTTAGAGTTCCAGGCTGACGCCGGCCATGAAGGTGGCCAGGGGCATGGGATAGCCAGCGTTGATTTCATACTTCTGGCGCAGCAGGTTCTCACCGCGTGCCCACAGCCGGATGCCGTCGGCCAGCTGATAGTCGACGGTGGCGTTGACCAGGCAGAAACTTTGCAGAGGCTCGGCAGCGCTGCCGGTATAGAGGTCGCTGACATACTGCGTGCCGGCATTCACCGTCCACCGTCCCGCATTCCACTTCATGCCCAGGTAGTCAACATAGCGGGGAGCACCCACTTGCTCCTTGCCCTCCTCCTGATGAAGGAAGCTGCGGTTGGCGTGCACTGAGAAATGACGGTTGACACGGTAGGAGGCCTGCAGCTCATAGCCCGCATTCTCAAAGGCTCCCGTATTGATGCGTCCTGGCTGGCCGTCGGGCTTGACACCTGTGCCCACCAGGTTGTCGGCCTTCAGATAGAACACGTTGGCGCCGTAGGAGAAGTTGCCGATTCGCTGGCGCCATGACAGCTCGTAGTTCCACATGCGCTCTGCCTCCAGTTCGATGTTGCCATTGGTGCCATAGAAGTAGAGTTCCATCATCGATGGATTGCGGAAGCCCTTGCCTGCGGTAAGTTTCAGTTGGCTGTTGCTGCCCGGACGGGCCACCACGCCAAACTGCGGCACCCACTCGCCACCTGAGATGTTCTGCCAGTCGTAGCGCAGGCCGGCATCGACGGTGAGCCATGTGGTGAGGTCCTGACGGAAGTCGACATATCCTGCCCACTCGTTGCGGTAGCTCTTGCCCGTGCCAGCCTTGAAGTTGACAGGCACCACCGACCCGTCGGCACGGCTGGTGTTGTAGGCATAGCCATAGATGTGCTGGTAGTCGGCACCCACGGTGAGGTGGTTGCCCTCAAAGAGCTGCATCGTCTCGTAGAACGACACGCCCGTCAGGGCATCCTTTGAGCGGAAGAGGTTGGGACGCGGCTGGTTGTTGTTGGAGCCGGGGCCATAGCCGTCGTTAATCTTGTGACGGCCGAAGTTCGTATAGACGCTAATGGCACCATCGAGGCCATCGAAGTGATTTGACACGGTAGCGTTGACCACGCCACGGGTGATGTACTGGTCGGCCTCCTCAAGGGGGCTGGTGACCTGACCGGGATGCGAGGCATTGAGGTGGGTCACGTCAGCGCTCAGCCGGGCCTGCCAGTTGTCGCTCAGGTCGTAGCACAGGTTCAGGTAGCCGCCATACTGCGCGAAGCCCATGTTGGGACGGTGGTTGTCGGAACGGCTGTACTGGGCTGCCACGGTGCTGCTGAAACGTCCCTGACGCACCTGGTTGCTCACCTCGGCCTCCACGGAGCCATAACTGCCTGCCGATGCGTTGACGCTGGTGCGCACACCGTCGGTGGTCATCTTGCGCGTCACGATGTTCACCACGCCGCCCATGGCATTCGAGCCATAGAGCACGGCAGCCGGACCGCTGACCACCTCCACGCGGTCGGCCATCATGGTCTGGTAGGCATCGCCGATGGGATGGTCGAAGATGTTGGCATACTGCGGATGCCCGTCGATGAGCACCAGCACGCGCGAGCCTCCGGAGAGGCCACGAAGGTTGAGTGAGCCTGCGCCGCCACCCGAGATGCCATAGCCCATCACGCCGCGTGACGACACGAACAGTCCGGGCACCTCCTGCGTCAGCGTGGGCAGGATGCTGCTCTGGTGGTTCTCCGTCAGCTGGTCGCGCCCAATCACGGTGACGTTCATGGGCAGATAGCGTACGTCAGTGGCCTGGCGCGTGCCTGTGACCACCACCTCGTTCAGTGCCAGCGAGTCGGTCTGTGCACTGACCTGCGCCCCTACCCCACTGAGGGCAAGGGCGAGAATTGTTAGTTTTTTCATTGGTTGTTTTTTTTTGTATCACCCACAACACTGCCGGACTTTTCGCCTTAAGCCTCCGCCCGCTGGGGAGGGCATGACAGGGAACGTGAGCGATGGTTAGAGAATAAAAGAACACATATAGCGCTCCTGCGGACAGGAGTGTATTTCATATCAGTTTAATGTCGCATGAACTTGGCAGAATGGCGACGCCCCTGCCACTGCCAGCTGACGACGTAGAGTCCGCTTGGCAGCCGGGCCACGCTGGTGCCCTGACTGGCTGTAAACCTGAGTACGGGACGGCCTGCCTGGTCGTAGATCGTGGCCGTGAAGTCGAGCAGGCTGAGGTCGTCGGCACCGAAGTGCAGGCGCTGCCCCTGACGGTCGTAGGCCAGGGCATAGTCCATGTCGTTGCGGACGATGTCGTGGACGGGCGAGTCCACCACCATGCTGTCGGCATAGCTGATGGTCCACAGGCGGTTGCGGCTTTCGGCATTGCGGCTGTCGTTGGTATAGCTCAGGATGCTGGTGCCGTTGGCAGCGTTGCCGCTTGAGAGGTTGGCCGTATGGTCGGTCTTACGGTTATTCAGGTTATAGCGGTTGCCGGCCTGCCTGACCAGATGCCACTGCTGGGCCTTGTCGGCCGAGTCAGGCTGCGCCACGGCCAGCTGGGTGCCCTGGTTGGTAGTGGCGGTGGAGGGACCCACGGTGGGGTCGGTCAGGGCCAAGCCCGTCATGCGGTTCAGCAGTTGGTGGTAGCCGTTCTGCAACGTCACTATCCGCCACTGCTGGCGCTGGCTGTCGCCGACGCGCGCGTTGCCCACCAGCAGGTTCTGCTGACTGACGTCACAGACGGTGCCGGTGCCCACATTGGCAATGGTGTAGAAATAATGGGGCACGGCCACGAACTCAGGCTCAATGCGGATATACTGGTCGATGTCGACCTCGCCCGTCTGGCGCAGGGCAAAGGCTTCGAGCAGGGCAGGCACGCGGATGCGGATGAAACGGCGCAGCTGCTCGACATACTCGTCGTAGGTGGAGTAGATGACCACTTCGCGCAAGGTGCGCTGGCGGATGTTCCACTGCTCATAGTTCAGTTGCTGCGACTGTTGCAGCAGTTGGCTCAGACTGTCCACCTTGTTGAGCAGTTTCTGCTCCAGCCCGTCGGTGTAGAGCCGTACGTAGTTGCTAAACACCAGTTGCTGGAACCACTCGTCCTGCCACAGCCGCGCCACCCACTGGTCCATGCCGTTGTTGCTGAAGGCAATGTCAGCCATCAGCTCACGCTGCGGGTCATGCCTGCTGTCCTCCAGACGGTTGTCGTTGTCGAAGGCGATGTCGCAGTCCCACACGGGACCAAAGAAGAGGCGCTGGTCGTCGCGGTCCTTATAGAAGTAAAGGCTCCACAGGCAGTCAGGATTGGCAACAATCTCGGAAGTGAGATACCAACTGACGAGCGACGTGCTGTCGACATATTGACGATAACTGTTGGCGGCATCGAAGTTGTTGTTCAGCAGACGGTTCTCGAAGGCGTTGACATAGTTGCGGATGAAGTTCAGCTGGCGCGGCACTATCTCTTCCTCGTCAGGATAGTGGATGGTGATGGGCACGCCCCTGTTGCCGGTGCGCCACCCCGTGACGTTTTCCACGAAGTCGGCAAAGCCGTCGGCCTCCAGCAGATAGCCTCCAGTGATGTTGCTGCCAGCGTTGAGCGGGTAGTCCTGCTCGCTGATGTTGACTCGCCCCTTGCGCACATCCACCTGGTCAGACAGTTGATAATTGCCCAGGTAGTTGCCGTTCAGCGTTAGGTCAACGAACTTGGCAGCCGGCGTGAACGCCTGTCCGCAGAGGTCGCCGACATAGGAGGCGAGGGCATTGCGGAAGAGTGTCTTGTCGCCATGATTGGCCAGCAGCGTCCACTTCTTGGCATTGGCATGGTCGGGACCCAGGAAGCGGGTCTTCGTGGCAAACTTGATACGGTAGGGTTTCTTCTGCAGGCTCCAGGTGGAGTTGCCACGCCCGCGGATGGTGATGGAGTCGTAGTACGACACATGGTCCTGCTCGTCGACCATCCAGAGACGGGCCCACACCTGCGTCTCCTTGCTAAAGACATCCTGCCCGGTAAAGGTGTTGATGTAGACATGGGGCAGGTTGGTCAGCCGGTGGTGCTCAGTATCCTGGACACCCGAGGGAGAACCCTCGGGCACGGCGGCGGACACCCCCGAGGGAGAGCCCTCGGGCACGGCGGCGGACACCCCCGAGGAAGAAGCCCCGGGCACGGCGGCACGCGCCAGGCCCAGCGATAGGATGGCCATGACAAGGAGGAGGAGGCTTCTCATGCTATGTGATGTGCACTTCAAGGAACTTCATCTGGCCCTCCACCTCCAGTTGACGGTTCTCGGCAGGGATGAGGAGGGTGTCGCCCGCAGCAAAGGGCTGCTGCTCGCCGTCGGTCTTCACGCGGCCCTCGCCCTTCAGCCCTATCAGGATGACAAAACTGTCAAGGCTGGCAGCCTCAACGGCCACGGCCCTGTCGATGTCGTAGATGCTGGTGGTGAAGTAGGTGCAGTCCACCAGCCTGACCGCTGCGTTCTTCTTGGGGGTATAGGCGGTGCGGTAGTCAGGACTGACGGTGTAGTCGATGGCCTCGGCGGCCTCCTTGGTGTGCAGCTGCCGGTAGTTGCCATCCTTGTCGCGCCGCTTGAAATCGTAGATGCGGTAGGTGACGTCGCTCGTCTGCTGAATCTCAGCCAGGAAACAGCCGGCACCAATGGCATGGATGCGACCGGCAGGCAGGAAGAACACATCGTCCTCCTTGACGGCATACTGTGACAGCGCGTCGCAGATGGTGTCGTCGGCCACCTTCGCCTTGTACTGCTCAGGCGTCAACTGTTGCCGCAGTCCGCTGTAGAGCCGTGCCCCGGGAGCCGACTCCATGAGGTACCACATCTCGGTCTTGCCCCTGGTCTTGCCCTGACGGTGCGCCGTCTCATCATTGGGGTGCACCTGGATAGACAGGTTCTGGCGGGCATCGATAAACTTGATGAGCAAGGGGAACTCATTGCCAAAACGCTCATAGTTCTTGCGGCCCAGCAGCCGCTCACGGTATTCGCTTACCAGGTGGTTGAGCGTCACTGAGGGCTGGTCGACTGAGCGCGACTCATTGTCGGCGACACCTGACAATTCCCAACTCTCGCCTACATTGTCCAGCGATGCGGTCATCCGCTTGAAGGGAATGATTTTGTCACCTCCCCAGAGCGTCTGCTTGAGGATGGGCTGAAAACGAAGTATTTCTTTCATTCTGTTGGTGTTATTGCTCATTGCGTTGAGCATCCAATCACTATTCTGCTGCAAAATTACGCTTTTCCGCTGACATTTCGTCATTTTTTTCTGTTTTTTCTTTTACGTTCTTCATTATTGTTGTACTTTTGCAAATCATATGCATCTTCACAATGAAGAAAAGACAAAAAGTTGTAACTTTGCAGCCAACATCAAACAATTACTCGCTATGATGAAACAACAATATGCAGCAGTGGTGCTCTTTGCATTGATAATAGCTTCGAGCATGGTGAGCCTATCCAGCTATAAGGCCACGGAGGAACTGGTGACAGAGGATGTGAACCAAGCCTTGGCCAAGGCTTTGGATGAACAGCAGTCGGACGTCATCAGCGCTGACACTATTCAGTTGTTCAACAGTCATTTGCAAATAGAGGGGCTAAGAGGGAATGCTGTCTTGACAGTGGATACCAAGCAAGGATTCCGTCCACGTCCACAAGTATCAACAGCCACAATTCTCGCACTCTCTGACCAGCGTCCCTCGATGATTCTTTGGTCGATGGCGTTACTGTGGGGATTGTTCTGCCTGTATCAACACAGGCGGCTGTCTGCCTTAGGGCTTTATGGCGGCCTGGCTCTGCAAGACGGACGATTCGTCAATGCAAAAGGCAGCGAAGTAAAACTTACCCCCATGCAGCAGCGACTGATGGAGATGCTTTGGCAGTCGCCCTCGCACCAGTTGTCGAAGACGGAGATATGCGATGCCCTCTGGCCCAAGAAAGAGGATGCCAGTGAGACGCTGTACACGCTCATCAGACGGACAAAGCCTATCATAGAGGAACATTCTGACCTCAAAATAGAATCAGACAGAGGCAAGTCATACAGGCTGACTATTAGATAGTTAGCCGCTTGTCAGACAAATGTCAGACAAATGTCAGCCATTATTTTTGGCAGCTTAACGGTCTCTTCATACCTTTGCACAAAAACGCAAAAGAATGAAGAGAACTTTTATCTTTGCGATGCTTATGGCATCACTCGCAGCTTCGGCACAGAAGGAAGTGGAACTACATGAAGTGACCGTTCAAGGCTCTAAAGTAGTGCAGCGAGTGGACGGCCAGACCATCTATCCCACCCGCCAGCAATTAGAGAGTTCCACCAATGGCTATTCACTATTGTCGAAACTGACGCTGCCCCATCTGCGCATTGACCCCGTGATGCATACCATTACTGCGCTCTCCAGCCTTGGAAGCGTGCAGGTACGCATCAACGACATCGTTGCATCGAAGGAGGACCTGCTGGCTCTCGACACGAAAGCGGTGCAGCATATTGACTATATCGACAATCCTGGAGTAAGATATGGCGAAGATATAGCCTACGTTGTCAACATCATCGTGAAGAAACCCATCAGCGGCTACGACATTGGGGCAGACCTCACGAATACACTCACAGCCGTGAACGGTGATGAGACCGTCTTTGGAAAATTCAACTATGGAAAGAGCGAGTTTGGAGTGAACTATTCGCTGGGTTATCAAAACCTAAAGGGGACGGAACATGAAGAGCAAACGACATACGTACTGGAGTCAGGCAAAGAACGAAGCATCCTGCGCCGGCAATTAGACGGGCAAGACAAGAGTCTCAGTCACAACGTCCAACTCACCTATAGCCTGAGTGATACGAACTACGTGTTCCAGTCGAAGCTCTCAGCCCAACGCGACATTCAGCCCCACAGGTCGTGGTCTAAGTTTGAGACCTACGAAGACCGTTCCTCCTCTCGCACCTCTACGCCAGTGCTCGACCTTTATTTCCATCTCGACTTCAGGCATCATCAGTCCCTGACAGCCAATGCCGTGGGCACATATATCAAGACTGATAACCATGCAGAGTACAACGAAGGTGGCAACTATGCCTATCACGTGACGGGCAGGACGCATTCGCTCTGGACAGAGGCCGTCTATGAAAATCGTTTGCAGCCCTTTACGCTCTCATTGGGTACTCAGTATGGGCAGAAATACATTGATAATATGTATTCGGGCGATGCCAATGCCAACAATTCCATGCGCTCATCCATGCTCTATTTCTTTGGGCAGATGAAAGGGCACATTGGCAAGGTTGGCTTTATGGGAGGCTTGGGCGTGAGCACACGCTACTATCGACAAGCAGAATGGAACGACCGTTTCCTGCTGTTCCGTCCTAAGATGACGCTGTCCTACCCTATTGTCAGGAGCCTGAAAGTGAAATACGACTTCGAGGTGTCGCAGCACGTATCGCAGATAGCCCTCGTCAGCGACGTCTCAATCAAGCAGAATGCAATGGAGACGTTAGTAGGTAATCCTGAGATTACGCCCAATCGTGTGACTTCACACGACCTCCGCCTGACCTACTCCACACCCAGAATCGTGAGCGAGCTGCAAGGCTACTGGCGACTGAACGCCAACTGTAACATGGAGAGATACACCCGCAAGGACGGACATTTCTATCAGACGCAGACAAATGCCAATAACGAGTGCAGCTTCTTCTTCATCCAGAGCTACAACCGCTGGGAGGCTATACCAGAGCATCTGTCCGTCACCCTCTACGGAGGCATCTATCGTTTCTTCAATTTCACGGATGACTATCGCCATACCTATACAGCATTCAACGGCAGTGCCAGCGTCGAAGCCTATCTTGGCCGATGGACGCTGACGGCATACGCTGACAATGGCTGGAACTTCATGGAGGGCGAGCATCGGGGACATCAGGCACCCGCATGGTATCTTACAGCCTCTTATCGGTTGAAGAACATCGCCCTGTCCCTCTATGCCCAGCATCCTTTCTGTGCCCGTCCGCTCACCCATAAAACGGAGGTGCTCAGCCGCTATCTCCACAGGGAAGCATCGCAACACAGTCGTGACTTCGGCAATATGCTGACGCTTAACATGACGTGGCATCTGTCATCGGGTCGTAAATATCGCGACATCCAGCGCACCATGAACCATCGGGATACAGAAACGGGAATCCTGTAAAGCCGCCCCCCCCCATCCCCCCCAACTGGGGGGGGTAGGGCTGCGCCGTCATCCGCGGAAGGGTCTAACCTCACACCTCTCACCTCTCACCTCACACCTCACACCTCTATCGTTGAAGCAAGCATCTTGAGGAAGTTAAGAAAAGTAACAGATTGTTTGGTGGTCGGAGAATTATTTGTAACTTTGCACATCATATTTGATGCGTAAATCAATAAAAATATTTATCGTTTTGCTTAGTTTTTAGGTTCGCTGAATCGTCCTTGTTGTGTATGACTGATAGGAAATGACGAGAGAAGAATTTGAAAACACATACCGTCAGCACTATGCCAAGATGTACCGCCTGGCAAGGACGATGCTCTATGACCCACAAGAGAGCAAGGACGTGGTGAGCGACATCTTCGCCCGGCTATTACGGGAGGGCTGTCAGCCACGACTGAGCCAGATGGAAGGCTACCTGATGACAGCCGTGCGCAACAGCTGCCGCGATGTGCTCAGCCATAAGTCGATGCGGGAACGGGTGGAGAAACTCTTCGTGCAGGAGTCGGCGCAGAGCCACGTCGTCGCTATGAATGATGACGACCGTCTGGAACGGCTGATGCTATTCATCGAGGCGGAACTGCCACCGCTCAGCCAGCAGATCCTACGGCTGAGGTTCCTCCGTGAGATGAGCTATGAAGAGGTGGCACAGGCAACGGGCGTGAGCAAAGTGACGGTTTACAACCATTTGTCACAGTCGCTACAGAGCATCAGGGCGCACTTTCAGCAACAAACAGCAAAACGATAACCGTTATGGAACAGAAAGAAAAAATAGACCAGTTGGTAGCAGAGAACCAGGAACTACTCGCGCTGACGAAGCAAGCCTTAGTGAAGCGCGAAGTAGAAAGGGAATCCGTTCCCGTGGACGAGGAGTGGGAGAAGTTCTATGCAGAACACTCTGAAGAGATTGAAGCGCTCGGTTCAGAGCATAGCATCGAGCCACAAGCAGCAGCCACAAAGGCTTCGATGATGCCAGCGCACAATGATGCCGGGCGTGAGCAGGCTCGCCCCTATGGCAAGAGACTGATGGGCATACTTCCCTATAAGGTGGCGGCAAGCATCATCGGCATCCTCTGTACGGCAGGAGTGGCTTTTGCAGCCATCCACATTTTCAGCCCCAGCCCCTCTGCAAAGGAAGAGGAGAGTCAATACACCCAGGTTTCGGACACGGTGAAGAAGGCGGCTACTCCCCTCTCCACTAAGAGAGGGACCAGGGGCGAGGCTCCCGTTGTCTTCGACAATGTCGCATTGGAAACGATGCTACCCCAGATAGCCGCCTATTATCATAAAGAGGTGGACTTCCAGAATGCTGATGCCCGCCAGCTGCGTTTCTACTTCGTGTGGAAGAAGGACGAGACGCTCGACGTCGTGCTGCACAGGCTCAACCTCTTCGAGAGCATCACCGTAGAACTGAAGTCGGACAAGATTATAGTGGAATAGCTCATGAAACGAATCATATCTATGCTTGTCTGCTGCCTTGTCCTTGCCGGAGTACAGGCCCAGAAGACGATGGTGAAGAACAATCGTCTTACTTGCGAATATAATGATGTGTCGCTGAGCGAGGCCCTGCGCCAGCTGAGCGAGCAGACCGAGGACTACACCATCAGCTTCCTGTATAATGAACTGGAGGACTTCCGCATCACTACCACCGTACACCGCAAGACCGTGCCCGAAGCCATCCGCCAGATGATAGGCTTCTACCCCATCCGCATGACCGTTGAGCCGAGCATTGCGAATCCCCGCCAACAGGAAATCGTCGTGGAGTGCCCGCAGAAGACTGCCTCACGCTACAAGGGTACCATCATCGACGAGCAGGGCCAGCCCATAGCCTATGCCAACATCGCCCTGCTCTCGCCTCAGGACTCCACACTCATCACGGGCGGCGTGTCGAACGAGAGCGGTCTCTTCGTCATTCCCTGCGACCAACAGCCTGTCCTTGCACGAATCTCCTTCGTAGGATATGAAACGGCATTAGTCGTGCTTGACGCACGGAACGCTGGAACTATCCGCCTCAAGCCTGAGACCATCGTGCTGAACGGTGTGAAGGTGACTGGCGAGCGCATTCTCTCAAAGGCAGAAAATGGACACCTGACCTATAACATGCCCATGCTCCTTGAGGTCTATCCTGCCGATAACGCCTACGAGGCCCTGACGCGTATTCCGGGCGTGATTGACATGGGTGAAGGCCTGACGTTCTGCGGACAGACGGTGACGCTCATCATCAACGGCAAGGCGACGACGCTGAGTGCCGACAAGGTGGTGGAACGGCTCAAGAAGATGTCGCCCGAAATGCTGGCCAAGGCCGAAGTGATGCCATCGGCTCCGGCGAAGTATCACGTGCGCGGCATGGCCA
>JAEEGL014781613.1_pt1 | contig 10878 bp, 11 predicted proteins | sample 9134231 | NCBI WGS metagenome assembly JAEEGL01 (sample SAMN16246548, study PRJNA631951) | gut metagenome | biome: gut microbiome; feature: rumen; material: fiber-attached | host: Bos | place: Iran: Karaj | collected 2018-10
CTAATGAAAATAATGCTGATACATTAGCAATTGTTAATACAGATGGTTCAACTATTGCTAGAGAATGTACTTACAAAGTATTAATAGAAGCAGGCAAAGAAGTAGCTGTCGCAACAACAAAAGCCTATATTCTACAAGTTTTAGTATTTAGCATGTTATCATATAAAATAAATAAAGATGATAAATATCTAAAAGATATAAAGAAAATCCCTCAACAATTAAAAGTCCAACTTGATAAAACAGGTTTCTATAAAAAATTAGCTGATCAAATATACAAGCATGAAGATGTCTTCTTTATTGGTCGTCGAGTTGATTATGCTATTAGTATGGAAGGAAGCCTAAAACTAAAAGAAATATCATATATTCATAGTGATGCCTATCAAGCAGGGGAATTAAAACATGGAACAATTTCTCTAGTAAAAGAAGGAACTATAGTTTTTGCTATAGTAACCGATGAAGAAACACAAGATAAAACTATTTCTAATTTAGAAGAAGTTATCTCTCGAGGAGCAAATCCAATCTATGTAGGTACTTTTAATCAAAACTATCCTAATAAAATAATAATTCCTAAAGTTCATAAAAAATTACAACCGTTGCTAGTAGTGCCAGCTCTTCAAATGATTGCTTACTATGTAGCATATAAAAGAGGTTGTGATATAGATAAACCTAAAAACTTGGCTAAAAGTGTAACCGTAGAGTAGGTATTATTATCAAACATAAGCATTCTTAATATAATATATAGAAAGGAGAATGTTTATGTATACATATGGTTATCCTGTCTATCCAAACCAAAATAATGATGGTTTTGGTAGTTGGTGGGCAATCTTTATCGTAATAATTATTATCTTCTTCCTATTCTGGGGATTTGGAAATAATAATGGTAATTGCAATCATAATCGTTAAAGGCAAAATGCCTTTTTCTTTTTTTATTAATGAAATACAAAAAAAACTAGTCTTTTGACTAGTCATATTCAAACTTAAGAAAATACTATACAGATTAAGATGTACCTTTCTCTATACTTAACTTTTCTTTTTAGATATATCAGAGGAATATTCCTCACCAATAATTTCTTCACGATCAATCTCTTTTGGAGGGCGAAGATATTTTTTCCATTCTTTAAATATTTCTTCATCTAATTCATTAATATCATAAATAAGCATCGTTCTAATAGGATCATTTATCCTAATAGAAATTTTTTTAGTAGTAGGAACGTCATGATTATAATCAGAAATTTCCTTAATAGAATCAATCATCATCAAATATTGTGGATGACTAATTTTTCCATTTTCAGGGAAATTAATATAAGCATCAAAACCATTCAAAAAAATATGAACATTTTCATTTCTTCTTTCTCTTTTTTCCAGGCTAGTTAAAGAGGGATAAATTCTAAACCCAATTTCTTCCATAAGGTCATAATGGTTAATATCTCGGTCTCCTATATTCTCAGAAAAAACTACTTGATGGTCTGTTATTATTTCTGAAACCTTAATATCCATATGAGAGTATTCTAACATTCGATAAAAACTCATATATCCACCTCTTCTTAAGATTATAACATTTCTACAAAAAGAAAAGCAAATAATTGAATTCTTTGCCTATTGATTATAAAGGAGAATGTTTATGTATACATATGGTTATACTGCCTATCTAAACCAAAATAATAATGGAAACTGTAATAATCTATAAAGGCAAAATGCCTTTTTCTTAAAAAAAAGAACTTTTAAATAAAGTTCTTTTAATCTTAAAATACAACAGCTACTATTTTGTACTTTCTTTTGTTTCTGTTAAATTAAGCATTTCCATAGCTAATGATCTATAGTCATCATTAAAAAATTTATTTATAAAATCTCTAGCAATTGTTTTTCTAGATTCATCAAAAGCATTAAAACGTTCTATATACTGTTCATGACTTCGATGTACCAAAGTATCATATACATTTTTAATAACATACTCATAAACTTGTAAAAGATCTGGAAGTCCACTACCTTGTATTATTGTTTTAACATAATCTTTATATAATTCATCTGGTATACACAAAAAACAAACTCCATTAGCCAATAAATCAAAAGCAATATCTTTTCTATTATTTCTATAACGTTCAAACTCTTCTTTTGTCATATCATAATATTCTAAATATGCAGAATCCTCTGTAATTTTATCTGAATAAAACATATGTCCATTAAAACTACAAGAAACTAAGTCACCTTTTTCTTTAGCAGCCAGTAATAATTGTACCATTTGACCAAATTTGATATTATAAGGTATTTTTACATATTCGTCTATATCAACATATCTTTTTTCCATATATCATTTTCCCCTTTCTTTAGTACAACATATTATATATATATTTTTAATTTTGTCAAGAAAATACTTGTTTCAATAATAACAAAAAAGGACTTTTTATAAGTCCTTTTATATTTCTAATGGGGCCTCAATTTAACGCGTTTACGAAAAATCGGCACAAATTTATGAATCTAGACTGACTCAATTACTTGAATAAAATATACCACATTTTAAGAAAAATACAAGTATCGAAAATATGTTTAGTTTTTAATTCCTAATAGTTAGACATTTATTTAAATCTATGTTAATATGTATTAAGAGGGAAAAATAAAAAGTCATGTTGGCGCATGACTTTCCCTCATAATAGGTAGTGCCTATTACAATATAACAATATAAGAATAAAATTTGGAAATGCTTTTAGGAACACTTGCTATCTTATTCTCTATTTTTATGATACAGCAAAAATATTGCTGTGTCAATGGCGTTTATAATAGCATAAGTAAAGCATGTTAGTCAAGTTCCAAAGGAAGGAGGTAACGTGTTTTTTGTTTGCATTTGTTATAGTTGGTACTCCTAAATAAATATAAAAGAAAGGAGTAATACTTATGCATAATTTGTTTGATTTAATTAAAAAAGCAGATGAATATATAACATACTTAAAAAATCGCAACTTCAAATTTGATGAGAATGGATTTCCAATTTTTACGAAAGATATGTTCTTGACAGAAACACCCGAATTGATTGTTCCATATTCCAATAGAAAAGATAAAAGGATAAAAGATAAAAAGAAAACATTATTATGTACCTTTGCACCAGACAGGAGAATCTATCCGAGGCTAAATAAGATTTTTGAAGAAATAGAAATTTATAAAGAATATATTGGTGTAACTACTTCTGATGTAACAGTTACAGAAGATATGGATAAAGAGTGGCAAGAATTGATCATATTGATAAATCAATTATATGGTGCAATTCTTGCGGTGAATGGAATAAAAATAGTATTTAATACTAGAATTGGTAATCTAGATGATATTAATTTATTAAAAAATATTCCAAAAAATGTTATGTGTATCTCGGGTTTTCTTGGGTGCAAAATGTCTAATAAATATGATTGTTCATATTTAATAAAGATATTAGGCCTTCTTCCGGAAACACTTTTGATATACGGGAAAAAAGATAAAAATGTTAATGTAATGCTAAATAATATGGGAATTAATTATAAATACTATATTGATTTTCATAAATTAAGTAAGGAGATGATATAATAATGGCAGATACAAAAGATAGATATTCAAGCAGTTCAAAAAAATATATAGAAGAAATAGTTCCAAATTCAGAAAAAGCAGAATACAAGTATAATATAAGCAAGAGGAAAGAAGAAAAATACAATAATGAATGGGAAACTCAAAAAGTAAACATTAATGAAATAGTTGAGAAATTCGCTCCTGATTCAACAGGAAATGTTATAGGATATAAATACATATTTGAAGGTGAAAGATACCAAGTTATAGCAGATATGGTAGCTGGTTCACTTAGAATAAAAGATAAGAAAACTAATCAACCTATAAAATTAGATGGAAAACCTGGAAGTAGAAGTGAAACACATTTTAAAATAAAAAAGAGAGGTGAAATGTAACATGTATTTAGGTTTATATTTGAAAAAACCAGAGATTGAGCCTGGTTATTATCCAAAAATTGATAAAAAATACATTAGAGAGTATAGGAATGGTACTTTGGATCAGTCTTTAAAAATAGGGGATTTTTTCTTAAGTAATATTGATGAAGAATGTGATGTTTTGGTTGGCCCTTATGAATATGATTATTGGGATTCAAAACAATGCAAAAAAATAGTAAATTGGATAGAAAAAAATCAGAATAGAATTGAAGAAGAAGGATTAGAAGAATTTTTTAAGGTAATAAATGATTATTGTAAGCAAGCTGTAAAATTAGATACAGGAGTAGAAATAGATTTATAATTGAAAAGTAGCTATAAACTATTTGGAACATTTTGGGATAAATTAAAAACATCTACAACAGTATCTTATTTAAATGACAGTGCATTTATTAATAGTATAAATGAAGATTACAATCTATTTGATTTAAATGGTATTAGGAAGGTTGATATAACTGATATTCTTGAAATTAAGAATGAGGTAGAATTAGGAATACTTCTTGATAAAATGAAAAAATATAATTCATTATTAATTAACATTAACTATTTACCTACTAATAAAAATAGAATAATAGATAATTTTTATTCAAAAAGAATAAATCAAATCTATGTTTACTTTAAAGAGAAATTAGAAAATCAAAAAGTATATTTATCAAGTAATTATAAAGAATATCTAGATAAAATAAAAAAGTGATTCAATTTGAATCACTTTATTATTTACATGGGGCGCCATAAGAGAATCGAACTCTTGCATACTAGTGCCACAAACTAGCGTGTTAACCACTTCACCAATGACGCCATTTATTTAAATGACTACTATATTTTAACCTATTTTGAGTAAAAAATCAACTTTTTTAAATTGTTAATTGTTAATTTTTTTGATAAACTTAAGATGGTGATAATATGAAGGTTAGAAAATTCTTTGGGCATTTGCATACGGTTAATAGGCATCGCTTTCTTGTTTTTAAGTTATGTTGCAAAGCTGGGATACCGATTCAAGGTTTAGCTCATGATTTATCTAAATATAGTTTCACTGAATTTTGGGAAGGGGTAAAGTACTATAATAAAGGTACTTATAGTCCAATAAAAGATGCTAAGAAAAAAGAGGGTTATTCTAAAGCTTGGTTACATCATAAAGGGAGAAATAAGCATCATTATGAATATTGGTATGATTATGATTTAGAAAAACCTGAAATAATAATGCCATATAAATACTTTGCTGAAATGGTATGTGATGAGTTAGCAGCTGGTATGGTATATGATGGTGATGATTGGACTGATGGTTCTCAACTTGATTATTGGATGAAAGTTAGAAAAAGAGCTAGAGTAGATGAGAAAATTGATGCTGCTTTAATAGAAGTTTATAACTTGGTTAAAGATTATGGTGTTGATAAAATTGTTAATCGTGAAAGATTATCAGAAATATATATAAAGCATGTTGGAGTAAAAAAATAGATTATGGTAAAAGAAATAAATAAAGATAATTTTAATACAGAAGTTTTAGAAAGTAATAAACAGGTATTAGTTGATTTTTATGCATCTTGGTGCGGACCTTGTAGAATGATGGAGGCAATCTTAGAAGAAATGTGTGAAGAAGAAACTGATATTAAAATTTGTAAGATTGATACTGATGAAGCAATAAAATTAGCTAAAGAATATGGTGTTATGACTATACCATGTATTATTGCTTTTAAAGATGGAAAAGAGATTAATCGAAGTATTGGTTTAACTGATAAAAATAATTTATTAAAATTATTTGATAAATAAAGCATTTATTAATATTAATAAGTGCTTTTTATATTTTTTTATTTATTATTTAAAAAAGTTATTGTATAATTAGTATAGATTATTGTATGATAATAAAGTATTAATATAGGAGAACGATAATATGAAAATAGTAAGAGGATTAGGAATATTTTTATGTGTTTTAGTTATTGCTTTTATTGTTTTATTTAATATTAATAACGTTATGTATAGAACAAGTAATGAACATATAAATATTTTTGGTTATAAATTGATGACTATTGATAACAAATACGATTATTATTTGGTTAAAGATGTTAGTATAAATGATGTTATCCTATATGATAATGTTAGTTTTAGAGTTAATAGTACTGATTTAAGTACTGATTCTGTTAAAGGTAGAGTAAATGATTGTTTAAAATTAGCTAAAAGTTCTACTGTTGTATGTAGTGATAATTTAGAAGGAAAAGTAATAATGAAGGTAAATGGAGCTAGAGATTTCTTGTTTGCTAATAAGGGATCTATTATAGCTTTAATTGCTTGTATTATTTTATTGATATTAGTATTCTTATGGAAACCAGAAAAGAAAAAACAAGAAGTTCCAGCATCTAAACCAAAAGAAGAAGAAAAACCTGTTGTTCCAGCTAAGGAGCAATCAGTAACACCTGTACAAGCACCTGCACCTGTTGCTGAAACTCCTCCAGTTGCACCTGTTGCATCAGCTGCACCTGTTGTGCCAACGCAACCTAATCCAGTTCAACCAGCAGCAGTAGCAGTTACTGAAGCACCTGTTAGAGAAGAAATTAAAAAGGATGTAGAGTTGCCAGTTGAAACAGAAGTTAATAATGATACTGTTACTGAAGTTGATAAATTTAATGTTAATAATAATTTAGATAATCAAAGCTTTGTAACACCACCTGTAACTATTGGAGGACAACCTGTGGTAGATATTCCTTTAGATGTTGATCAGTTTGAAGTTAAAAATGATACTCCAGCAGTTGAAAATGTTGATGTTAATAAATTTGAAATTCAAGAAGAAAATAAAGAACCTGATGTAGCAGTTGCTCCATATACTGCTCCAAGTAATGAAGAGTTTGAGCAAGCAATAAGAGAACCTTCTTCTGAAAATAAAGAAGTGGATGATAGCTTAAATGATGTAATAGTTGTTCCATATGATAAAGTTATGGAAATGAGACAAAAGAAAGCAGAAGAAAATGTTCAAACTGAAGAAGAACAATCTACTAAAGATGAAGAAGTTGTTAAAGTACCAGTATCATATTCAAGTGATAGATATGATGAATTTAATGAAGTTATAAAAGTTCCTATTCAAAAACATAGAGAGTACTATAATGCAATAACTGTGCCTTATAATAAATATGAGGAATATAATAGTGCAATTAGAGTTCCTTTTGAAAAATATGAAGAGTTTAATAAGATAACAAATAATGAAAAAATTGAACAATCAATTTTTGATACTCCAATAGAACATGATATCTTTAGTGATGCTAATATTAATACTAGTGTTGAGATTGACTTAGATGATGTTGAAGTAGAAGAACATTCTAATAAAATTAAAGTTACACCAATTTATAGTAGAAGTATTGAATTTGATGATGATGTAGAAATATTATAAGAGCAGAAATGCTCTTTTTTGTTTACGTTTTTTTTTAACTATTAATATAGATTATTATTGAAAATGTCTGTTAATATACAATATAATTATTATGAAGGATTATAACTATGGAAGAGTTACAAAAACATCTCAAAAGATATAAAATTTATATAACTACTGCAATAGTTGTACTATTATTGATAACTACACTAGTAAGTGTAGGTTTTGGGGCTTTAAATCAAAACTTGAATATTGCTGGGGATGTTAAATATGATGAATATAATAATATTTTGTATAATGTATTAAAAAGAGAAGCAGGCATTGGTACATATGCCAAAGAGTATAGTGGGGAACATCAAGATTCCTTTACTGAAGAACCAACACATAGTATATATCACTGGCATGCTTCTAATAATACTAATGGGAATATCATTTTAGATAAATGGAATGTGTTATTTGGAGGATTTTGTTGGCAAATGATTAGAACAACAGATACAGGAGGAGTTAGATTGCTGTATAATGGGGTACCTAGTGATGGTCAATGTAATAATACGGGTAGTGGTCAACAAATAGGAACTTCAGCTTTTAATTCTAATTCAACTTCTCTTGCATCTCTTGGTTATATGTATAATACTGTTTACCCTCAGAATACAGTTGAAGAAAAAACATTTAATGTTTTGTCGACCGCTTCAATGACTGGATCATCTAATTACTATTTTGGAACTGGTGTAACATATTCAAATGGATCATATACGTTAACTGGAGTTACCCAAAATAAATGGTCAAATGTATATTCATCATCAGGAGGTTTATATACTTGTATATCTACAACAAATACATCTTGTTCATATCCATATTATATAGTAGGAGGTACTGCTAGTACAGTGTATGGATTTGTGTTAAGAAGTGGTAATTTAGAAAATTACTATGATACTAATATTTCTTTTGGAACATCCTATAATGAATCTGGAGAAACATACACTTTAAGTGGTGTTACAACAATTTCTAAAAGCGAGTGGTTTAATAATTATTCTAGCTTTAAAGATTATTATGTGTGTAGAAATAATTCGACAACATGTACCGAGTTGTATTATATTTTCAATACTTTTCCTAATGAATATAGAACGTGGAATGTATCTGATAATTACCTATATGGCAATGATTTTAGTTATGATAGTAATACTAATACATATTCATTAGGAAGTGATACTGTTCAATTTTGGAATTGGAGTGATTTGACAAATGATCGATCTATCAAAACTCATCATTATTCTTGTCTTAATGATACTGGGCAATGTACATCATTAGCATATTTATATAATTGGGGAAGTCGTTCTTATGAGTATATAATTCTAGAAAATGGAAAAAGCATTGAAGATGCAGTAAATGAAATGTTATATAATGATAATGTTAATCAAACCAATTCAACTATAAAAGATGTTATTGATAATTGGTATGCTACTAATATGACAGATTATACTGATAAGTTAGAAGATACAGTTTTTTGTAATAACAGAACACAAACGAATGCAAACGTTAATGAGCTGAATCCTAATGGAAGTAGTAATGTTTATTTTAATTATAATTCATTAAAATGTGAAAATGATACTGATAAGTTTAGTGTTTCTAATAATAAAGCTAGATTAATATATCCAGTTGGTTTAGCAAATTATAGAGAAATGGGTTTACTTTATACAGTTTATCCTGGCCCAAATAACGTTGTTTCTAGTACCTTACTAAGAAAAACAGGTGTTGGATATTGGCTTATCTCACCTTATAGATATTCCAATTATGGCCAACAAATGTATATTGATGCTGGTGGTAGTGAAAGATTACCTACAAATAATGGGACATTTGGGGTTCGTCCAATGATTTCATTAAAACCTGGAACTGAATTTGTTTCAGGAACTGGTTCTAAAAATAATCCTTACGTAGTTGAATAATAAGTAAAAAGAATATCTAATTATTAGATATTCTTATTCTTTTTAGCACTCTTTCTTGACAACTGCTAAAATTAGTGTTATAAAAATTATTAGTGATATTTAAGGAGATGAATTTATGGAAAAATATGAATTTAAAAGTGAATCTAAAAAGTTATTAGATTTAATGATTAATTCTATTTATACAAATAAAGATATATTTTTAAGAGAGTTAATTAGTAATGCTAGTGATGCGTTAGATAAGTTATATTATCGTAGTTTAACTGATGATAAGATTAGTTGTGATAGAGATGATTTAACTATTAATTTAGCTTTTGATAAAGATGAAAGAATCATTACTGTTAGTGATAATGGTATTGGAATGACTAAAGAAGAGTTAGAAGATAATTTGGGTACTATTGCGAAGAGTGGTACTTTAGAATTTAAAGATAATATGACTGCTGATGAGAAGATGAATGTTATTGGTCAATTTGGAGTAGGTTTTTATTCTGCTTTTATGGTAAGTGATAAAATAACTGTTGAATCTAAAAGTATAGATTCAAAACAAGCTTATGTTTGGGAAAGTGAAGGAGTAGATGGATACTCAATTGATAAGGGTAAAAAAGAAGATAATGGTACTGTAATTACTCTTCATTTAAAAGATAATACTGAAGATGATTATTATGATAAATACTTAGATCAATATGAGATTCAATCTTTAGTTAAGAAATATTCTGATTATATTAGTTTTCCTATTAAGATGGAAATGGTTCATTCAGATTTAAAAGATAAAGATAGTAAAGAGTATGTTGAACATAAAGAAGTTGAAACTTTAAATAGTATGGTTCCAATCTGGAAGAAAGATAAATCTGAAGTAGAAGATGCTGATTATGAAAATTATTATATGGATAGATTTAGTGATTTTGATGTACCATTAAAAGTAATTACTAGTAGTGTAGAAGGAGTTACTTCATATAAATCATTATTGTATATACCTAGTCATGCTCCTGCTGATTATTATCAAGAAGGTTATGAAAAAGGATTGGCTCTTTATTCTAATGGAGTATTAATAATGGATAAATGTGCTGATTTATTACCTGATTATTTCAGTTTTGTTAAAGGAGTTGTTGATAGTGAAGATTTGCCTTTAAATATATCTAGAGAAACTTTACAAGAATCTCGTAGTCTTAATTTAATTGCTAAAAACATTGAAAGTAAAATTAGAAGAGAATTAGAAACAATGCTTAAAGATGAAAGAGAAAAATATATTGAATTCTTTAAGACATTTGGTGTTCAAATTAAATATGGTGTTTATAATAACTATGGAGTAGATAAAGACAAATTAAAAGACTTAGTAATGTTTTATTCTAGTAAAGAAGAAAAATTAATTACTATTGATGAATATGTTAAAAACATGAGTAGTAATCAAGATAAAATATATTATGCAGCAGGTTCTTCTATTAATAAGATTGATCATATGCCACTTGTAGATCAAGTTAAAGAAAAAGGATTCGATATACTTTATTTAACTGAATATGTTGATGAATTTTGTATTACAGCTATTCAAGAATACGAAGGTAAAAAATTCCAAAATATTGAAAATGGTGATTTAGATTTAGAGTCTGATGAAGAAAAAGAAAAGACTGAA